>JACCEE010683968.1_pt1 | contig 23425 bp, 18 predicted proteins | sample 7449931 | NCBI WGS metagenome assembly JACCEE01 (sample SAMN15323457, study PRJNA562643) | freshwater metagenome | isolation source: river surface water | place: USA:Blue River Watershed | collected 2017-08-19 | reverse complement strand
TGGCTGTACCAACCAACTCATGTTCTCGATAACTCCAAGAATGCTCTGTCCGGTTTGCAGGCCAACCGCGCCCGAGCGTTCGGCAACTTCGGCGGCAGCAAGTTGCGGCGTGGTGACCACGATGGTTTTTGCGGTTGGCAAAAGCTGACCAAGGCTAATGGCCACGTCTCCGGTACCCGGTGGCATGTCGATCAGTAAAAAGTCCAGATCGCCCCAGTAGACATCGCACAAAAACTGCTCGATGGCGCGATGTAACATTGGGCCGCGCCAAGCAACCGGTTTGTTGTCATCCAGAAACATACCGATTGAAATTACCTTTACGTCAAAGGCAACCGGCGGCAAAATCATTTCGTCGACCCGGGTTGGTTTGTCCTTTATGCCAAGCTGACCTGGAATTGAGAAACCAAAAATATCTGCATCTACTAGACCGACGCGAAAACCCTTGTCGGCAAGTGCCACGGCAAGATTAGCCGTCACCGATGACTTACCCACGCCACCCTTGCCCGAACCAACCAGGTAGACACGCGTCAGGGTATCGGTGTCAAAAGGATTTTGACGAGGAGCTTTGCCGTTGCGCAGTTTGGCCTTTAGTGCATCGCGCTCTGTTTGATTCATCACGGACATGGTCACGGTGGATTCAAATTCTGCAACCGCAGCTCGCACGTCAGCTTCAATTCTTTGCGCCGCCGGGCAGCCGGCCACGGTGAGTTTTACGGTGACGTTGTTTTCGACAATCTCAACCATGTCAAGGTCGGTGATTGGCAGGCGGAGCTCTGGGTCTATGACTTTGTCGAGCGCACGCTTAATCGCGCTTTCGCTCATCAACAATCTCTTTCAGAAGATCGCGCAGTTCATCACGCACGAAATCTTTGGTGGCCAAATCTTCAATCGCAATGCGCAGCGCAACAACTTCACGGGCAAGGTACTCGGTGTCGGCGAGGTTGCGCTCGGCACGCTGACGATCTTGCTCAAACTTCACGCGATCGCGGTCATCCTGACGGTTTTGAGCCAACAGAATTAGGGGAGCGGCGTATGAGGCCTGCATTGACAAAATCAGTGTCAACAGAGTGAAGTTTGTGGCGCGTGGGTCAAACTGCGCGGACTCTGGAGCCAAAGTGTTCCAGGTAAGCCAAATGGCAACCACAACGGTCATACCAATAAGGAATGCTCCGGTGCCCATTGCGCGGGCGAATGATTCCGAAGCGCGACCAAAACGCTCCTGATCAATGGTGATTTTTGGAACCAGGCGCGCACGCTTACTAATTGGACGATCCAAACGAATCTTGACCTTAGCCATTAGTGCACCTCCTCTTCGGTTCGCCAGTCATCAGGCAGTAGGTGGTCTAGAACGTCGTCCACGGTAACCACACCAATTAGTCGGTGTTCATCGTCAACAACGGGTAGCGCCACAAGGTTGTAGTTTGCAAAAGTTCGGTGAATTACTGAGATGTGAGTGTCGGCCTTAACTGGTTCCAGCTCAACATAAAGCAGCACGCTCAAACGTTCGTGTGGTGGGTAGCGCAGCATCTTTTGGAAATGCACCGTGCCCAGGTATCGGCCAGTTGCAGTTTCGTAAGGTGGCAAAGTAACAAACACCGATGCCGCAAGCACTGGTGAAACTTCTTTTTTGCGGATCATCGCCATGGCTTCGGCAACCGTTGCGTCGGCCGCACAAATAATTGGCTCTGTGGTCATCAAACCACCCGCGGTGAATTCGTCAAACTGCATCAACATACGAATGTCTTCAGCTTCTTCTTCATCCATCAGATCAAGAATTGCTTCGCTTCGCTCCTCAGGCAGATTCGCCATCAAGTCCGCTGCGTCATCGGGTTCCATCAAATCAAGCACCTCGGCGGCACGCTCGTCGTCAAGTTCGGCGATGATGTCGATCTGCTCTTCTTCTGGCAGCTCTTCAAGCACATCGGCAAGACGTTCGTCATCAAGCTCTTCGGCAACCTCAAGCATGCGCTCGTCTGGCAGATCCAAAAGCGCCGAAGCAAGGTCGGCAGGGCGAAGTTCCGAGTAGGTCGCAATCAACTGCTGTGCGGTCTGACCCTCGTCACCCTCGTGCTCTTCAGAAATCTGTTCCCAGGATGCAAAAACCGTTGCGCCGCGGGCAAAAGGCGAGGCAGAGGTCTTTGGGCGGCGAAGGAAAAGTTCGCTTACGGTCCATTCCTTGTTTTTGCCCTGCTCGATGGCTAGGTCCTCGATATTTGCTGAGCCGGTGCCGTCTAGCAGGCGCACCTTGCGACCCAGCATTTGGGCAATTACGCGAAGTTCCTGACCGTGCTGAGTGAATCGGCGAAGGTCAATCAAGCCGGTGGTGATTACCTGGCCGGCAGAAATTGAGGTGACTCGGGCGATTGGAACGAAGACCTTGCGACGGCCGCTGATTTCAACCAGCATGCCGGTGGCCTTGGGTGAACCCGATTTACGGTACGCCACAAGAACGTCAATGACTTTTCCAACGCGGTCTCCCGCTGGGTCAAAGACGCCACAGCCAGCCAATCTGGCGATAAATACTCTCGAAGCGCTCACCTTACAACCTTAGACGAGAGGTTGAAGGCGTGCCAGAATGAGTTTTGTGAACAATAAGCGAACCCCACGAAACCAGCCAGCAGTGATGCCACAGGGCGAAGTAATTGCAAATTTCAAGCAGTACAACGAGGCATTGGCCTATGTGGACAATCTGCTGAAGCACAACTTTCCGGCTGGTTCGGTGGCAATTGTGGGTTCTGACCTTCGCACCGTTGAGCGAATCCGAGGAAAAGTAACTTACGCAAGACTGGCCATTGGTGGTGCCGTCACCGGTTCTTGGGTTGGTTTGGCCTTTGGGTTAATTTTTGGCGGTAGCTCAGCAACCACTCAGGCGGAATTTGTTTCTGCTTCAGCTGGCATCGGCCAGTCCGTGGTGATTGGTGCTGGCCTTGGAATGCTGTTCAATGTGATTCGCTATTCCATGTCACGTAACAAGCGCGGGTTCGTCTCGCAGTCAAGCGTGGTTGCGTCCAAGTATCAGGTTCAAGTGCCGGCCGCGCTGGCCGATCAGGCTCGCGCGGTGCCTGACCATACGGCCGTCGAAGCTAAATAAATTTAGCCAACCACTTTTCGACATCTTTTGATTTACGCGGTAGTGCCGCGGTCAAATTTTCAACGCCGCTCTTGGTAACCAATACGTCGTCTTCAATTCGCACACCAATGCCACGATATTCCTTTGGCACCGATAGGTCGTCTTGGTGAAAGTAAAGTCCCGGCTCAATCGTGAAGATCATGCCCGGCTGCAAGATGCCGTCCATATACATTTCGCGGCGGGCCTGCGCGCAGTCATGAACATCAAGCCCTAGGTGATGGCTGGTGCCGTGCACCATCCAGCGGCGGTGCAGTTGCACATCTTGCTTCATCGATTCCTCGGCAGAGATGCCAATCAGGCCCCACTCGGCGGTTTTCTTGGCAATCACGTTCATTGCTGCCTGGTGGACATCACTGAATTTCACACCCGGCTTGGCGACCTTGAACGCGGCATCCGCCGCTTCCAGCACCGCGTCGTAAATCTTGCGTTGGATGTGGGTGAATTTTCCAGACACCGGCAGGGTCCTGGTGACATCCGCCGTGTAAAGGCTGTCTACCTCAACACCTGCGTCAAGCAGAATCAAATCGTTTTTGTTGACCGGGCCATCGTTGGTGATCCAGTGCAGGGTACATGCGTGTGGCCCAGAGGCGGCGATGGTGTCGTATCCAAGTCCGTTCCCATATATCCGGGCCTCGGCATAAAACGCTGTCTCAACGATGCGTTCTCCGCGCTGATGACCAACTGCTTGCCTTAAACTCTTGGCTGCAGATTCAAAACCCTGCACCGATGCCGCAACGGCCTTGCGCATTTCGGCAATCTCGTAGGAGTCTTTTACCAAACGCAGTTCAGATACAAATTGCGCTAGCTCGGCATCTTTATTTAGGTTCCGAATTTTTTCTTTTGGCAGCGTCTTCAGAAATGCCTTGTATGAAGTTAAGGAGCGGGTCTGAATATCTAGCAGAGCCGAAACTTGCTTCAGGCTGGGACGCTTGCCAACCCAAAACTCTCCGATAGCGGCGTTTGCAAAAAACTCATCACTGTCGTGGCCTGCAGTCTCGCGAAGAAAAATCATGGACTTAGATGGCTTGCCGCGAGCGTCAATTACTAAGACCGAATCAGGAACAGTTGCCGAGCCCCACCCGGTCAGGTGAGAGAACGCGCTATGAGCGCGATACATATAATCGGTGTCGTTTGAGCGAACCTTTGCTGCACCCGCTTCGAAGACTAGAATCTGGCCTTTGAATTTTTTTGCGACCGCATCGCGGCGGGCGGATGCATATTTAGCCACCGCAGATTTTTTTGGGAGTGAATCTTTTTGTTTCGCCCAGTTGGCGCCCATGTATTCAAGGAATTTGCGATTCTGCGGGGTGCGGGTTCTCATTCCTTTATTCTGGCACTATGGCAATCATTGACCTGCACTCGCACTCCAACCGCTCAGACGGCAAAGAGTCGCCGACAGAGGTCTTTGAGCATGCGGCAGCTGCTGGAGTGAATGTGTTGGCGCTGACCGATCACGACACCACCACCGGTTGGGCAGAGGGTGCAGAGGCTGCGGCCCGATTGGGAATTGGCTTTGTGCCTGGCATTGAGGTAACCACGCGTGCCAAGGTTCGCGTTGGCGAGCGTGACCGATTTATCAGCGTGCACATGTTGGCTTATTTGCCCGACCCACAGTACAAACCTCTCGCCGACGAATTGCATGACACCGTGGGTTCACGTGAGATTCGTGCGATGGGCATCACAGACAAGCTAGCCAAGGATTTTCCGATTACCTGGGATTTGGTTTTAGAAATGCTGGAAGATGGCGCAACCATTGGTCGCCCGGCAATTGCTGATGCGCTGGTTAAGTTGGGCGTGGTTGCCGATCGCGCCGAGGCGTTCAGGGGAGTGCTCGACAAGCACGGCCCCTATTACATAGCTACAGACACCACCGATACCTTCGACGCCATCAAGTTAATTCGCGAAGCTGGTGGTGTGCCAATAATTGCTCACCCATTGACCGATGTTGGTGCTAATGCATCTCGCGGTGATTTGCCAGAAGAGCACTTTGAAAAACTAATTGATGCCGGACTGATGGGATTTGAGGTCTACCACCGCGAAGTGCCAGAGGTTGCCCGCGAATGGTTGTTAATGCTGGCGCGTAAACACGATTTGATTCACACCGGCTCTAGCGATTACCACGGTGTGCATGGCAAACCGAATCGCCTTGGTGAAAACACCACCGCTCCAGAAATGTTTGAAAGAATTTTGGCAGCGGGTACCGGTTCAAAAGCAATTTTGTAGCAGAAGGTCAGAGAAAAAATGGCAGAAAAAGTTATGGGACCAAAGTCTTACTTTCCATCGATTGAAAAGAAGTATGGCAAACCCATCGAACACTGGATGAAGTTGCTCAAGGCAACCAAGAGCATGAAGCATATGGAAGCGGTGAACTGGTTAAAGACCGAACATGAAATTGGTCACGGTCACGCCAACGCCTTAGTTGCGGTTTACCGCCAAGAAAACGGGCTTAGTTAGCGGCCGGTTTTCCGCCTTTAGTGCGGTTGCGCTGACGCGGTGGACGCTTGTGTTCGCCACCTCCGTGTGACTCAGTCTTTGGCGCATCCGACTTAGGTGCATCTCCGTTTGACTTGTGAGGGCGGTCGCCACCGCGGTGACGGCTCTTATCTCCACGACCAGCACCATCTTTGTGGCTTCTACCGGCTTGCCCACCCGCGCGACCAGAGTTACCGCGAGGCTTCTCATCATCACCAGGCTTCCAACCCTCAGGTCGCTTGCTCTTAGCGATGCGCCCCTTGGTACCAGCGGGAATTTCTAGATCCTTAAACAGGTGGTCTGAGCTTGAGTAGGTCTCGGTTGGGTCTGGTTGACCAAATTCCAAAGCGGTGTTGATGTGAGTCCAGCGAGTCAGGTCCTCCCAGTCAACGAAGGTCACGGCAATACCGGTGCGTCCTGCGCGACCGGTGCGACCAACGCGGTGCAGGTAGGCCTTCTCGTCCTCTGGAATTGTGTAGTTGATCACGTGAGTTACATCGTCAACATCGATACCGCGAGCGGCGACTTCGGTGGCAACCAAAATATCTTTTTTACCGGCGCGGAATGCAGCCATCGAGCGCTCACGTGCTTCTTGCGTCATGTCTCCGTGCAGTGCGCAGGCGTTAAAGCCGCGATCAATAAGTTCTTCCGAAACCTTTGACGCTTGACGCTTGGTCTTGGTGAAGATTACGGTCTTGCCGCGACCTTCGGCTTGCAGAATGCGGCCAACCACTTCATCTTTATCCAGCGCGTGCGCACGGTAGATGAATTGCTTAATGTCGGCCTTGGTCTGGCCTTCATCGGGGTCATTGGTGCGAATGTGCACCGGGCGGTTCTGGTATTTGCGAGCCATGGTCACGATGGTGCCTGGCATAGTAGCCGAGAACAACATGGTCTGGCGACCATCTGGTGTGTAGGCAAAAAGTTTTTCAACGTCCGGCAGGAAGCCAAGGTCAAGCATTTCGTCTGCTTCATCAAGAACCATGAAACGAATGTTGCTCAAGTCCAGAAGTTTCTGCTTAGAAAGGTCAATCAAGCGACCCGGGGTGCCAACAATAACCTGCGCACCAGCATTGATTTCGGCAACCTGATCTTCGTAAGACTTTCCACCGTAAATTGCGGCCACCTGAGTCGAGCGGTTTGCAGATGCCAGCTTTAGGTCGTCGGCAACCTGGATGGCAAGTTCGCGAGTTGGAACTACTACCAGCGCCTTTGCCCCAGGCTCTGGATTGATTCCAAGGCTCTGCAACAGTGGCAAACCAAAGCCAAGAGTCTTACCGGTACCGGTTTTTGCCTGGCCGATGATGTCTTGGCCAGTTAGAGCAAGCGGAATAGCCTGTTCCTGGATTGGAAACGGACTGGTGATACCTCGGCTCTCGAGGGCATCAACGATGTCCTGATCAATGCCTAATTCCTTGAAATTCAAAATGCTCCTAAGTCTTGACCAGTCTAGCCGTCGGGTTATCCTTGTTGACGTGTTCGAATGGCTGAAGCGTCTACGTACCACCGCCCGCAATTTCACATTGCCAGCGCGTGAGGAGCGAGGCGCACGCAACACCGAAAAGGTGAACCTCAAGCCATACACCCCGGAACCTAAGGTTTTTCTTGGCCAGTTGGCGTATCTGCAGCTAAGCCAGTTTGAAATTTTGACCAGTGAATTGAAGTATTCACCCAACACGCAGTACAAGGCGGAATTAGGTGAGGCTGCGGCCAAGAGTTTTGAAAAGTACCGCGCCATCTCTAAGAAGATTGCCGCCATGGGAATTGATCCCACCGATGCAATGGACCCGTTCGTTGAACGCATCGAAACTTTTCACTCTCGCACCAACGGGCTTGATTGGTACGAGACAGTAATCAAGATTTATTTGGTTTCTGGACTACTCGATGACTTTTACCGTCGTTTGGCAATTGGGTTAGACCCAATTACCCGCGCCGAGGTAGAGAAAGCACTTAAGGACACAAAGTTTGAAGCGTTCGCCAAGAAAGTTTTGATTGAGTCAATGGCGCGTGATGCGCAACTGGGTTCACGTCTAGCGCTGTGGGGCCGCCGAATCATGGGCGATGTGTTACTTGAGCTGCGTGCGGCATTTGACAATCGCAAGCTCGCAGGAATCGCGAAAACCAAGAAGTTGACTATAGAAGAAGAGCGTGCGGTTAACCTGGCGTCTTACTCAAAACTTGAGCCATTGATCACCGAACTTATCGGTGCTCACACAATGCGCATGGACGCGCTTGGCCTAACTGCCTAATTCGTAAATTCGCTTAGGCGCTCAGAATTACTGCTTCGTCTTTGTTTGAATTATCTTTTTTAGCGGCGGGCTTCAGTGACTTTCCGGCCGCGCGACGCTTATCGATGTATTTAGCACCGAACCAAATAGCCGCAGGCATGCCAAGCATCACAATTAGCCAAATCCAAACCTGGTCGTAGTGCAGGCCTACCCAGGTTCCGATAATCCAAAGCAAGCTTCCAGAGATAACACCCAGGGCAGTTGGCACCAGGGATCCATAGTTTTCGCTTTTTACGCCCACGTATGGAGCGACCAGGCCAAGAATTACTGCGTAAATTGCAATAAAGAGCACATTAAGAAGTGAGATGAAATCCATTAGGCAATAAATCCAACTCGACGGGTTTCTTCCTCGCCGATTTCTACGTAGGCGAGGGCATCAGTCGGAACCACGAACAGGCGCCCCTTGTTGTCAACTAGCTTCAACACTTTTGCGCCGGCTTCAAGCGCCTGGGCAACAACTGATTCAACCTCGGCGGCAGACTGTGCCGACTCGAAGCTGATCTCACGCGAGCTTTGGCGGATGCCGATTTTGATGTCCATCGCAGACCTTTCGTTTACCTGACAAGATTACGACACCTTCGCGACCGGCTGTGCCAGAAATGTCACTCTCGCAGGGTAGTTTTGAGCGCATGAGGGTGACTACGGTTTTTGCGTCTCCGGGCGCGGGCAAAACAACCGAGGTCAAACGCCGGTTCTTAAGCGCCATTGAATCTGGCCTCACACCAGATCAGGTTTTGGTGATCGCGGCCAGCCGTGAGGCAGCCAACACTCTGCGCGATGATCTAGCGCTCAGCCTGCAGCAGGCAGTTCCTGGCTCACTCGCTCGCACACTGAGCTCATTTGCCTATGCGGTACTACGGGTCAAGGCCATTGCGGCTGGAGAGGTGCCCCCTGAACTAATCAGCGGAAGTGAGCAGGATCGAATTCTGGCCGAAATCATCAATGGACGGTTGGCGGTAGGAATTGGTGATGCTTGGCCCAAGCAGATACATGCCCAGGTTATGCAACTAAACGGCTTCCGTGCCGAACTGCGAGACCTAATCACAGCCTGTCTAGAGCACGGTGTGAACCCCGATGAACTTAGCGGCCTTGGAAGACAGCACCAGAAACTGGAGTGGACAGCCGCGGCCGAGCTGTTCGAAGAGTACCTTCAGAAATTGTCGGCAGTTGAGTTCGAAAGTCGATACGACACGACCATGTTGCTTCGTGAAGCTGCCGATTGGCTAAGTGCGCTCGCCGAATGGCCAAAGGCAATTGCTGAAGTCAAATTAGTTTTAGTTGATGATGCCCAAGAACTAACTCCGGCTTCAAGCTATTTTTTGAAGTCACTGGCCGCTCGCGGCGCAGATCTAGTTTTAGTAGGCGACCCCGATGCATCCACGCTTGGTTTTCGTGCCGCTGATCCAAGAGCGATGAGTAATTTGGCGCAAGAAATAGCTCAGTTGCACGGCGTGAATGTAGAAGAAATATTTTTGCAACCGCAACATGCAATTCGTACGCCGGCGATATCGCGTGTTCTATCAAAAATTAGTGCTCAAATTGACACCGCACGTGCTGGGCGTCAGCGCAAGGGCCTAAATCCAAAGCAAGAACTAGTTGATGAAGACACGATGGGGGTTGAGGGCCATGTTTTCAATCAGCCACAGGAAGAGGTTGCTTGGTTAGCTAGGCGGCTTCGAGAACTTCATCTCTACGAGGGAATCGACTGGAACGAGATGGCCGTGGTGGCTCGATCAAGAAACCAACTCGAGCAACTGGCTGTTGATCTAGCCCACGAATCCGTGCCGGTTTCCGTTGCAGGAGCACAGAGCGCACTGCGCGATGAATTTGGTTCAAGAATCTTGTTGCGACTTGCCGATGTTTTATTACACCAGCGACCTATCGATGCGAGACTGGCCGTGGAGCTGCTTAGTTCACCGCTTTGTGGCTTGGATTCACTTGGTCTGCGCAGGCTTAGACGTGGATTGCGTCGCGAAGAGTTATTGGCTGATGGACTCCGCAATAGCGACGAGCTCTTAGTTGCCCTCTTCGATGCGGTCGGCTCTGTTGTCACCGTGAAGAGTCAAGAGGGGAAAAAGGTTGATCGGTTTCTAAAGAATTATTTCGCTGCTGCCAAAATTGCCAGTGACCCAAACCAGAGCATTGAAGACTTGCTCTGGCAGATTTGGGACTCATCAGGATTGGCAAAATCTTGGCAGGAACTTTCCCGCGGAATCGGTGAGGTTGCCCTTCAGGCGAATCGAAACCTTGATTCAGTAGTTTCTTTATTTGCGGCTGCCAATCGCTATGCGGAACGAAACCCCGGCGGTGACCCACGGGTTTTTGTAGATCAACAACTGGCCTTGGGTTTGCCAGAAGACACCTTGGCTCTGAACGATTTACAGAACCGTTCCGTGCTGCTGCTAACTCCGTCGGGTTTAATCGGTCGTCGCTTCCGGGTGGTGGCTACACCGCAGTTGGTTGAAGGTGTCTGGCCAAATTTACGTCCTAGATCTTCGCTGCTGGGAGCCACGCTTCTTGACGCTTTGATGTCTGGGCGAATTGATGATGTCAAACAGTTGCAGCGCTCTGAATTACCCGATGAATTGCGCATGCTGCACAAGACCGTTGGGTCTGCCAGCGAGCGATTGCTAATCTCGGCAACGAACACTGAAGACAATCAAATCTCTCAATTTATCGGCTTGATGCTTGGTCAGATTCCTGAGACAAGAACATTCAATTCAAATTCACTTACCCTGCGTGGAATGGCTGGAGCTCTGCGCAGAAAGTTAGCAACCACTCAAGATTCGGCAGAGCAAAGTTATGCCCTTGGCCTCGCGCGACTTGCGCAGGCGGGCATTCCAGGTGCTCACCCGGACAGCTGGTACGGGCTTCTGCCGATTTCTACAATCGAACCACTGGCAGACCTAGAAAACGAAGAAGTCACAATTCGTCCGTCGCAACTCGAAAACTTCGTGAAGTGCCCGCTGCACTGGTTCCTAAATGCCCACGGCGGTGGCGACAAGACCTTTTCGGCAAATCTTGGATCCCTAGTTCACAAGGCGCTGGAGTTGGGTGCTGAGGTAAACGAGGAATCGCTTTGGAAACTCGTTGAGTCTAAGTGGCACACTTTGAGTTTTGAATCCGATTGGCTTGAACAGGCTGGGGAACGTAAAGCCAAGAAGATGATCGGCAACATGGTGCAGTACCTGCGCAAGTTTGAAGCAGATGGCGCAAGCGTTATTGGTCGCGAAGTAAGTTTTGAATTTGAAATTGGGAAAGCTCTAGTCCGCGGACAAGTGGACCGGCTTGAACTATATCCCGACGGGCGAGTAATGATCGTGGATCTAAAGACTGGCTCAAAGGCATTCACGGCTGAGGAGGCTCGCGAACACGCTCAGCTTGGTCTTTATCAGTTGGCTTTTGAAAATGGTGCTTTTGATTCGGCAAATGGCAACGACGAAGTTATCTGGCCAGCAGATTTTGATCCAAAAACCGCAAAACTCGCTGGCGCAAAGCTACTGCTAGTGAGCGGTGATAAACCAACCGAGCGCGAGCAGGGATCGATTGCCGAACATTCCTCGCCAAAACAAAATTTTGAATCTATCGTTGCGGCCGCCCCTCGTGGAATGGCTATGACTGAACAAGTATTTGTGGCGCAGGTTGGCTCTCATTGCACAAATGAAAATGAGTTTGGCTCCTGCCAGATCCACCTCACTAGGGCGGTGAGCTACGTTGGGTAAATTCAAATTCAGCGCCAACCAGGTTTACCAGGTAATAAAGCCTTATACATTGACCGCTCAGCAGGCGTCAGCCGTCGAGCAGGCCAGCGTTAATTCGCCCACCTTGGTCGTTGCCGGTGCTGGCAGTGGCAAAACTGAGCTAATGGCAGTTCGAGTGCTCTGGCTAGTGGCCAATGGTTTTGCCAAACCCCAGGAAATTCTGGGATTAACCTTTACCCGAAAGGCCGCGGCTGAATTAAGTAAACGCATTTATGAAAGCCTGCTCAAATTACGAGACAGCCAAATGTGGCCCGAAGATTTGGATTACGACTTCACCGCACCGACTATTTCCACCTACAACGCCTACGCAAATAACTTGTTCCGCGATCATGCACTTTCAATCGGTTACGAGCCTGAGGCGGCACTACTGACTGAAGCAGCCGCATATCAGTTGGCGCGAGAGGTGATTCTGAAGCAGGGATCGCAAATCGACGGTCGGATTGCCGATCTGGATCAAAATCTAAATTCAATTGTCGAAAATGTGCTGGCCTTAGCGCAGAGCATGAATGACAACCTGGCAAACTCCAATCAGGTAGAGGCGTTGCTCAACGAGGTAATTGAGTCGGTCAGTGATTTACCAAAGAAGGCCGGTGGAACAGATAAGTCACAGTTTGCCTACATGTCTTCGAGTCTGCAGCCACTTGCTATCACCCCAATCTTGGCCAAGCTTGCTGATGCATATCGTGCCGAGAAGATGCGGCAGGGATTTGTTGACTATTCTGACCAGGTTGCGTTGGCCGAGCTTGCAGTTCGAGAAGTTCCTGCGCTTCGTGAACGAGAACGCAGCCTGCACACTCAGGTTCTGCTTGACGAATATCAGGACACTTCTTATCTGCAGACGCGCCTGCTACAGAATCTATTTGCGGGGACATCGGTATTTGCCGTAGGCGATCCAAACCAATCAATATATGGTTGGCGTGGTGCGAGTGCTTCTAATTTGAAATCCTTCTTTAGGGACTTCCAAGCCCCAGATGAAGCCGTGCCATTTGAACTTTCGACCTCGTGGCGAAACCCAACTTCAGTGCTTTCGCTCGCAAACCACCTTATTGATTCACTAAAGGTTGTGGAATTGCAGCCAGCACCTTCAGCAGTAACTGGTCAGGTGTCAGTGGAATTCGCTCAGGATTTAAATCTGGAGGCGCAAGCTGTAGCGGCTTGGTTCAAACAACGCATGAGCGCAGATAAGACCGGTGCGCTTCTAATGCGCAAGCGCAGTCAAATGCCATTATTTGTGTCCGCTTTAGAAGACCAGGGTATTGAAGTAGAAGTTATTGGTTTGGGTGGTCTGCTTGAGGTACCAGAGGTTGTAGACCTAGTAAGTGCACTTCGAGTAATACACAATCCTGCCGCTGGAACTCAGCTAATTCGCCTGCTTGCGGGACCGCGTTGGCGGATTGGTGCAAAAGATCTTGAGCGGCTACACCGCTACGCAAGTCGCAAGGCGCGGGTAGAAGAAGAACTCAGAGCAAAAATACAAGAGGGGCTGGCTCCCGAGGACTCGCTCTCAATTGTTGACGCACTGGATCTAATCCTTGATGAAAAGGAACCAGAAAAAATTGGCTTTAGTGATGTTGGTTTGCCTCGACTAAAAGATGCTGCACGTTTGCTGCGCGCAATGCGGCAACAAACTGGAATGTCACTGGTTGAATTTGTCCGTTCCGTGGAGCAGGAGCTTTGGCTAGACATTGAAGTTCAGGCAAACCCAAGACGCAAAAATCCAATGGCACATTTGAACGCTTTTGCCGCAATCGTCGCAGGTTATTCGGCAAGCAACAATCAACCTCACTTAGGCGGTTTCCTTAACTGGCTTGAATTTGCTGACGAACGAGAGAGATTTGAGGTCCCCAGCACCAACCCTGAGCGCGGTGTGGTACAGATACTGACCATTCACGCGGCCAAAGGATTGGAATGGGACCACGTTGCGGTTGCCAATCTAATCGATGGCGATTTTCCAAGTTCCGGCAAAGGTTCATCGGGTTGGCTTGGCGTGGGTAAATTGCCTTTTCCATTGCGCGGTGACAGCGCTTCACTTCCGGTTTGGAATTACAAGAATCACTCAGCGCAGCCTGATGTAAAAAAGAGCATCGACGAATTCAAAGAGCAGATGCGATTGCACCTATTGAACGAAGAGCTTCGACTGATGTATGTGGCAGTCACTAGACCCAAAGCTGAACTTTTATTGACCGGCTCCTACTGGAAACCCGGGAACAAGAGCCCGCGTAAGCCCTCTCAGTTTCTTCTCTCGGCCTGCGAAAAATTGCAGCTTGAAATTCCAGAGCAAATGTCCCAAGTGAATCCGCTTGAAGAGATTGAAGTTATTGAGAGCTGGCCGCTTGATCCGCTGGGAGAGCGGCATCGCAAAGACGTTGCACGCGCAGCTTCAGAGACCCTTGCAAATATTGAGACTCTGGCCAGCAAGGTTCAAGCTATTCAGCTCGGAGATCAAATCCAGAACGACATCACTCTCTTGCTAGCTGAACGGGAAGCTGCAATTGCAGAACAAGACAACGTCCAGTTGCCGGTCAGAATTCCTGCGTCAAGTTTCAAAGATTACATAGCCGATTACGATGAGGTGGCCGCGAGGTTGCGCAGGCCCATGCCGCAGCCGCCTTATAAGCAGACTCGTACCGGTACGCTTTTCCACAGCTGGGTAGAGGCGCAATTTGGTGCAGGAGCGCTGGCTGGGCAATTAAAGGATCAGCCACAATCGGCTGACGGCGGTCCTGAATCGCTAGCGATAGAAGATATTGAGCAGCTCAAGAAAAATTTTGCAGCATCAAGATTTGCCAAGCTCAAGCCAGTTGACATCGAACGCGAAATTCAACTGACCATTGGTGAAAACACTTTTATATGTAAGTTGGACGCAGTATTCAAGACTGAGTCAGGCTATGAGATCGTTGACTGGAAGACTGGCAAGTCGCCAAAGAATGAGGAAGATCAAAAGCTGAAGACTTTGCAGCTTGCTCTATATCGAATGGCGTACTCACGCTTCACGGGGATTCCGCTGGAGCAAATATCGGTGAGTTTCTACTTCGTTGGCGAAGATAAAGAGATCAAGCCGACTGTTGTGCCAGACGAAGAGGAACTGCTTGAGCTTTGGGGCAAGGTAAACGCTTAAAAAAGTTCGCTGTCTGGTTTTCCGGGCAAGTCAATCGGACGCGTCGCAACGTCTTCAATCGGTGCAACAAAAGATTCAGCAGCCGCAATCGGCGCCGCCTGTTTAGCGACTAGCCTGCCCACTGCTCCCGTTGAGACATCTTCGGCGAGTCCTTCAAGCATTAGTACAGCCTCGTCGATGATTTCTTGATTCTTTTTTCCAATGCCGAACATTAACCATCGTGCAAATTCAAACTCGCTATAAAGGGTGGCTCGCAGAAGTAATGCGTCATCTACTTGATTGTGGGCCTGTCGGTACACGTCAATGATGCTTTCTGATAGTTCATGAATTCCGGCACCAATAATCCACGCTAAGTCTTCTGCCGGATCTGAAACTCGCAGGGTGCTCCAACCTAGAACACCGGACACTTCGTCGTCGAGAGTTAAGAAGGTCTCGCCGTTTAGGCCACCGTGCACAACAGTTGGCTTGAAACGGAACAGACTTGTATCCTCTAGCGCCTGTTCCCATCGCGACAGAAGCACCGATGGGACTTTGCCGGTAGCGGCAAAGCGATCAAGCTCGGCAACGCGTCCGCGAACAATCTCTGCCGGCTCGAAGGATGCCAAATGGGCGTTCTCAATGAGCGCAACGTCAAGATTGTGGATGGCTGCAATTGCGCGCGCGATATTTGCCGATAGCACCGTGTCAGCGCCAACCATTGAGATGTCGGTTTGGTTTCCGTATACGAATTCAAAAACCAGTGCCCGGGCGCCTTTTTCGTCTTTAGTTTCTCCAACCAGATTTGTCACCTTGAACGGTAGGCGCATGCGATCGACCTTGGTTAGGGCTTTGAGGGCACGCAGCTCCACCTCTTGCTCGGCCCCTGCAGACTGCGAGGTAGCCACCCGAATCACATAGTGTTCGCCGGTAGTGCTGGTGAGCAGTGCGGTCTCAAATGCCCCGCTGCTGCCAGTTGAGAGTCCCTTTACCTCGGTGAAGTTAAGTTGTGGAGCGGCCGCTTTCGCAAGCGCCGCTAAAATCAAGGGAGATCTGGCCATGAAAATTAGGTTAGACAAAAATTACGCCTTAGCCATGTACCGCCACGCGAACAGAGAAGCCATGCACGAAGCATTAGATCTACCGCTAGCTCGCTCCGCCGTTGATCGCGACTACTTATCTCGCAGCCTGCCAGACCTGTTTGAGAGTTTGGCATCGCTTGCAAGTACCCGGATTTTGCCTGTCTACGACGGCAAGGTTTTGCTAACCGGCGCAGCAAACGATCCAAAGCCTGAGCTGCGACTATTCAACACCGATGAGATCACCAGCTTTGAGTATCTTGCCTATTTAGGTAAAACGGTGGGCGCTGCCGAATTGCCAGATGATTCTGCAATTGTGCTTGCAGTTCTTGAAGAAGAATCAGCTCTGGCGATTGAGCCGAACTTAGAAAATTGGCACGTGCTGCGTCGCACCGGAGCCGGTTTGAGTGATTTAGGCGCTGGAATATACGCGCAGGCACTTGCGCTCTATAACTGGAATCGCACTCACGGTTTCTGTCCTAAGTGCGGGGCCGCCACCGAACTTATTCAGGCCGGCTGGGTAAGGCTATGTCCTACTGATGCCCACGAAATTTACCCACGTACCGACCCTGCCATCATCGTGAACGTGATTGATGAGCATGATCGAATCTTGCTTGGTTCGCAGGGAGTCTGGGAAGAAAATCGATGGTCGATTTTGGCTGGTTTTGTTGAGGCGGGTGAGTCACTCACCGCCGCTGTGATTCGCGAGATTTACGAAGAAGCCGGAGTTCGAGTTGTTGAGCCAAAATATCTAGCCAGCCAGGCTTGGCCTTTTCCTTATTCGCTGATGCTTGGCTTTACCGCAAAGGTTGATCCAAAATTTTCTGGCACTGCTTTGATTCCCGATGGCGAAGAGATTGAAAAACTGCGTTGGTTTAGTCGCGAGGACATCCTTCGCGAGGCCCACGAACTTTTGCTTCCAGGTCGCATGACAATATCGCGAGCGATGATTGAGCACTGGTTCGGCGGCGAAATAGTGTCTGCTACAGAAAAAGGCATTCAGTAAGTTGCCAACCGAAACACTTTTAGAAAACCTAGATCCCGAGCAGCGCGAGGCAGCTGAATCACTAGTGGGGCCAACCTGCATTCTGGCAGGTGCAGGAACCGGTAAGACAAGAACGGTTACCCATCGAATTGCCTATGGAATAGCCAAGGGCTACTACGCTGCCAATCGCGTGCTGGCACTTACCTACACAAACCGTGCCGCCGGAGAACTCCGTGCCAGACTTCGACAGCTTGGAATTGGTGCGGTTTCGGTTAAGACTTTCCACGCGGCGGCGCTTTCTCAATTGGAATTTTTCTGGCCGCAGTTTGCTGGTGTGCCTGCTCCATCGGTGTTGGAATCTAAAGCGCGACTAATTTCAAAAGTCGCCGATGAGGCAAAGATTCGATTGGACGCGGGCGCCCTGAGGGATTTTGCGGGCGAAATCGAGTGGCGCAAGTATTCAATGCTCAGCATGGACGAATACGCGGGCTTAGTAAAGACTCGGCCCAAGGTTGCCGGCCTCAGCCCTGCCAAAAACTTAGAACTGCAGCGCAGTTATGAAGACGCAAAAATCAAGGCTCAAAAAATTGACTGGGAAGATGTTCTGGTCCTTACCCTAGGTATGTTGCGGGCTGAGCCAAGGGCGCTCGCTCACGTTCAGCAGCAGTACCGATTTTTCACCGTAGATGAATACCAAGATATCTCTCCGCTGCAACATGCGCTGCTGGACACTTGGTTGGGCAACCACTCAGATCTCTGCGTGGTTGGTGACCCAAACCAAACGATTTACTCCTTTACCGGCGCAACCAGCGAGTACCTGCAAAACTTCCGCTCCCGATACCCAGACGCCAATTTGATCCAACTGACTCGCAACTACCGATCAACCCAGCAGATTGTTTCATTCGCCAACCGACTTACCACCGAATCCACCTTGGTGGAGCCACTGCGGTCGGAAGGAGAGGTTGGCCTGGCACCTCGTTCGCTTTCGTTTGCAACCGTGGCCGATGAATGCGCGGCTTTGGCTAGCAGCATTCGAACCAAACTAGACCAGGGCGTCAAGCCAAGTGACATCGCGGTTTTGTATCGGGTCAATGGACAATCTGAGTCAATCGAGCACGCGCTTACCCAAGCCGGCATTGACTACCAGGTGCGCGGCGGCGAGAGATTCTTTAATCGCCCTGAAATTCAAAACGCAATTCGCGCGGTGCGTGCCGAGGCGGTTTCGCCCACCAACAAATCCCTTTTTCAAACCGTCACCGATATTGTGCGTTCCCTTGGTTGGCAAACTCAGCAACCATCCGAAAAGGGTTCACCTCGTGAAAAATGGGAGTCGCTCAACTCGTTTTTGGCGATTACAGAAGAGCTTCCTGAAGATGCAACTATTTCGGATTTTGCTAAAGAGTTAGATGAGCGTCAGCGATCTCAGCACGAGCCAATCAAGGCAGCGGTGACGCTGTCAACTATGCACGCGGCTAAGGGGCTTGAGTGGGACCTGGTCTTCATAGTTGGGCTGACAGAGGGGTATGTTCCAATTACCTACGCCCAAACCGATGCAGAGATTCGTGAAGAGCAACGCTTGCTTTATGTGGGGCTTACTCGGGCGCGAAAGGAATTAACTATTTCTTGGGCACGTCGCGATGCTAACTCAACGCGTGATCGCGAACCATCCCGCTTTTTGAACCTGCTCGCGCCACGCGTGTAATTCAACTTTTATTTTTGCAGTTGCAAGCTGGGTGCTGGGCCCAGACAAACTCGGTGACGGCACCGGATTTCAAATTCAACTGGTAGCCAGTTAGGTTCTCTTCATGGAGTTTGAAGCCAGAGACTTTGTCTAGGCGGGCAAGAATCTTTTGAATCACCACTCCGGCGGTGAACAGTTGACTTGCCGCGTCGTCAAATCTTTTTTGGCTACTGACTAGTTGACTGGCAAGCACCGGCCAGTTTGAATCGTGATCGGTTCGCAAATGCTCTAGACAAAATAAACATGCGGTCAACCCAGGCAAGATCATTGGGCTGACCGTTGCGAACTCTGCATCAAAAGTGACGGCTATGTGCGGAACGTCTCTACTTAGCCAGGGTGCGTAGCGGCGCGGTTCCATAGCTTGATGTGCAATTAGAACGGCACAATCAAGTTTTTGCAGTTGCCTTTCGAGCAATTTCTTTCCGGTGGAAACCATTGCTTTGTTTGGCGAGGCGGCGAGCAGAGTCCGAAGCGCATCAATACGAGGACGACCAAGCAATTGGCTTGGATAACCGGTTGGCCCAAGGTCACTCTGTTGAACTTGATTTTCATCGTGACTAATTAGGTGCCCCAGTCCTGCGGCAGCAAGCCCCTGAGCAATCATCAGGCCCGTTCTTGAAATATCTTCAATGTGTACCGAGCGCCCCGCCCGCCCAATCAGCACGGCCTCACCGTCGACCGCATGCAACAAACTGGCTCGAATAATTTCCGCAAAAGCCCCCGCCACGAACTCCGAACTCAACTGAATTTTTGTCTTTGGGGCTGGGCTTTCTGCAAGCAACATTGGCCCCACCTGATTTAGAACTTCATCCGTTTCTGACTGGCTTAAACCCAATTGGCTGGTCACGAGTGGAAGTTGCTGGTCGGCTACTCCTTTGTATAGAGCTGCGATAAGTCTTTCCTGAGCAGGGGTTAGTTGTCTTAGGATCACCGGGTTTGCACCGGTGCCGAGTTGCATTTCGTAGGGTGTGCGCCAGAGTGGTTGTTGGTTTGGGTTTATTCGAAAGACCATTCGCAAATGTTTGCAAGGGATGGCAATGAGCGCACAAGTTATTCACATGGCGCAAGAAGTTATTTGTCGAGTAGGTCTCTGAGTGCTTGATCGAAGGCGTCGGGGTGCTTGCCATCCTCGCGCAATTTAGAAATCAATGCTGTTGGATTTTCGATGTCGGTTGCGCTTGGCAGCACATCTGGATGATTCCAAAGGTCATCGCGTTTCTCAATCCCAACGGCCGTTCCAATTTCACGCCACATGGAAGCTGCCTCGCGCAACTTTCGCGGACGCAATTCTAAGCCAACCAAGGCGCCAAAGGTTAACTCGGCGGGACCTCCGGTGGCTCGTCGTCTGCGTACTGCTTCTGCCACTGCGGCGGCTCTTGGCATACGACGGGTTGCCTCCTCGGTTACAACATCCACCCATCCCTCGATAAGCGCTAGCAGAGTTTCGATTGAGTTCAGCGCCGCTGCTTGGTCTTCGGTGCGATCTGCAATAAATGCACCTGATTGCAAAGCTGCGCGAAGTTCATCGGGGTGCTCGGGATCAAAATCTTCGGCAATTTCTGTGATTCGTGAATTATCAATAGAAATTTCAGACGCGTATTTTGAGATTTGCGAAACCACCGCATCGCGAAGCCACTTGCTGTGCTTGAACAAGCGAACGTGCGCCATTTCACGAATTACCAAGTAGATGTAAGCCTGGTCTCGTTCAATCTCAAGACCATTCACAAATGCCTCTAGGTTCTGCGCAACGAATGCAGCGCGCTGATCCTTGAATAGCGGAAGCCCAATATCGCCACCGGTTAGTACCTCGTGAGAAAGTTTTCCCAGCGCCTGGCCAAGCTGCATGGCAAACAGAGCGCCTCCCGCTGATTTCATCACTCCACTTGCGTTCCCAAGAATTTCTTGGATTTCCTCAGGAGCGTTTTGGGTCAAGTTTTCACTGAGCGCTTCACTCATTCGATTTGCCACTGGCTCACTCAGTGCTTGAAACAGCGGCATGGCGTCGGCAACCCAGAGTTCGCGCGAGAGTAACTTTGGTTCACCAATTAATTCGGGAATTGTGGTGGCCTCATTAAGCCATAGGGTGCCAATGGCAACGGCATCGGAAATTTGCTTCCTGGCTTCACCAGAAATTGTCAGACTGCCCGAGCGAGCCAGCGCCTTTGCTTGGCTGCTGGCCAACTCCCAGTTGACCCCCCTTTCGCCAGAAGTGAAGGTTCCGCCCTGCGCTTGTAGCGAACTCATTACCTGCTTGATTTGGTCCAGCATGGCAGCCATAGCGGCAGGGTCCTTTGGAAGTCCGGCCGCCTCGGCCAGTTGTTCTGGGTCAATCGGGTTGTCGCCACTCAAAAATTGACGCATGAACGCCTCAAAGTCATCGGGGTTCAAGCCACCGGTGCCGCCTGGATTTTGATTATCGTTCATTCGCGTCCTTACCTACTAAGACTAATCACGCTTAGGCTTAAGGCATTCCTGTGAATGTAGTGAGGGCCCATTTGAGTTACAACACCGATTTTGATTCGCGCCAGTTTTCAAGGCCGCGAAAATCAGTGGGCTTAGTTTTTCTTGCTCTTGGTGCAGCGGCCCTGATGGGCGTTTGGTATTTTCCGACTCCTTACGTGATCGAGCAACCTGGTCCCGCCTACAACGTGCTCGGCACCGATAGCGGCAAGCAGATTATCTCTATCGATGGCGCACCAACTTTTAATACATCAGGAAATCTTGATTTATTAACCGTGCAGATAGCCGGAAATAGAGAGCAGACGCCAAGTTGGCTCGAGATTTTTGGTGCCTGGATGGATCCCTCTAAGAGCGTTTTGCCAATTGACCAAGTCTTCCCGGCAAATCAGACGGCAGAAGAATCTACCGCAGAGAGCACCGCCATGATGGAGCAATCACAGCAAGAGGCAATTGCGGTTGCGCTAAAGAATCTTGGTTACGACGTACCTGTGCAGCTTTATGTGAGTGAGGTCACCAAGAACTCGCCATCCAGCGGGCAAATTGTGGCGGCAGACTTTATTCAAAAAGTTAATGGCATTAAAGTCTCAACCATTGAAGAACTGCGAAAAAACGTTAATGAATTTGATGGCAAAACACCACTGACGATTGAACTTATTCGCCAGGGTGAAACCAAGGTGTTTTCAATCACGCCAAAGAAAGATGAGACCGGTGCCTATCGAATTGGCATCTTGGTTGGCTATAAATATGACTTCCCGGTCAAGGTAAATCTTCAGCTTGGCGATGTGGGCGGTCCCTCTGGCGGAATGATGTTTGCCCTTGGCATTTATGACAAGCTAACCCCGGGAGAACTGACCGGCGGAAAGTACATCGCGGGCACGGGAACAATTGACGGTTCTGGAGTTGTTGGACCTATCGGAGGGATTCAGCAAAAAATGTATGGAGCACATAAAGCTGGTGCCAAGTACTTCTTGGCACCAAAAGATAACTGCCCTGAATTAGCGGGACTTGAACCCTCTGACATGAAGATTTTCAAAATTACAAACTTCAAGGATGCTCTTACCGCCGTTGAGAAGATCGGCGCCGGGGAAGATCTTTCGGCTCTACCAACCTGCACTACTAAATAAGCAACAGGAGAATCATGACTAACAATCTTGCGCCCAAGAGAAACAGTTCGCCGGCCGCTATCGCCACCATAATTTTGGTGGTGCTGGGCGTTGCCGCACTTGGTGCACTTGGTGTCTACACCGACATCCTCTGGTTTGGCCAGTTGGGCTTTGGATCCGTCTTCACTACTCAGATTGCGGCTCAGGCCGGTGTCTTTGTGACCGGCGCAATCGTATTGGGTGCGCTGGCCTGGGTGGGCTTTTATGTTGCTTATCGCACCCGACCCATCTATCTAAAGTTTGCCGACGAACGCGACCCATTTGCCGCTTATCGAATGCTGCTGGATCAGCTTCGCAAGGTGATCATGATTGGCTTGCCAATAGTGCTGGGTGTCTTGGGTGGTGTGGCCGCGGCTTCGCAGTGGAAGCTAGTGCTAACTTGGCTGAATCGCACCTATACGGGTGAAGTTGATCCACAGTTCGGCTTGGATATCTCTTTCTACTTATTTGATCTTCCTTTCCTGACCGCGGTGGTTGGTTTCCTATCGGCGGCGGTTTTGATTTCCGGTTTGGTTGGTGCGGCCGTACACATGATTTACGGCAACATTCGTTTCAACGGTCGCGAGACCAAGGTGGCAAAGTCAGCGCGAATTCAAATTGCAATTTCTGCCGCTGTCTATTTGGTGCTGCAGGGCGCAAGTCTTTGGCTCGACCAATACGCCACCATGACAAGTTCAAGCGGCCTTTACACCGGCGCAACCTACTCGGACGTGAACGCAAGAATTCCTGGCTTCCAGATTTTGGCGCTGATTTCATTTGTGGTCGCGGCACTGTTCTTGATCACGGCTGTTATCGGTCGTTGGCGAATTTCAGTAATGGGAACCGCGTTGATGGTGATCAGCTCAATCGTGCTTGGTGGGGCCTACCCATGGTTGGTCCAGACCTTCCAGGTAGTGCCAAACGAGCGAACACTTGAGGCTGAGTACATCAAGCGAAACATTGAAGCCACTCGCGCCGCTTACGGTCTAGATGCGGTGGAGTCTTCTGAATACAAGGCCACCACCGATGCAACCGCCGGCGCACTTCGTCAAGATGCGGAAACAACTGCAAACATTCGAATCATTGACCCAGCCTTGGTTAGCGCTTCGTTCAAGCAGCTTGAGCAGTACAAGCAGTACTACAGTTTTGCCGGACACCTAGACGTTGATCGCTACACAATTGACGGCAAAACCCAGGACACAGTTATCGCCGTTCGCGAGTTGCAGCAATCAGGTCTAGGTGATTCACAATCCTGGTACAACAACGTAATTGT
>JACCEE011628044.1_pt1 | contig 23443 bp, 16 predicted proteins | sample 7449931 | NCBI WGS metagenome assembly JACCEE01 (sample SAMN15323457, study PRJNA562643) | freshwater metagenome | isolation source: river surface water | place: USA:Blue River Watershed | collected 2017-08-19 | reverse complement strand
CAACTTCATCACCAACACTTACAAAATTGGGTGACTCTGGGTTCGAAGCGCGATAAAAAGTACCCACCATAGGAGATTTGATTTCAATATAATTGGTAGCAGCAGGGGCTGCAGTAGCAGCTGGCACAGCGGGCGCTGCAGCAGGAATTGCTGCAGGAGCTTGTGCTGCAACTGGCGCAGCTACCATGGTTGGAGCAGATACAACAGCGGTAGTAACTTGAGCAGGATTCTTTTTGATGAGTAGTTTGAAATCTTTGCGATTGATTTCAACTTCGTCAACCGAATTTTGGGACACAAATTTGATTAATGCTTGAATTTCTCTTAAGTCCATTACGGTAATTATTAGGGGAGCAAAGAAACTAAAAAAAAGTCGATTTGGGGCGATTTTTTGTTAAAAAAGCCCAATTTTCAACAAAAAACGCCTCTTTTTGAGGCGTTTTTAAGGATTTTTAGTTTTTTTATAATGGTATATTACCGTGCTTTTTCTTCGGATTATTTACCACTTTGTTTTCGAGCATCTTAAATGCTTTTATTAATCGGTCTCTTGTTTCCTCAGGAAGTATAACCTCGTCAATAAATCCGCGTTCAGCAGCTCTATATGGATTAGCAAAAAGATCAGAATATTCTTTTTCTTTTTCTTTCCAAGCCATTTCTTTATTCTCAGCAGAATCAATTTCTCGTTTGAAAATAATTTCAGCAGCTCCTTTTGCTCCCATTACAGCTATTTCGGCGGTTGGCCAAGCAAAATTTAAATCAGCACCAATGTGTTTACTGTTCATGACATCATATGCCCCACCATACGCTTTACGTGTGATTACTGTAATACGAGGGACTGTAGCTTCACTGAATGCATACAATAATTTAGCACCATTGGTAATTATTGCATTCCATTCTTGATCGGTTCCGGGTAAAAATCCTGGAACATCTTCAAAAACCAACAGAGGAATATTAAACGCGTCACAAAAACGCACAAACCGACCTCCTTTTTGGCTGCTATGAACATCAAGTACTCCGGCTAAATTAGCAGGTTGATTTGCTACAATACCTATACTTCTTCCTGCAAGTCGAGCAAAACCAACTACAATATTTTCAGCGAAATTTTTATGCACTTCAAAGAAAGAACCTTCATCAACTACTTGATGAATTAAATCTTTAATATCGTAAGGTTGATTGGGATTATCAGGTATAATCTGTGCTAAAGCTTCCCTTGATTCATTTCCTTTTTGATATGGAATTGAGGGTGCATTTTCTTCACAGTTTGAAGGAATATAACTCAAAAGTTGTCTAATATTTTTTAAGCATACCACCTCGTTTGGTTCTGTAAAGTGAGCGACACCGCTTTTTGAGCCATGCACTGAAGCACCGCCTAAGTCTTCACTTGAAACATCTTCATTGGTAACCGTTTTAACCACGTTCGGTCCTGTTACAAACATGTAACTAGTATTTTCTACCATCGTAATAAAATCAGTAAGCGCTGGGGAATAAACCGCTCCCCCTGCACATGGACCCATGATGGCACTTATTTGAGGAATCACTCCGCTAGACTGAACATTTCTATAGAATATATCTGCATACCCCCCTAGAGAAACTACTCCTTCTTGGATACGCGCTCCGCCTGAATCATTCAGACCCACCAAAGGCGCGCCATTCTTCAGAGCCATATCCATGATTTTGCAAATTTTCTCTGCATGAGTTTCGGATAAAGATCCTCCAAAAACAGTGAAATCTTGAGAAAATACATAAACCAACCTCCCGTTGATATTGCCATACCCGGTTACAACACCGTCTCCCAATAATTTCTGTTTATCCATTCCAAAATCTGAGCTTCTGTGTGTTACAAAAGCACCAATTTCTTGGAATGAGCCCTCATCAAGGAGAATATCTAATCTCTCTCTTGCTGTAAGTTTTCCTTTGGCATGTTGGGAATCTATTCTCTTTTGACCGCCACCCAATTTGGAATCATGGCGTTTTTGAATGAGTAAATCTCTTGAATTAGACATTACCGCAAAGTTACTGATCAGAAAGCGCTGCTAGATCAAACAATAGTGAAAATCTCATTTGATTTTGCAAAGGGTGTCTGCTTCTAAAAGGAACTAAATATGCTGCATCCAACGTAAGTGATTGAAATTTAAGACCCATTCCCAAAGTTAAGTATTGTCGAGCCCCTTTTGTTTGGGCTTCATAAAACAAACCTGAACGAATTGAAAACGTCTTGTCGTACATATATTCCATTCCAAATGAGGGTGTGATTTCATTCATTTCTTCTTTAAATCCGCCAGGGGCATCGTAAAATGATTGAGCCATGCCCTGTACTACACCAACATTAGGGTCGTAACCGACAATTACAGGCTTTCCAGTTGCTTTGTCCATTGAATCACCGGTATTATTGTAATTCTGCAGGTAAAAAGGTCTTGTTGGGACTAAAAGTTTATTAATATCAAGATAGAAATTAACCTCGTTATGAGCGTCTATTTCATAATTTACACCTACTCCTAATTTCAAGTTCGTTGGAATAAAATCTCTTTTTTCTCTAGAAGAATAAGTCATTTTTGCTCCAATGTTTTGAATGTTGGCACCCACGTTGTAGCGCAAACGTTTGCCCTGCAGCCTCAACTGATTTCTATAAATCATGTTGATATCTCCAGCAACTGAGGTTCCTGCTGTGTAGTCTATTCCATTTCTAAGTCCGCTACCAACGATATTTGAATAAATGTATCGAAGATTCACTCCCATAGCAAAGTTGTCAGAAAATCTGGTGGTATAACCTAAATCTAAAGCAAATTCATTGGGATTAAAACTACCGGTAGGGTTCCCTTCCATGTCTGTAAAATTGATGTTTCCTAAAGTGAAATATCTGAATGATCCAGAAACAGCAGAGTTTTTACCCAATTTAGAATAGCCAGATAAATATGAAAATCCAACATCGTCAACCAATTGACGCAACCAAGGAGCATAGGAAACAGAAAAACCTGTTTTCTTAGTAGCAAAAGCTAAGTTGGCGGTATTCCAATGAGTACTATTGGCATCTGGGTTAAATAGCGCTACACCAACATCTCCCATACCAGCACTTCTGCTATCGGGAGAAATGGTTAAAAACGGCACCATTGTAGTGATGACATTCAACTGACCCACTAGATCAGCCGATGTAAATGTTTGTTGAGCTTTTGAAATTCCGCTGAATGCAATTAAGGCACTGAAAAGCAAACTTGATTTGCGCATAACGATTTTGGCAAAAATAGGGTTTGAACCGCTAGAATGATAATTTTTTTTTGTGTGTTTCATTTTTGAAAGAAATTAAGTTATTGAAGGATGATTTTACCTGAAACAGTTTCTAACAAACCATCAGATGTTTGAACGCTGATTCGGTAAACATAACAACCCGATTTGTGTTGCCATCCCCCAAAATAACCTGAATTTTTTATACTTATATTAACTTCTGTACTAGATAAATATTCCTTATCTTCTTGATTATAAATCAATTGTCCTACCATATCAAAAATATCCACCTTGACTGTTAAATCTTCACCTGCAAGATTGTGTCTAAAACTCAGTTTTATTTCTTGCCCATCATTAACGGGATTTGGAGAACATTGATTGCCAGAAAGGATAAGTTGACGACCTGGCACTACTTCAAAGTCAACCTTATCGGTTCCTGAATTATTGAATATATCCCAAACCTTTACTGATATGGAATGTTTACCGGGTGAAAGTCCCTCCAAAGGAAAATTGATAAGTCCCGTTTGGAATGAATTTGGTAAATACTGGAAATAGTCGTTTACTATAAATGATTTTTCATTTTCAGTTCCGGGATCAAGTATTACAAGCATATCTCTGCCAATTCCGGCACCAGTTGAATTAATTCCACTTGGGTCATCTACTAAGGCAATAAAACGGGCATCTGTGAGAACATTCTCTCCTGAAACAAAAAATGTATCATTCATGTATGCCTTTACTGTAGGCCCCATAGTATCAATATCTGTAACAATCTCCGAACCACCAATAACAAAACTCCAAGAACCACTGGCGTCAGTGTAATCATTTTTTGCATAAAACAAAGCTCTTCCCTCGCCTAGGCTGTAAGATATGTCTTTGGGAACAGCAAATTTTAGCATAAATTGTCCTTGATATACCGTTACTTGTCCCTTAAAAATCACACTATTTTCAACAGCAAAGGGCACATTTGCGTTTGATCCATCGTTGTTTAAGGTGCTTTTTTTAATGGGTTTATCATAAATCTCTACGTCTAAAACTCCATTGAATGTATTGTATAAATTCAAAGGGTTTGATAAACCTCTTTTCCTTATACTTCCTTTGATTTCTACCACTGAAAAGGCTTTTAAAGTATCATCAAAACTGGTTGTAGCCAGATGATTTATTGAATCAACTTCAATTAGATTTTCAGGAAATGCAGGTTTTTGAAACACATCTCCTAAAAATGCAAATTTATTGTCTTCAGAGGTTAAAAAAGGTCTATTCTTAAGTCGTTGATAAAGTACACCTGTAGTTGGAACTTCTTCGTTTTCTTTAGGAAAACCGTATTTCGTCCAAAATGCTTCGTTAATCAATGAGTTGCCCGATACCCATACTGATCTGGTTGTTGTCATCAAAGCAATTGCACCTCCATTTGGATTTAACAGTGTGAGTTCTCCTGCCGATTGAAATTCGGGATTATCATACCTACTAAATTCACAGGTTGCGGTAAATAGAACAGGCATATTGAATCGGTTATTAAGCCCGTTAATGGTTGGTATATCAAAAAAAGCTTCTTGCCCCCAACCCTTTTCACCACCATGTCCCTGATAATTGATAAATAGACTGCCTTTTTGGAAGGCGTCAGTAATGGATTTAGTTACATCCGGATAAGTTTCATTATTGCCGTTGGTTACTTGTTTAAATGCATCTGCATAAAGTCTGTTGACTTTTAAAAAAGAATAATTTTCAGTAATGTATTGAGCATATGATTCAGATTCTCTGGTAAATTCAGCTTCCCAAGGTTCGTCGATATCATCTGCAACAAAAGAAAGTTGATTTCTCCAACTACCCAGTGCATTGGGATGATTAAATCGGATGAGTTTATTTAAGTAGCTGTTGAGTTCTAAATCAGTTCTCACGGGAATCCTACCTACAGGCTGTGACAATTTATTTTTGGAACCGTATGGATCACCTTGCCCTAATTCATGATATCCAAAGAAATCATCCAAACAGAAAGCTGACGTCAACTGCTCATTAGCACTTTGATAAATGGGTATATAATTGGTATTATTTGAAATTCTGTCTTTGAAATCGTAGGAAGTTGTACCTATGAGTGTTAGTGGTGAAGCGAGTTCTCGCGAAAAATTACGAATTGCCATTAAATCAGGTTGTCCGCCAGAAAAAACATCATAAACATCAGACAAGAAAACAACTTGGAAGAAAGGAATTTTAGATTTTGCATTGGGGAAACTCGCAAATACATTCTCTTGATCGCTTAATTGACCTTTGAATAGTCCATTAAATTCTTGAACCTGAGAAATTCTCTGCTTGATAGCTGTTTTAAACTTATCGGCCGAAAGGTACAACGGCTTACCCGCTTCAATAAGATGGTAATCTTTGGGTTTTACATCATTGATTTTTTGCGGTGTTGGACATTGATTGGGGTCAAATGCGAAGAGTGTATGTGTTGCTTCTTGCTTTTCAAAAATGATTTGGGTAGAATTTGAGCTGAATGTACCTAAAATTTCTTCAGGTTTATAACTGTTACTTACATTCCAAATTTCAGGCTTGAAGTTGGACACAATATTCACATTTACACCATTTTGAGCACCTATTAATTGCGGAATATAAAACTCTTTTGCACTTGTATTTAAACTTAAATTTTCTAGGGAATGTACTTCGATATAATCTACGTAAAGCGAACTTTGGTTGTTGGGCCTAATTAATTCAATAACAATTCTCAATTGATTTCCTGGCGTTTTTATTCCATAATTTCGCGTTAAAGTGTAGTAATTTTCATCAGATGGGTAAACAGCTCTAAGATTTATGGTGTCTCTTTTTTGATTGATAGTAATGATTACTTTACCTGAACCATTGATCAGGGATGGGGCCAATCTTAAATTTACCCAAGCCGTATCTGGATTGTGAGCAAGTGGAAAATCATAAGTTTTACTTAGATATTCATTTCCCAAACGCTCACCAAACCAGTTTGAACTCATTTTCATGGGGTTTACTCGGTCAGAGTCATGAAATTGAAGGTATAAACCCTGATTTATTGTTTGGTTTGCCGAACCAGAGGATTTATCTTTGTACAACAAACGTTTGCCTAAATTTTCAGATTTAGTATCTGTTGGATCTGAATATCCAAAAATAGCATAAGATTTATTTGAAAGCGGGTTTATATAGTGTTTAAAAATTCCGTTTTGAAACTTCCATCCTCTCGAAATTTTCCTGTAAACCAAGATATAATCTTGAGGATCTATTACCCCATCTTGACCTCCAACTATTTTAAGCGGAGCTTCAATTAATGACCAAGAATTAATTGAATCATTAATGATAGGAATGCCTTCTCCTTGTACCGAAAAACATCTTATTACCTGAGGGTTAATCAAAGAGGGATTAAACCCCCAATCTTTTAGTTTATTGTAATCAATTTTGAATACGCCTGTTCTATCAAATTCCAACTTAACCCATTTACCAGACTTAGAAATGAATGGATTGTAGCTTTGCCCAATAAGAACATTGATTACAAAAAAGGTTAAAATATTGACTGCTATTATTTTAAAACTTTTAATCATAAATTTCAATTGCATTGTTTACAATGGATAAATTTAAACTGATGTAAAGGTAACGAATAATCAAATTGAATATTTCCTTTATCTTAATTACAGACCTTATTTTGACGAATAGAAAATCCATTTTCCATATGAATGTCATGATGACAAAATATTTTTTTGAATCAATCGTTTTATCCGTACATTTGTCCGAACGAGCAGAATTTGATTTATGAAAATTACATTACGCAAGAGTTTTTTTAGCATATTGGCGTTGACTGTAGGAACTTTGAAAGCTCAAGATCCTGAACTCACTCAATTTTATGCAGCTCCCGTTTACACTAATCCAGCATTGGCTGGTTCAGCTGTTTGTGACGCTGGTGCTGCAGGACGCATGTCGTTGAATTACAGAAATCAATGGCCAAGTCTACCTGGTACTTTTAGATCATTGTGTGCATCATGGGACCAACACATCCCTGCAGTAGGCGGAGGAGTTGGAGCCATGATTTTTCATGACGTTGCAGGATCAGGTTTATTAACATCAACAAGCATAAGCGGAGTTTATTCATACTTATTACCTTTAGGTAATGGAAGAAATAGGGCTTTTTTGAGATTGGGATTGCAAGGTTCTGTGACATTCAGAAGTTTAGATTTCAATCGTTTAAAATTCGGCGATCAAATTTTACCAACTCAAGGATTCGCATTACCTACGGGTGAGCAAAAGCCACAAAGTAGCGTAACCTATCCTAATTTCAACGCTGGGGCAGTTTTGTACAACAGTACTTTCTATGGAGGTTTTGCTGCACACAACATTATCGAACCAACTTGGAGTTTTTACAACAATCCTGATGAAGTTTTACCAATGAGATATACCGTGCATGGTGGTGCCGTTATCAAATTGTCAAAATCTAGATACGAAAAGAACACAATCTCTCCTAATGCATTATTTATGATGCAGAGAAATTTCACCCAATTGAACATGGGATTCTATGTAAATAAAGGTCCATTAGTAACAGGTTTGTGGTTCCGTCAAACTTTTGGAAACTTCAAAACATCTGACGCCATTATTATGTTGGTTGGATTTAGAAAGGATAGATTTAAATTTGGTTACAGTTATGACTTTACAGTGAGTGATGGTAGAACAGCCATTCCTTCAAGTCACGAGGTTAGCGCAACCATTGATTGGTGTGTACCTCCGGGATCAAAGCCATTCAAACCATTAAAATGTCCTGAATTCTAAACACAGAAAGTTTAAGTTAGAGTTAAGGTTAGAGGAAAATTGTTGAAAAAATCATAAGTTTGCAATATTCAAATCAAATTTGCGTTATTGATTTCACTCAAAATGAATAGAAAATTTAAAATGAAACCGAGCTATATTCTATCTGCAGCAATTGTTGCAGGCATTTTTTCGGCTTGTAGTCCTGCAGGACCAAATCGTAAGAGTGCAACTACCGGTCAAGGTTACAATGATCCTAAGTGGGGTGGCTTTGCCAATCCAAAATACAAAGGACAAGAAACTGGACCGGGATTGGTGTTAATTGAAGGTGGTGCATTTAACATGGGTAATGTTGAGACTGATCTTCGTTATGAAAACAACAATGCTGAAAGGACTGTAACCGTTCATTCATTCTATATGGATGAAACTGAGGTTAGTAACCTACAATACCGTGAATTCGTGTATTGGTTTCAAAGAACTTTCAATGCTAACAACAGCGGTTTACAGTCTGAGCACGAATTTGCAGGTGTAAAGGTTGACCCTAATGATCCTGCTGCAAACGGATTGCTTTATACCAAAATTTTACCTGACACCAATTCTTGGAGAAGTAAATTAGGCTACAATGAACCGTTTGTTGAGTATTATTTCAGACATCCTTCCTACAAAGATTATCCTGTAGTAGGTGTAAACTGGCACCAAGCAACAGAATTCGCCCGTTGGAGAACAGATCGTGTTAACGAGTACATTCTTGATCGTGAAAGAATTATTGAATTGAACGTTGGTAACCAAGCTATTTTGAACGATCCATTTAACACATTCAATACCCGTGCTTACCTTTCTGGTCAAGATAACGGTGTATTTAGTGGTGTAGATGCTTCTGGAGCCGTTAATACCAAACCTACAGCTGGTAATATGTTGGGTAAAAAGCCTTTGCGTGACTACTCTAAAGCAAAACGCAAGAGTCAAAAGCGTTACAAGGTAAATATGGAAGACGGTATTTTATTGCCTGATTACAGATTGCCAACTGAAGCTGAGTGGGAATATGCCGCAAAAGCTGCTATCGGAGAAACTCAATTTGATAATATTGAGCAAAATAAAGTTTATTCTTGGAACGATTACACCATTCGTATCAAAAACGGTCGCGAAGCAGATCGTGGTAAGATCAGAATGAACGTTATGAGAGGTAAAGGAGATTATGCAGGTATAGCCAGCGGTAACTTAAATGATGCCGGTATGATCACTACTCCTGTTCATTCCTATTGGCCAAACTCATTTGGTTTGTACAACATGGATGGTAACGTTTCTGAGTGGGTTAAGGATGTTTATCGTCCATTATCACTTGAAGATATGGATGCATTTATGCCTTTCCGTGGTAATAAATTTGAGCAAGTGGTTTTAGACCCTAATGGTCCTGCAGGTTTAGCTGATAAGGACGACTTAGGACGTATCAAATATCAAGACGTAGTTAAAACTTCTATTTCTAAAGGTGGAAGAAGAAACTACTCACAGGCTGACAATATTGGTTTCAAAGATGTACAAGCAGGTGTTGAAGAACCAGATTTGATTTATGAATACGGAGTAGCTTCATTGATAAACGATAAAGCTCGTGTAATCAAAGGTGGTAACTGGACGGATCGTGTTTACAATGCAAGTCCTGGTACGCGTCGTTTCTTGGATCAAGACCAAGCTGCTTCTTACCTTGGTTTCCGTTGTGCTATGATTAGAGTGGGTTCACCTGTTGGTAACGCTAAGAAGAAATACAACAAGTTGCCATCAAGTGGAATTGACAAGAAAACTAAAAGAATGAAAATTGCTCAATAAGCAATAGTTATAAAATAGTGAAAAGCCTCGTTTTACAACGAGGCTTTTTTTATGGTTTAATGATGAAAAATGGGGAATAAAAAAAGCCGAACTAAATTAGTTCGGCTTTCAATTTTGAGCGAGAAACGAGACTCGAACTCGCGACCCCAACCTTGGCAAGGTTGTGCTCTACCAACTGAGCTATTCTCGCTTGTACTCTGTTTTAGAGTGGTGCAAATGTACAACACAAATGTGTGTTTTTGCAAGTCTTTTTTTATTTTTTTTAAATATTTCAAAAACAAAAGGCAGTTCTGTAAGCCGGGTTCTGTAGACACGGTTTTGCCGTGCTTTCTATCATTAATCTTGGATATGCCTCACGGCGTATCTCCATCGACCTACCCTTCCGGCTAGCAAGCTATTGAGCGGGCCGCTCTTTAATCCGGATATATTTGGTCTTTCAACCCGCAAGGTTTGTCCCAATTCTAGCTCACGCTAGAACGAGTGGGCTCTTACCCCACTTTTTCACCCTTACCCAAAAAGAGAACTTTATGGGCGGTATAGCTTTCTGTGACACTTGCTGTCAACTTCATCACCGAAGTGATGAAATTTCCTTCCTGTTAGGAAGTGCGGCGCCCTGCGTTGCCCGGACTTTCCTACCCATTTTCATGGATCGATAGAACGAACTGCCTTTGTGCAAAGGTAAAACAATTTATATGGTTTCAATTTATTTGTTCTTTGGGTACAAGTTTCCGGAATTGAAGTTCATTAAGTGGGATGTGCGTTTTATCTTTGTGCTAAGCATGGATTTTCATAAAGATTTTGAAGCTGTTATTGGTTTAGAAATACACATCCAATTACAAACCTTGAGTAAGGCATTTTCAGGCGATTCTACCGAATACGGTGGTATGCCCAACACCCAGGTTAGTCCTATCAGTTTGGGGCATCCCGGTGCCTTGCCCATGCACAATCATGGCGCTATTGAAATGTCAATGAAAATGGGAATTGCTCTAAATTGTGATATTACCCGTGTAAATAGATATTCTCGCAAAAATTACTTCTATGCTGACTTACCCAAAGGGTATCAAATTACCCAATTTGATACCCCTCTCTGCACGGGAGGAGTTGTGCCCATAAAATTAAAAGACGGTACTGAAAAGAACATCAGACTTACCCGAATTCACATGGAAGAAGACACAGGGAAAAGCATGCACGATCAAGATATGTATGACACCTTGGTTGATTACAATCGTGCGGGTACTCCTTTGATTGAAGTAGTGAGTGAACCTGATATCAAAAGCGGAGACGAGGCATATGCGTTCGTAACCGAGATTCGCCGATTGGTGCGTTACCTAGACATTTGTGATGGAAACATGGAAGAAGGTAGTTTGCGTTGCGATGCCAATATCTCTGTCATGCCTAAAGGATCTAAAACTTTTGGAACAAAAGTGGAAATTAAAAACATGAACTCCATTTCCAATGTGAAAAGGGCCATTGATTTTGAAATTCAACGTCAAATAGAACTCATTCAATCAGGCGGCAAGGTGGATGGAGAAACACGTGGATTTAATGGACTAGCTGGCACTACATTTTCTATGAGAAAAAAAGAGGCGGTAAATGATTATCGTTATTTCCCGGAACCAGACTTGCCTCCTACCCTTGTTACAGATGAAATGCTGGCTGATGTTAAAAGTAAAATGCCTGAACTACCCAGGGTATTATTTGATCGATTTACAAATACCTATGGGCTCAGTGAATACGATGCATCTGTGTTGGTTGATGATAAATTTTCGGCGTTGTATTTTGAGAAGATGGCTTCGTTGAGTCAGAACTATAAGGCTATTTCTAATTGGGTAACCGTTACTATTAGAGGTTATTTGAATGAGAATGCCTTGACCATTCAAGAATTTCCGTTAGATCCAGAACAAATTACCGAAATTATTTCATTGATTGATTCTGGTTTGATTACCCATAGTATTGCTTCACAAAAATTGTTTCCAGAGCTGATTAAACATCCAACAAAAACAGCAAAATCTTTGGTAGATGAACTCAACTTAAGCACCAATTCTGATTCTGTTTTCATTGAAGAATTGGTTGATCAAGTTTTGGCAGAGTTTCCTGAAAAAGTTCAAGAATATCAATCAGGTAAAAAAGGGTTATTGGGTATGTTTGTTGGGGAAGTTATGAAGCGTTCAAAAGGTAAAGCTGACCCAAAAATAACCAATCAATTGGTATCTAATAAATTGGGATAATGGCCCAGTTCCGAAATCAAATATGGAACAATATACTTCAACCCCAAGGGTTGTTTTGCAGCATTGGTGGAGTTGATTACAGTTGGAAACAGCTGCAAGAATTCGTAGCCCATCATATTGAAAATTTTCAGCGACAACCAAATTCACGATTGGGCGTGGTTATCAGAAATGATTTTGAAACCTATGCTGCCATTATAACCTGTTGGATGAGTGGGAAAGGCTATGTGCCTTTGCAACCAAATTATCCGAATCAAAGACTCAGCGATATCATAGAATCATCGCAGATTGAGCAGGTATATGATTCACATGGAGGCAATTTGGGTGAAAATTTTCAATTGGTAAGTATCAAAAAACAATTGGTTGAGAGCCGTCTAAATGGTTCTTTGACTTTAGTAAATGATTCCAGTGATGCTTATGTATTGTTTACATCGGGTACTACCGGAAAACCAAAGGGCGTTCCTATTTCATGGCGAAATTTACAGTCCTTTTTAGACGGATTTTTTGAATTGAGTTATATGTTAGACTCAAGTGACCGATTTTTACAAATGTTTGAATTAACTTTTGATTTATCGGTAATGAGTTTTACTGTTCCTGCTTTGTTGGGGGGCAGTTTTCACACATTGAATCAGAGTTTAATCAAACCGCTTGCATTATATGATACTTTAGAATCTCAAGATATAAGCTTCGCTTTGATGGTTCCATCGGCGGTGGAGATGTTAGCGCCTTATGCTGATGATATTGAATTACCTCATTTAAAAGTGACTCAATTTTGCGGAGAGGCTTTTAGGATCAATCAACTCGCCGTTTGGAAGTCGTGCGTGCCCCATTGTCAGATTGATAATGTATACGGTCCTACGGAAGCTACGATCTATTGCAGCAGATATACGGCTCATCACCCTACGATAGACAGGGAACTTCTTCATCAGAATGGAGTGGTTTGCATTGGCGAACCCATGAAAACCGTTCAATTCATCATCAATGAAGATCAAGAACTTTGCTTAGGTGGTTTACAAACCACTAGAGGTTATTTAAATGCGACAACAGAACAGGCCTCTAAATTTTTTGAATCTGGCGAAGGTATTTGGTTTTATAAAAGCGGAGACATTGGTGTAAAAGATGGGTCCTTTTTTTATTGCCATGGACGGATGGATGATCAAGTGAAAATTCAGGGCTACAGAATTGAATTATCAGAATTGGAGTTTGCAGGTAGTCAAGTATTTGTCAATTGCAATTGTAAAGCAGTTGCTATTAGTCAAGAAACTGGAAGTGAATTGCATTTATTTATTCAAGACTCGACAAGTGAATATTTAAATGCATCCATAGAAAACCAACGTAGATCGTTAAATGAACTCCTCCCCGATTATATGGCAGTCAAGGAAATTCACATCAGACAAGAATTCCCTTTGAATGATAATGGGAAAATTGATAAGAAAAAATTGATCGCTTCATTGAATAAATAAACAATGCCAACAATTAGAAAAGCCGCAAAATCTGATTTTGACTTCATCGCGGAAGCCATCATAGAGAGTGAAAAATCGGGATCGAATATTTTCCCTTATGGGGTTTTATTTGATGTATCTGAAATGGAATTTAAAGGCATTTTACAAGAAATATTCGAAGAAGAAATTGAGGGGCAACCTTGGGATTATAATTCTTGGTATATTTTAGAAAATGATTCAAAAGAAATAGCTGCTGGACTTTGCACTTGGCAAGAGGGTTCTGCGGGAATGTCTTCTGACCTTTTAAAGACTCAAAGTTTGGGATTTGTTTTAGGTGAAAAGTGGCATAATAATACAGATAAATTAGAGGTGGTATCGAGGGTAAACATCCCCCGAAAAAGTGGAACCTGGCAATTGGAGCATCTCTATACATTGGAAAATCACCGAGGACAAGGTTATATGAATCAATTGATTGACTATGCGAGCGATGGCAAAATGTCTGAAATTCAGTTGATGGAAAACAACGTTCCTGCAAAAAAACTTTACGAAAAAAACGGATTTTCATTGGAAATTAGACAATGCGAGCCTCAAATTGAGCGTTTACAATTGTTATCGGGTCCTTGTAAAATAAAAATGATAAAAAATGGATAAAGAACAAATAAAAATAGAATTAAAGGGCATTTTTGAAGATGTTTTTTCAACGCCTAATATTGAAATCACCGAAGAATTGAATGCTGAAAAGGTTGATCGTTGGGACTCTCTCACTCATTTGAGCATGATTGCAAAGGTTGAAGAATTCTACGGGATTAAATTCAAATTGAAAGAGCTCATAGGCATGAAAAATGTGGGTGATATGATGGATTTAATTGTATCTAAAAAGGGTGCCTGAAAACAATAAATCCATAATTATTTTTACCGCTTCGCTGGGCTTGTTCTTATTGGGGCTGCTCGGTGCAAGTAGATTTGGGCTTTTAGGCTCTTGGGAATTTGACAGCCCTTATTTCAACAGGTTCTTGGCAGAATCTGACTTTTCTTTGGATAGTTCGAAATCTATTGAAAAAACTACGGTAACCTTGGTTAAAGATAGTCAAATAGCTGTGGTAGTAGAACAAGGCGGCGTTTACGGTGGTAAACCCTTCCACATTGAGCATTGGATTAAAGTCAAGTTAAGTGAGCAAGATAAAAATAGGTATGATTCGATGCTTCAGTCGTTGAAGTTTTTGGCTTTTACAGAAGAAGGTCAAAATAGCATGCAAACTTTTTTTGAGAAGTTATCTGAATCACAAAAGGAATTAAGTAGAATTTGGTATTTCGGGGATTCTCAAATAGAAGGTGATCGCATTACTTCGGAGATTCGTCGGATTTTCCAATCTCAATACGGTGGAAGTGGTATAGGATACGTTCCCTTGTCAAACCCAGCAACATATGGGGTATTGGAAATTGATGAATCGCAAAATTCCCAATGGAAAAAACTGAATTGTTTCAGAGATAAAAAGAAATTCAAATGGTTTGGTCCATCGGGACAGGCATTTGTTGCGAATAGTACTAAACCCAATGAATTTAGGGGATTTGGTTTAAAAATTACCAAATCTGTTAAATATCAAAAATTGTTGATTCAGGCCTTACCTGATTCTCTATCAGAATTGCAGTGGAGAAGACCCAAAGATTCTGTTTGGAAAATGGCCAAGAAATCAATCAGAAGTAAGTTTTTACAAGAATTTGTGGTGACTGATACCCCTATAATTGGTAAGATAAACTTCAGATATAGGGCCATTAATCCGGTGGTTTACGGCTATTCAATAGATGCAGGAACCAAAGGAATCCAAATTGACAATATGGGTATCAGAGGTCATTCTGGTGACGGACTGAACAATATAAACTCGTCGTTATTGAGCGAAGAAAGCCAAAGGCAAAACGTTTCTTTGGTTGTACTTCATTTTGGAAACAACATGGTTCCATACATTAAAACAGATGGTTCACAAGAGAAATGGGTTAAAAATATCTTCCGAAACATCTTAAATAAATACCAAAGTTGCTGCCCGGACGTTTCGATTTTGCTTATTGGTCCGGGGGATATGGGTTACCGAAGTGGCGGGGAAATGAAGAGTTATGAGTCTTGTAAATTATTGAATAGATGGTTGCAAGAAGTAGCTCAAGAAAAGAATGTTTCATTTTTTGATTTTTATGGATTCATGTTGGAAGGCGGTGGCATTCTTGAATGGCAGAAAAAAGGATTAGCCAGTTTGGATGGTCATTTATCACCGTCAGGACAAAAAATATTTGCAAGGGCTTTAACGCGTGAATTGAACGGGGCTAGAGCTTGTTATCTTTTAAGCACAAGAATAGAATAATGATTGAGATTAGACAGACGATTATAAAGTATGTAGGAATAATTACCATAGGTTTTTTAAGCATCCATGCCTCAAATTTGAGGTCTCAAGCGCTCTTTTGGCACAATTTTGAATACCAAAAATACCCTTGGATTGACTCCAATATGAATATTTTTCAGAGTCATGATAAACAAATATTGAGACCTTTTTTCAATAAATTGAATGGCTCTAATAAAAAGCGAGTCAACATACTTCACATCGGTGATTCTCATGTACAGGCAGATATTTTCACTAACGAAACACGCACATTGCTTGGTTCTACTTTTGGAAATGCTGGTCGTGGAATGGTTTTTCCCTATACAACCGCTCGTACACATACTGCTGCCGATTATCGTTGCTTTCACACCGGAAGGTGGTTGTATGCTAGAAACGTAGAAAGAAGTCCTGAATTGCCCATTGGAGTTACGGGAATCACATCAAAAACATACGATTCAACTGCGCAATTTAAATTATCATTCAGGGAAAAGGCCATTCAACCAGAATTTACACGATTGAAGATTTTTTGCCACAGAAGCCCTAATTCTTTTGATCTTAAAATCACTGCCGGTGGAAAGACCGTCATTTCCGATGTTTATACTTCGGAAAATGATACTGCTTCCGATTTGCTTATTGTAAATATGCCCACAGGTGCCGATGATTATTTATTTGAATTTGTAAAAAGAGACTCGGCTCAGCACTATTTTGAAATTTATGGCATCAGCATAGAATCTCCTTCTGACAGAGGTGTTCTGTATACGAGTGTTGGAATAAATGGCGCTGGGCATTATTCCATCATGCGTGAGAACAAATTGCCAGATCATCTAAAAATATTGAATCCCGATGCCATTATTTTGGATGTTGGAGCAAACGATTTTTATCAAAAAGGCATTGAACAAGAGAGATTTAAAGATAATTTGATATCAATCATTGAAATGTTCAAAGAATACGCCCCAGGAGCGGTCATCATCTTATCTAATAGTCAAGACATTCATAGGGGTGGGTATAGCATCAAAGCCTGTTCTATCTTTTCGTATTTAATAGCAGAAGTTGCCAAATCTGAAAAAGTAGCCTTTTATGATTGGTATAGAGTCGCTGGTGGACAACAATCAATGCGTATTTGGAAATCAGTTCGGTTGGCAAACAAAGATGGAGTTCATTTAAACAGAGATGGTTACGAACTCAAAGGATCACTCATTTATCACGCATTCAAAAATACTGATAGACGGTTAAAACTGAAAAAAGACACCTCCGATGCCATCATTATTCCCTGTGTTGATACTTTGTATGTTGATCCAGTTCAGCCAGATACTACATTAAAGCAAAAGGAACTTCAGTGGATAGAACATACCGTTAAAAAAGGTGAAACTGCTTGGGCCATTGCTCAACGTTATAATATCAGTGTCATCCAATTAAAAGATTGGAATCGTCTGAAAGGTTATTCGTTGAACGAAGGACAAACCTTGCGCATCTTTACTGTTGTAGAAAAATCATTGGATAAAGGACAATCGGCGGTCACCAATAAGCCCACTTACAACCCCGGAAATTCCGGAAACCCCGGAAATTCCGGAAACCCCGGAAATTCCGGAAACCCTGGATATAGAAAACCAAAAACCGTTTACTATAAAGTTCGCAGCGGTGACACTCTTTACAGCATTGCACGCAGACATGGATTGTCAGTATCTGAATTAAAGAGAATGAACGGAATGCGTTCCGATTTCATAAAACCCGGTAAAACACTCAAGGTTAAATAATTATGACTTTCAACTCTGCTCAGTTTTTCATTTTATGGTTTTTCATTCAAATCTGTGTATTGATTTGGAACACAAAACCACTGATCAGAAATACGGTGTTGCTCACAGGCAATTTGGTATTTTTACTTTCTATAGGCAATAGTTTGATTATCTTGGTATTGCTATTTTCATTGTCAGATTTTATTGTTGCCAAGCTCATTCATGAATCGAATTCCGATAGCACCAAAACATGGCTCATGCGGTTCAGCGTGCTTCAAAATATAGGGTTGATTCTTGTTTTTAGACACCTAGATGAATGGCAATTAAAACCTGAATTTCTGTCGTTTATTAAGTTTATTGGCGTATCGTTTTATGCTTTTAGAAGCATGAGCTATGTTTTTGACGTTTATTATGAAAACCTCGATGAACCAGAACCAAGTTTGCTGAATTATTGGACTTTCATCAGTTTCTTCCCGGTTTTTTTGATGGGACCAATTCAAACAGCCCCTGATTTTCTTAAACACCTTAATTCCCCTACATGGGTCATAGATAAGAGCAAAGTAAATTACGGTGCATTTCTTATAGGTTTGGGTGTTGTAAAAAAGTTTGTATTGAGCAATTACTTGGCAGTGAATTTTGTAGAACGCATTTTTGATGCATATCTGTATTTTACTCCCATGGAAAATCTGCTGGCCGCAGTGATTCAAACTTTGAATTTATATTTAGACTTTAGCGGATATACGGATATTGCAGTGGGTATTTCCTTGTTCATGGGATTTGAAATCATGGAGAACTTCAATTTCCCATTTTTATCTCAAAACATTACAGAATACTGGAAACGTTGGCATATATCACTGTCTCAATGGTTCAACCAATATTTATATTTTCCTCTGAGTTACTACTTTAGAACCTGGAAAAAATGGGGCACCACCCTATCGGTTTTTGTGGTATTTGCAGTCAGCGGTTTTTGGCATGGAACACATTTAAATTTTGTTTTTTGGGGACTCATGCACGCAGTGGCATTGATTTGGGATGTTTGGACTTCAGAGGTCCGTCTAAAAATCAAACAACACATTCCCGTTTACATCTATAAGCCTTTTTCCATATTACTCACATTTACCTTTCTTACCTTTAGTGGAGTTTACTTTAAATCGACAGATTTGGAACAAGCCAATCAAATGATATTGCGAATTTTCAGCGGATTGGATTTTTCGCTCTTTGGAGATTGGCTTAAACTATATCCTTATGTAGCGATCATATTCGCTAGCACTTTAGTTGTGCACTTGTCAATGCCGAAAATTTATCCTTTGATCATTGAACAAGTAAAAAAACTACCGGTGTGGGTATCTGCAATTACCCTCGTTGCTGTGATTTTTATTGCGTTCCATTTTCAAAAAATGGGTTCCGTACCGTTCTATTATCTAGAATTTTAAAGGTTCTCTGTACTTAATCACATTTTCCCAGACAGTTTATAGGATATCACTCCTACCCATTCATGCAATAGATTAGACATGGTTTGCAGTGAACCTGGATTGGGAATGAGCCATGCTTCCAAGTTATAACGACGATTGGGATCGCATGTTGGATGGGCCACATAAGGAATGAAATTCACCCCTACTTTCTTGTAACAACCCTCAGAACGATACATGTGAGCCGCAGAAGTAACTAATAAAACAGGTTGCTTGTAATTTAGCGAATCAAGAATTTTCTGAGTATATAAAGCATTTTCGTAAGTATTTCTTGATAAATTATCAATGATAATTTTGCTTGAGTCTATGCCCATATTTTGGAGGTATCTGCCTGCTTCTTCGGCTTCGTAGTATACTTTATTGAATACTGCAGATGAACCTCCCGTGAGAATTACTTTATCAAACTTATTCAATAACAATCCCTGAAGTCCCACCATGAATCGATCACCTTCACTGCCTAGTCTAAAATAATCATTTTGGTCATCGTAGTATCCATATCCCCCGAGAATCACGGCAATTCTTGGAAAGGAATCTCGGTGGTAAATTCTCTTTTGGGGGACGCGTTGTTCCCAACGGATATTCAATTCATTGATCAAAGGATGATTGCCTAAAATAAACAGCAATAAAAATGCAATCAAGGCAGATCTTTTGGCGGTAATGGGTAATTTTTGAATCCATTTCTTATTCGAGAACCAAAGTTTGAGTAAGGTGATTAGGACAAACAGAAAAATCCAAAAGTGGGGTTTAATGATGAAATGTAAGAATTTGCTAATAACAAAAAACATAGCGCGAAGATCGCATAAAAAAAGGCCTCATAAGAGACCTTTTTCAATAGAAGTGAATTTTTTAACGTTGATAAGAAATATCCATAATGCGGTGGTTTCCGGCTTGATCAACCTGTACGGTTACATCAAATGGTTTTCCTGACTTAATGGCATCATTCATTGGCTGCATCAATTCGCCACCTATTTGGAAGCAACCACAATTTTTACCTCTTGCAAAATCTAATTCCACTCGGTGAGAGCCAGTTGCAACATTGCATGGAGTTGTTGTGTTGTTGTTTGCCACTGCATTGTTTGTGCTTTTGTTGGTAGAGGTTGAACCATTGGCAGCATTTACAGAAGATGGAGAACCCGCTGCGACTGGGCCGTTAGCAGAAGGAGCTTTTTTGTTAGCCGCAACCGCTTTTGCTTTTGACCCTAAAGTTTTAGGAGCAGAAGGGTTCAATGTGCCTTTTACACCCTTAATAACAACTACTTGACCTTTGAGGTTCGAGTAAGCTGAAATAAACTCTGAACCTGTTACTCCTTGAGCAAAAGCCGCCGAGGCCGATCCAAAAAGGAATAAAATGATTTGAAATGCTTTTTTCATAATTTTAATTTTGATTTAATTCTTTAAATCAATAATAATGCCAAATTTAACTATAAACAATTTTTATTATTGAATGGTTAATTAAACTACATGAAAACCAAAAACTTAACAAGTTCTACCTTCGATTTGGTTTTCTTAGGCATGGGCGCAGCAAATTCTTTGTTGTTCTTGGAATTAAGTAGAACTCAAAAACTCGATGATAAAAAAATTGCTATCATAGAGCCTGATTCAAAAAATTCGAATGACCGAACCTTTTGTTTTTGGGCCGCAGAACGTGAGATTCAAGAATTTCATTTGACTGAACTCATTTCTAAGTCTTGGGATTATGCAACGGCTGGATCTCAGAAACATAAAAATATTTCCCCGTTGAAATATCATCATATTTCAGCGATTTCACTCTACAACAAAGTAAAGGAGGAAATTAAGAAATATCCCGTTACCTATTTTCATGAATTCGTTGAAGACGAGAATATTGAAATAGACGAAAAACAGGTGCATGTGATTCTTGAAGATTTCAAATTAGAGGCAGACTTTTTTTTTGATAGTCGTCCCCCTAAATTCAAAAAATGCACAAATAATCAGACCTCGTTGGTGCAAAGTTTCTTCGGTTGGAACATAAAAACAGAACAAAGCGCTTTTGATTCTGATGAATTTGTCATGATGGACTTTGATTTGGACCAAATGGGATCCACCCAATTTTTGTATGTACTGCCGTTTACTGAGAACCAGGCATTGGTGGAACTGACCGCCTTCCAAAAAAATCCCTTAGAGAAAAAAGCCTCGGAACAATTATTGCATTCCGAAATATTGAAACGTTTTGGGAATTACCAAATTATTGCGACAGAGAGCGGTAATATTCCGATGTGCACAGCTAAAATAGAATTACCCACTGAGAAATTCTACCCATATTTTGCCACTGGCGCAAGAGCAGGCAACATCAAACCCAGTACCGGATATTCATTTTTAACCAGTTGCAAACATGCTCAAAAAATATCTAATGATATTTCCTCAGAAACGTCTGAAAAATATAAACATACGCCTTATAAAACCAGATTTCAATTTTATGATCGATTGTTATTGACTATTTTAAATAAAAATCCATCTGCTGGTAAACCGATTTTTGAACGATTGTTTCAAAGAAATTCTGTAAAGGAAGTAATTTATTTTTTGAAAGAAGAAACGCAGGGTTGGAATGAAATAAAATTGCTTTGCTCGTTGCCTATTTTGCCGTTTTTATGGGCTGCAATAAAAGATGTTTTTGCCCGCCTTCCATGGGTAAAATTGATGCCTTTTGTTTTAGGAAGCTGCTTTCTGGGTTTCGATTATCTCAATGCGACTTTTATTGGTTGGGCGCTGTTACTTTTCGGTTTGTTCTTGGTGGGCATACCCCATGGCGCTATTGATCACTTGTTAGAATCCAATCACTTTGACGCCCCCATCAAAGTGGGATTTATTCTCAATTATCTTTTGAAAATGGCGGTTATGGCGCTTATTTGGTGGGTAAATCCTGTTGTTGCTCTTGCTTTTTTTATAGCATATTCAGCATGGCATTTTGGAGAATCAGAATATCAAGTTGCCAATATTTGGTCGTTTCTCTGGGGATGTTTTATGCTGACGAGCCTATTGTATTCTCATCCAATAGAATTCAAAGAAACCCTCTCAAATATGTCAGTGGATATTTCGATATCAAACGCATTCGAAATCTGGATTGGTTCGTTTTCTGTGCTAATTCTAATTCAACTAAAAAGAGGATTCCACCGAATTTGGGAGATTTTGTGGCTTCCTCTGTTTTCTCAATTGCCATTATTGCAAGCTTTTGGATTGTTTTTCGTATTCAACCACAGCATCAAAAGCAGCATCCATTTGATGGATGGTTTTAACAAGAAGGCCATAGTACTATTTAAAAAGGCATTACCCTTTACGTTGGCTGCATTTTTGTTTCTTGGAGGATTCTATTTCTTCAGAACCTGGTTCAGTGCCGAAGGATGGATAGCTGCCTTTTTCATTTTCATTTCGTGCATCAGTTTTCCGCATGTTTTTGCCATGCACCGATTTTATCGGAGCCACTTTTTTCTTCCCAAGAAATAAAGTAAACCGGTAATTGGAAGTCCAGCAATGATGATCGAAACCAGAAATACCAATATTTTGCCTGGAATGCCAAAGATGCCCCCGGTGTGAATATCATAGTTCCCTTTGATCAAAAAATCAGCAAAGTTCTGGTTATCACAAGAACTATACACCGAATTGACTTTATGTTCAATTTTATTTCCAGTATCGAAGAAGTAATATTTCGTATTGAAATAATTCCCCAAAATAGGATTCCAAGCCACCTCAAAGGACTTCCCGAATTCAGGTGGAGCGTGAAAATCAATGTATCCAGATGGAATTAAACAGTGAAATTTTTTCTGAAAAGCGAGATCTAATTGAATAGAATTGAATTCTTTAGAAGATGAATTCGGTTCAATATAAATGGGTTTATTACCTCCCCAAAAGCGATAATAAGCATCTCCAAATCCATCAAAACTCCAAAATAATCCCGTCACTCCAAAAATCATTATTGGAATCAACACATAAAATCCTAAAATTCTGTGTAAATCGGCATTTTTTCGTTTCCATTTAGTATCTGATTTCCATTGAAAAGTGAGGCAATTTTTGAGTGATTTCATTTGTTTGGGCATCCACAAAATCAAGCCACTCAATGCAGTAAATATGAAAATAACTGTAAAGTAACCCACCACTGCTCTACCTATTTCTTCGGGAAACCACAAATACATGTGGCCTTTCAATATCCAAGGGAAAAAGCCGGTTTTTAAGTCAATATACTGTATGATTTTCCCTGTATATGGATTTATTAAAAGCCTACCATAATGTTGATTTTCTTTTAAATTGCTGTAATAAATGACCTCACTTGGCTTGTTATCGCTGTAAAGTCGAACAGCGTGTATTGTTTTGGAATCATCGAAGTTCTGACCAATTTTCCAAAGTTTTGAAGGTGGTAATTTTTTGTTTGTTCCAAAATTATCTGATAAATCTATTTCTGTTCTATAATACCAT
>JACCEE012091310.1_pt1 | contig 23447 bp, 20 predicted proteins | sample 7449931 | NCBI WGS metagenome assembly JACCEE01 (sample SAMN15323457, study PRJNA562643) | freshwater metagenome | isolation source: river surface water | place: USA:Blue River Watershed | collected 2017-08-19 | reverse complement strand
CTTGATACGTACCCGCGGGCAACGATTTCACTTGAATACCACCTTTTTCAGCCGTCTTCTTCGAAACAATTACTGGCGATGAAACCATTCTTTCAGCTTTTGCCATCATCATAACAGCTTCAGCCGGCGAAAACTCAATTATTGCACCCTTTACAGGTTCGCCCGTCATAGCATCGGTAACCAATCCTTTAACCGAAAGTGTCGATGATCCGGTAATAATAATCTTACGAGCCGTTTTGTAACCATTGTAAAAATTAACTTGCGTCAAACGAACAATGTCAACCGCCAAATCAATATTTTCCAAAGTCAAATCTAATGTTTTGAACAGAACAATCAGCTGTTGTGTTGCTTGTTTTTTCTCGTCAATACCCAATCGTGGTTTGGGAATCGAAGCATTAAAAGCCGTGATTGCCGTTTGTAAACTCGTTTGATTTGCAGCTGCAATTCCATACGTCGCAAGTGCTGCTAGGTTCGTTTGAGCTCGGTCATACAACTCTTGCGCTTTGTTTTTTAGGTCAGCATCTGCAAGTCGTTTCATTTCCGATTCGCTAATTTTGATTTCTTTTAACAATACTGCATTGTTTGTAAATGTTGCATAAGCAACCATTTTTCTTGAATGGTCGGCCGACAGACTGCATAAATTCGCTTTTATCTGTGTTTTACTGTCGGCAATACCCGTTTTCTCAAAGTCTTGTAACTCGGCAATAGCCTGAATTTGTGTTATTGTACTTTGTAATGTAGTGAAATTTGCCGTAAAATTCGGCAAAGCCGTTGTGATTGTAGTGTTTGGTAACAAATAATCACGTGTTGCCATACTCATGTTGAGTTTGCTCTTTTGAATTGAATCCATAGCTGTAATGAATTTAATGTTGGTTATAACTAAAAAATGATTAATGGTAGAGTTGTTCTTTCTCCCGAAACGCTATGTAATGTTTCGGTATTGTCATGCTATCCAACATTTATGCCATGTTTCTGTCCCCGATTCCAATTTTTAGTTCATCATTGCCAACTGCGATACCAACGATCAAAGGTTTTCTTATCTCGATACCCCCCATTCATCAATGGCTATAACCATCAACCAAAACATTAACGAATAATTGGAGCGTGTTCGGTCGGCTCCGTCGTGCCATAACAGTAGGCTATGCCTCAACTACCGCACGAACCTTTAACGAACCCAAGGTAATCCTTCATGTGTTACTTTGCATACCACTCTCAAAAAATCCACCCCTCCCCATATCTTTTTCACTCGTTTCATTGTACCTTTGAAAAAAGCGATAATGTCCATCTGCTATCTTTCAAAGTAATGAAAATTAACAAAATACATTCAGCAACAACATTCGAAGTATATTCGGCATCGACCGAAACCGAGGTTTTGTTGCCTGTTGCAACAGGTACGGTAAGTGCTGGTTTTCCATCACCGGCAATGGATTTCGAAGACCTGTCTATCGACCTTAATAAATACATTGTTAAACATGCAGCAGCCACGTTTTATATTCGAGTAAAAGGCGATTCAATGAAAGATGCAGGCATTAACGATGGCGACTTATTGGTTGTTGACCGAAGCCTCGACCCCACAAACGATAAAATTGCCGTTTGTTTTATCGATGGCGAATTTACAGTTAAGCGTATAAAAATTGAGCAAGACCTTTGCTGGCTTGTTCCCGAAAACGAAAAATATAAACCCATCAAGGTAACTGCCGAAAATCAGTTTATCGTTTGGGGTATTGTAACCTACGTCCTAAAAGCGGTTTAAATGTTTGCCTTAGTCGACTGCAATAACTTTTACGCCTCGTGCGAGCGTGTTTTCCGTCCCGATTTAAACGGACGGCCTATTGTCGTTTTGTCCAACAACGACGGCTGTGTTATTGCCCGAAGCAACGAAGCCAAAGCAATTGGCATTCCTATGGGTGCACCCGCATTCGAGAGTACAGCCTTATTTCGGCAACACAATGTACAGGTATTTTCGGCAAACTTTGCTTTGTATGGCGATATGAGTCATCGGGTAATGAGCATTCTTGGCGAGTATGCTCCCGAAATGGAAATATACAGCATCGACGAGGCATTTCTTAAACTCGATGGATTTAACTATTTCAATCTACAAACCTATGGCGAGGAAATGCAACATCGGGTGCATAAATGGACAGGTATTCCCATAAGCGTAGGCATAGCACCAACAAAAGCTTTAGCAAAAGTAGCCAATCGCATTGCCAAAAAGTTTCCCCAACGAACCAACAGTTGCTACATAATCAACAACGACGAAAAACGAATAAAAGCCCTCAAATGGCTTCCCGTCGAAGATGTGTGGGGCATCGGTCGCCAACATGCCAAACGCCTGCAAGCACTCAATGTTAAAACAGCCTACGACTTCACGCTATTGGACGATAATTGGGTGCGTAAACACTTGTCGGTTGTCGGACTTCGATTGAAACACGACTTGCAAGGCATTCCAACCCTCAGCATTGACGAAATACAGGCAAAGAAAAACATTGCCACAACCCGAACCTTCGAAACCAATTACACCCAACTATCCCAAATCAACGAACGAGTCGTAACCTTTGCCGTGTCGTGTGCCGAAAAACTACGCAAACAAAAATCCTGTTGCAAGGCTTTTATGTTGTTTATACACACCAATTATCACCGCAAAGATTTACCCCAATACAGCAAAAATATAATTGTAAAATTACCTTTCCCCACCAATTCAGGTATAGAGTTGGCTCAGTTCGTTTCCAAGGCATTAAGCAAGATATTTAAACAAGGCTATCACTACAAAAAAGCAGGAGTTATTGTTATGGATTTTGTACCCGAAACCATGATTCAACGCACCCTTTTCGACAACAGTAACCCCAAGCACTCTAAACTGATGAAAATTGTCGATGCCATGAACAATCGCTTTGGACAACACACCATAAAACTTGCAACACAAGACTCAAAACGAATGTGGAAAATGCGACAAGAACGCCTGTCTCCTCGTTATACCACCCGAATCGATGAAATTTTAACAATTACGCTCTAATGTGTTTCTACTTTCACCAATCGAAAACAGCGACAGAGCTGCTACATCGCTTCAAAGCAACATTTGAAAACGATAGCGTATTACTCAAATCAGACTATAACGCCTTTGAATTTCCTCAAATTCCAGTTATAACCAACAAAAACCCAAATACTATTCAATTATTCAATTGGGGATTAATTCCTAAATGGGCAAATAATCGTGATATAAGAAAAAACACCTTAAATGCACGTATCGAAACATTATCTGAAAAACCCTCATTTCGCAGTTCTATTACTAAACGCTGTTTAATTCCCGCCGATGGTTTTTATGAATGGCAATGGCTCGATGCACAAGGAAAACAAAAACAGAAATATGATATAACATTACCCAATGGCGAATTATTTGCCTTTGCTGGATTATGGAGTGAGTGGATTGATACAACATCGGGCGAAATTGTTCATTCGTGTACCATAATCACAACACAAGCAAACGAATTAATGAGTGTGATACACAATACAAAAAAACGAATGCCGGTGATACTGCAACCCAATTTCGAAAACGATTGGTTACAAGGTCAAGCTTTTCAACAATACAACTTAGATTTAATCGCGAACAAAATATAAAACAACACAAAACCCCAAAGCCCCTGCAACCATCATTGTAGAGTTTTTTTAAAAAAAATTGTATCCCTATTGTTAACAAATTCAACGGTTTCTCTTCCTTTCAACCCTTTTATTCCTCTTGACTCAGTTTATTGAACAAACACTCTGACTTTCAATGTTTGCATCTCGATGCCAACTGCGAAACCAACGATCAAAGGTTCTCTTATCTCGATAACCTCTGCGACAGTCTCGATCGAAGGTTTTCGTTCATCGATTGAAGATGCGAAGCTCCAGATTGAAGGTGCGAAGCTCTCGATTGAAGGTTTTTTAGTCTAGATTGCAATTGCGAACACCTCGATGCCAATTGCGAAGGTCTCGATACCATATGTATGATGCCTCGATTGCCATTGCGAACGTCTCGATTGCGTCCGCGAACGTCTCGATTGCATCCGCGGTCTTCTCGATTGCGTCCGCGGCTTTCCCGATGCCTTCCCGCCGTTCATCGATGACCTTTGTAACACCTCTCGATGACCTTTGTAGCACCCATCGATTGCCTTTGTAACGCACCTCGATTGATATGTTTTCGTCTTGCAACCATTTGCCCCCCCCATAACTCTCTCTTAAATCGGCATCGAAACCTCACAACAGGGCAACACACCCGTCACTTCTTGTTCAGTCTCTTTAACAAGTCTCGCTGATTTCACCTCGCGCACCAAAACAGGCCAAAGAGAATGTCACCCCCTCGCATAGCAAAACCACGAGTCAAATTCGTCCCATATCGATAAAATCATTACATTTGAATAATAAAGAAAACGCGCAAGAGGTAACAAACGCAGCAAAACAAAAACAGGCCGATAAGTCCTACATGAACCAGCATTTACTACCTCCCGATGCTAATATTAAAGTAATTATCAAACATATGAAACCCGCATGACTTGCGAGCCACAACCGAGCTTGCGAGCTCAACGAAGTTAAACATTATAGAAATATAATTTTTATGCGGGTTCACATCATTCAAATTAAAAACAGTTAAATTATATTATGATGAAATCACAACTCTTCACATTCGCATTCCTTATGGCAAGTCTATTTTCATTTGGTCAAAACCAACACGAAAAAGATATTATCAAAACCAAATCAGGAAATATCCAAATAACCTTTTTAGGACACGCGTCGCTTATTATTGAATATGGCAACAAAACAATATATATCGATCCGGTAAGCCAATATGCCGATTACAAAACAATGCCCAAAGCCGATATCATAATCATAACCCATCATCATCAAGATCATTTCGACCCCAAAGCAATATCCGACATCGAGCAATCACAAACACAAATCATTACCAATCAAACAGTTTTCGAATCGTTGAAAAAAGGCATCATCATGAAAAACAATTCAAAGAAAACAATCGATGGATTCACAATCGAAGCCATTGCAGCATACAATACAACACCGTCAAAACTTGCATATCACCCCAAAGGACGCGACAATGGTTTTATAATTAACATCGGTGGTAAAAGAATATATATAGCCGGCGACACCGAAAACATTCCTGAAATGTCGCTACTAAAACACATCGACATTGCATTTTTACCAATGAACCAACCATATACCATGTCACCGGAACAAGTAGCCGAAGCAGCCCATCGAATTCAACCCTCAATTTTATACCCCTATCACTATGGAGAAACCCCCATTGCTGAACTCCAAAAACGTTTAATCAACGAAAAGCATATCGACCTTCGCGTTAGAAAAATGCAGTAACAAACAGTCTTTGGCAATATTGAATAACAGAATGAATATTTAAAAAGCTTTTTACATTTTTGTAAACAAGTAATTCAAATTATGCTATTTTTGCATGGAATTTTAAAATAACTAAATTATTATACACATGAAAAAAGTTTTTATAGGAATAGCAGCACTAACTGTTTTATTCTCATGCTCAAGCAAGCACGATGTTAAAATGAAGACAGATGAAGACAAAGTGAGCTATGCAATAGGATTAGATATCGCAAAAAACTTCAGAGCAAATAAACTTGACACACTTTTAAATGCAGAAGCAATCAGCAAAGGTATTATTGATGGATTAGCGAAAGAACCAAAATATTTGATGAATCCTGATTCTGCAAATAAATTCCTTGAGATGTATACACAAAAGTTACGTGATAAACAACGTGCTTCTGAAATGAAAAAATTCGAAAAGAACTTAGAAATCGGTAAAAAATTCTTAGACGAAAACAAAGCAAAACCAGGAGTTGTTGCACTTCCTAGCGGACTTCAATACAAAATAGAAAAACAAGGAAATGGTCCTAAACCAACATTAAACGACGTAGTTGTTGTTAATTACAAAGGAACCTTTATCGACGGTAGAGTATTTGACTCTTCTTACGACAGAAAAGAACCCGCAAAATTCCCTGTTGGTGGTGGCATTATCAGAGGATGGACAGAAGCTTTACAACAAATGCCTGTTGGTTCAAAATGGACAGTTTATATTCCTCAAGACTTAGCTTATGGTGCTAATGAAGACGGACAAATTCCAATTGAACCTTACACAACTTTAATTTTCGAAATCGAATTACTTTCTATCGAAAAAGCAAAATAATTATATCATAAATAAAGAAGGATTTATCGTAACCGGTAAATCCTTTTTTTGTTTTATAAACACACAAATAGCAACGATGAAATAGCATATTCCATCCGACCTTTAAAAATTTTAAAATATAAATACATGACCAAAGCTATCTCATTTGCAGGATTATTGTTAATAACAATGTATTCGGCCACCGCACAAACAAAATTGATAAACGCTAAAGATAGCGTGAGTTACGCAATCGGACTTGATTTAGCTAAAAATTTCAATGCAAACCATTTAGACTCGCTCGTTAATGCTGATATTCTATTTTACGGACTCAAAGACGGATTAATAAAAACAAATAAATTTTTAATAAGTCCTGATTCAACAGAACAATTTATTACCTCCTACATCCATAAAATACAATCGAAACAACAAGTTGCGAATCTTAAAAAATATGAATCGAATATCGAAAAGGGAAAAAACTTTTTAGCAGAAAACAAGAAAAAAAGCGGAGTGATAAGCTTACCAAGCGGATTACAATATAAAATACTCAAAAAAGGTTCAGGAGCTATTCCAAAATCAACCGATATGGTAACCGTTAATTACAAGGGAACCTTCATCGATGGTCGCGTATTTGACTCATCATACGACAGAAATGAACCCGCAACATTCCCCGTAAGTGGCGGTATTATCAAAGGTTGGACAGAAGCTTTACAAATTATGCCCGTTGGTTCAAAATGGATTGTTTACATCCCACAAGAATTGGCATATGGAGCTAACGAAGACGGACGAATTCCAATCGAACCATATTCGCTCTTGATTTTTGAAATTGAATTATTAAAAATAAGCAATGAAAATGCGCACTAATTTCTCGAAATAAGCGTTTAGCCACACATAATTTAAAACACTAAATATGAAAAAGAATATATTAACAATCAGCTTTTTAACAATTCTGGCAATCTCTGCTCAGGCACAGTTTAAATTTAAATCGGTTACCGATAGTGTTTCGTATGCAATTGGTGTAAATATTGCCCGTTCGCTTCAACAACAAAATCTCGATTCTATTGACCCATACATCATGGTAATGGGTGTTAATGATGTATTTGGCAGTCGTCAACTCGCAATTGAAGATCAAAAAGCAAATATGATTATTCAAAATTATTTGAGTGTGTTTCGTGCAAAAAAAATGGAAGCCAATAAAATTGCAAGTCAAAAATTCCTTGATGAAAATAAAAAACGAAAAGGAGTTATAACAACTGCAAGCGGTCTACAATACGAAATATTAAAAAAAGGAACAGGTCCATTACCCAAAACAACCGATAAAGTAAGTGTACATTATGTCGGTACGTTAATCGATGGACGCAAATTCGATAGTTCAATCGATAGAGGTCAACCGATTTCTTTTGCAGTAACAGGCGTAATTAAAGGATGGACAGAAGCATTACAATTAATGCCTGTTGGATCAAAATGGAAACTCTATATACCATCAGATTTGGCATATGGTACAAATCCCCATCCGGGAGGAATTATCGAAGCAAATATGGCATTAATCTTCGAAGTTGAATTATTAAAAATAGACAATCAATAATATACATACATGAAAGTAGCTGTTGTCGGCACCGGATATGTTGGATTAGTTACAGGCACCTGTTTAGCACAAACAGGTGTTTCTGTTGTTTGTATCGACATAGACCAAACCAAAATTGATAATCTTAAAAAAGGCATCATTCCTATTTACGAACCGGGACTTGAAGACTTGGTTTTATCAAATACCAAGGAAGGTCGACTCCGTTTTTCAACCAAATTAGCTCAGAGTATTCAAGGTTGTGAAGCTGTTTTCATTGCAGTTGGTACACCATCTGACGAAGATGGTAGTGCCGATTTAAAATATGTTTTAGGAGTAGCTGCAGAAATTGGTCGCTCAATGACAAACTATACCGTAGTTATCACCAAAAGCACCGTACCTGTAGGAACTGCACAAAAAGTAAAGAAAACAATTCAAGACGAACTCACCAAACGAGCTGAAAACATAGAATTCGACGTAGCCTCAAACCCTGAATTCCTCAAAGAAGGAGCTGCTATTGATGATTTCATGAAACCAGACCGTATTGTTATTGGTACCGAAAGCGAACGTGCTGAAAAAGTGTTACATAAAATTTACAAACCATTTGTCCTCAATGGTCATCCGCTTATTTTCATGAACATTCCTTCGGCTGAACTGACAAAATATGCAGCAAATGCAATGCTAGCAACACGTATCAGCTTCATGAACGACATTGCAAACCTTTGTGAAATAGTTGGTGCCGACATCAATCTGATAAGAAAAGGTATTGGTACTGACAGTCGAATTGGAAATAAATTTTTATACGCAGGTGCCGGCTATGGAGGTTCTTGCTTTCCAAAAGACGTAAAAGCTCTTATAAAAACGGCAAAAGATCAAAAATATGAACTGACTGTTTTAAAAGCAGTAGAACAAGTAAACGAACGCCAAAAAGAAGTCATTTTCAATAAAATAAACAAGCATTTCAAAAATGACATCAAAGGAAAGAAAATCGCTCTTTGGGGATTATCATTTAAACCCAATACCGATGACATGCGTGAAGCTCCATCGTTGGTTTTAATCGATAAACTCATAAAAGCAGGCTGTTCGGTAAGTGCTTTTGATCCCGTAGCAATGAAAGAAGCCAAACATAAACTGGGCGAAACAATAACGTATGTTAATCACCAATACGATGCACTTATTGACGCCGATGCATTGGTCATTTTAACAGAATGGCAAGTCTTTCGAATGCCCGATTTTGATAAAATAAAAGCTATGTTAAAAAATAACGTTATTTTTGACGGCAGAAATATCTTCGATAATGATGATATGGCAGAATTAGGATTTACCTATTATTCAATTGGACGAATCTCGACACAACGATAAATAAATGAAGCGAATTTTAGTTACCGGAGGAGCCGGTTTTGTGGGAAGTCATCTTTGCGAACGATTATTGAACGAAGGCAATGATGTTATTTGTGTAGATAATTATTTCACTGGTACCAAACAAAACATTGTTCATTTACTTGATAATCCATATTTTGAGATGGTTAGACATGATATAACCACCCCATTTTATGCAGAAGTCGATGAAATTTATAACCTGGCATGCCCGGCATCGCCTATTCACTACCAGTATAATGCGATAAAAACCATCAAAACATCAGTGATGGGAGCAATAAATATGCTGGGTCTTGCAAAACGTGTTCGCGCTAAAATATTGCAAGCATCAACAAGCGAAGTTTATGGCGATCCAACGGTACATCCTCAACCGGAATCATATTGGGGAAATGTAAATACGATAGGCATACGATCATGTTATGACGAAGGAAAACGTTGTGCCGAAACTCTTTTTATGGATTATCATAAACAAAACAACGTTAAGATAAAAATCATAAGAATTTTCAATACTTATGGTCCCAAAATGCATCCAAATGACGGACGCGTTGTTTCAAATTTTATCGTTCAAGCATTGCAAGGGAAAGACATTACCATTTTTGGCGATGGTTCACAAACCCGCAGTTTTCAGTATGTAGACGATTTGCTTGAAGGTATGATTCGTATGATGCAAACAGACAATACCATTACAGGTCCCGTAAATATTGGTAATCCGGGTGAATTTTCAATCAAAGAACTTGCTGAGAAAGTTATTGAAATGACAAATTCCAAATCGAAAATCATTTATTTACCACTTCCGCAAGACGACCCAACACAGCGAAAACCAGATATTACAATGGCTCATAAACTGTTAAATGGCTGGGAACCTCACATCAAACTAGAACAAGGTTTGGTTAAAACAATTGAATACTTTGACAATTATTTAAAAACGAACTAAACGCTTCGCAACATGAAAGGAATAATACTCGCCGGAGGATCTGGTACAAGACTCTATCCTATTACCAAAGCAATTTCAAAACAATTGGTTCCGATTTATGACAAACCGATGATTTATTATCCGCTTTCGGTTTTAATGCTTGCAGGCATTCGGGAAATCCTAATCATCTCAACACCACAAGATTTGCCATTGTTTATCAAACTTTTTGGCGATGGTTCACATCTTGGAATTAAACTTGAATATGCAGAACAACCCTCGCCCGATGGACTTGCTCAAGCTTTTATTATTGGCGAAAAATTTATTGGCAAAGATAGTTGTTGCTTAATTTTAGGAGACAATATTTTCTATGGACACAATTTTGCAAAAACAGTTCAAGAAGCAGCAAAAATTGAAGATGGAGCAACTGTTTTCGGATATTTTGTAAATAATCCGACAAGTTATGGTGTTGTTGAATTTGATGATAACCGAAACGTTCTGAGCCTTGAAGAAAAACCACAAAACCCAAAATCAAACTACGCGGTTACTGGTTTATATTTTTACGATAACACGGTTGTTGCAAAAGCAAAATCGCTCAAACCATCGGCTCGTGGTGAATTGGAAATTACGGACTTAAATAAACTGTATCTGCAAGAAAAGAAGCTTAACGTACAGTTACTTGGACGAGGCTTCGCTTGGTTAGACACCGGCACACACGAAAATCTGCTCGAAGCCAGCGATTATATCTCTACAATTGAAAACCGCCAAGGATTGAAAGTTGCATGTCTTGAAGAAATTGCATACAAAAAAGGATATATAACCAAAGAACAACTTTTAGCATTAGCTGAGCCATTAAAGAAAAATCAATATGGTCAATATCTTATTAATATTGTAAACATTAAACGATTCGAATAACAATGAATATCATCGAAACCGGCATAGAAGGATTAGTCGTAATCGAACCTCGTGTATTCCCCGATTCAAGAGGTTACTTTTTTGAAAGCTACAACAAACACGCACTTGAAAAACATGGTATTTCCATGACTTTCGTTCAAGATAATCAATCAAAATCGAGTTATGGTGTGGTACGTGGATTACATTTCCAAAAACCACCCTACGCGCAAACAAAATTGGTGCGAGCCCTTCAAGGTTCTATATGGGATGTTGCTGTTGATATCCGCAAGAATTCACCAACTTACGGGAAATGGTACGGAATCGAATTATCGGAAGAAAACAAACGACAATTACTTGTTCCTAAAGGATTTGCTCATGGATTTTCAGTATTAAGCGAAACAGCTACAGTATTCTATAAATGTGACGAGTTCTATCACCCGGAATGCGAACAAGGTATTGTTTTTTATGATGAAACGCTCGCTATTGATTGGCAATTAGACCATTCAAAAGTGATAATTTCAGATAAGGATAAAAAAAATCTAGAATTTAAATCTTTTGTCTCTCCTTTTTAACCAATGACACAGATATTAGTAACCGGCGCAAACGGGCAACTGGGAAATGAACTCAGAATGCTTGCAAAACAGTTTCCGCAATTTTCGTTTTCATTTTCTGATGTTGAAGAATGTGACATCACAAATGCACAAGCTGTTAAAGCTTATATTCAAAACACAAAACCTCAATATCTTATAAATTGCGCAGCTTACACGGCAGTTGATAAAGCAGAAAGTGAACAAGAAAAAGCCTACTCACTTAACACTGATGCACCAAAAATATTAGCAACAGAAGCTAAGGCTGCACAATGTAGATTTATACACATTTCAACCGACTATGTTTTTGATGGAACAAGTTGTATTCCTTATACCGAAGACATGCCAATTAAACCCATGTCGGTTTATGGCACCTCTAAAGCAATGGGAGAAACAATTGTACAAGAAGCCGATGCACAAAGTATTATTGTTCGCACATCTTGGTTGTATTCATCTTTCGGGAATAATTTTGTAAAATCAATGATACGCCTTGGCAACGAACGCGATGAATTAGGCATTGTTTTCGATCAAGTAGGAACACCAACTTATGCACGCGATTTGGCACTTGCATTACTTCAAATTATCGACAAAGTTGAAACGCAATCGGCAGCATGGCAATCGGGCATCTATCATTTTTCGAACGAAGGAGTATGCTCGTGGTATGATTTTACCAAAGCAATTCATGCCATTAAAGGAATTTCGTGTAACGTAAAACCAATAGAATCGAAAGATTTTCCAACACCGGTTCGACGTCCGAACTATAGCGTTTTAAATAAAAAGAAGATAAAAGCCACATACTCAATAGAAATACCCTACTGGCTCGATAGTCTTAAAGATTGTTTAAAATTATTATAGGAGATTTATATAATTTCAGTATTTTTGCTCGGTTTAAAAAAAATCTCATTTTGACTTTAATATCTTATTAGCAAATACTTACAAATGGATACAGCAATAAAACAAAAAGCAGAAGAATGGCTTTCGGGCAATTTCGATGAAGCAACAAAACAGGAAGTAAAACGCCTTATTGAAGAAGATGGAACTGAAATCGTAGACTCGTTTTATCGTGCTCTGGAATTCGGAACCGGTGGATTACGTGGTATTATGGGCGTTGGTACAAACCGAATGAATATCTATACGGTAGGTATGGCTACTCAAGGTTTATGTAACTATCTTTTACAACAATTCAAAGGGCAACAAGTAAAAGTTGCAGTGGCTTGCGACAGCCGCAATAACAGCAAATTATTTGCAGAAACAACAGCAAAAATATTTGCAGCAAACGGTTTCAAAGTTTATCTATTTGAATCGCTTCGCCCAACACCAGAACTATCTTTTACAATTCGTCATTTTGGTTGTCAAAGTGGTGTTGTAATTACAGCTTCACACAATCCCAAAGAATATAACGGTTACAAAGCATATTGGGACGATGGAGGACAAGTTGTTCCTCCTCATGACAAAAACATCATTGCAGAAGTTGAAAAAATTACCTCAGTTGATGCTGTTAAATGGAGTGGAAATGAATCGAATATTGAAATTATTGGAAATGAAATTGATGAAATTTATACCAATAAAATCAAAGCTTTATCATTGAATCCTGAGTGCATTGCAAAGCATCATGATATGAAAATTGTGTACACTCCAATCCACGGAACAGGCGTGAAATTGGTACCAATGACATTGAAAAAATATGGATTTACCAATATTATTACCGTTGCAGAACAAGAAGTTAGCGATGGAAATTTTCCAACGGTGAAATCGCCAAATCCAGAAGAATCGGCTGCATTATTCATGGCAACAGAAAAAGCCAAAGCAATTGGAGCTGACTTGGTATTAGCAACTGATCCTGATGCCGACCGTGTTGGTATTGCTATCAGAGATAATAAAGGTGAAATCATTTTAATGAATGGTAACCAAACAGCATCTATCCTGCTCTATTATCTGCTTAGTCAATGGAAAGCAAAAGGAAAAATCCAAGGAAAAGAATATATTGTTAAAACAATTGTAACAACCGAATTACTTGCTGCAATGGCTCAAAAATTTGGTGTTGAATCATTCGACGTTTTAACCGGATTCAAATATATCGCGGAAATAATCAAACAATTAGAAGGCAAAAAACAATATATCGGTGGCGGAGAAGAAAGCTACGGATATTTAGCCGGAGATTTTGTGCGCGACAAAGATGCAGTTATGGCTTGCGCTCTTATAGCAGAAGCTGCTGCTTGGGCTAAAGATCAAGAAAAAACACTTTACGATGTACTTTTAGATATTTATGTTGAATTTGGATTCTATAAAGAATCATTACTAAATATTACAAAAAAAGGAAAATCGGGCGCAGAAGAAATCGTTGCGATGATGGCAAACTATCGTCAAAATCCACCAAAAGAAATCAATGGTTCGAAAGTCGTAATGATTAAAGATTACAAGGAACAAAAAACGACCGACCTTGTTAAAGGAACAACAACTCCTATTGCACTTGTAAAATCAGACGTACTTCAGTTCTTTACCGAAGATGGTTCAAAAATATCGGTTCGCCCTTCAGGAACTGAACCTAAAATCAAATTCTATTTCGGCATAAAAGAAAGTCTTTGTTGCAAAGAAAAATATGATGAAGTAAAACAAAAACTCGATGATAAATTAAATAATATCATCAAATCGTTAAACTTGTAAAAACGTTTTTCAATATATAAAAAAGGGAAACTGACAATTGATTAGTTTCCCTTTTTTATTTTCAATCGTTTTTGATGAATGAAAATTATGTACTTTTGGAATCAACACTAAAAACACTATAACATGAAATCGAAATTTTCATTCGTTTTTTTACTCTTTTTATTCACGAATCAGCTTTACAGTCAAAAACAATTTCCGCGGTACGAAAACGTCGTCAAACATTTTTTTTCGGAATATGATTTCAGCCAATCATCACACTATGCAACACTTCGGTTCACAAAACAAAAAGAAGGCTATTTTGTTGAATTTTACGAATATAACAGCGATTTATATATCAACAAACAATTATACTGGAATGCTTCAACAGGAAATTGGCAAACATTAAATCTGAAAAAAGGAATAGACAACAGTAGTCGTTCTGATGATATTAAAACAGGATTAATGAATAGTAGTAATGCCGATAATTTTAATATAAATCCGTACTATGGATATATTGGTTGGGGAAAAGATGTTATAGCCTATTACGAAAGTCGTAAAAACGATCTTTCAGAAGTTGAAATGTACACCCTTGGACGGGCATATTCCGATTATGCATCGAATCTGATGAACGACAATACAGGTTTTGCCGACTCGTCAAACCTTTTTACATTCAAAGAATCGGGTAATAATTTATTAACCCAACAACAACTGGAAACATATCGAAATTACAGACATAAAGCTATAAATACGTTTGGAACACTCTGTAGAAAAAATCCCGAATACCCTACCATAGTTGGTACGATTTGCGATAAATATTATAACGAATTTTCAACGTCGTTTCTTGATTTACGAATTTATCAGAACGAAATAGAAGCTGAAAAAGAATTTAAAGATTCGCTTTTCTCAAATTTCTATATCGAAATGGCAAAAAACAACCTCAACTCTTGCGATTCGAATGCAATTCTGTTTACTTGGGGCGACAACGATACCTACCCGCTTTTATATGTGCAATCATTCATGAAATATCGACAAGATGTATTGATAGTAAATGTGAGTTTACTGAATAACAATAATTACATAAATTATTTTCGTCAAAACAAAACCCTAGAAGCTGATTCAGTATCGATGACAATGACAAAAGAAACATATTCGGGTGCAAATCAATCGTATGCTGAAATAAAATTAAGTCATTTCGATAGCGTTTATGTACCCTTTTCTACCATCATCGAATTAATCAACCAAAAGAATGTAATTACAGATAATTACGCACAACCAAACTGTCGGGATATTTATACAAATCAAATTACACTGGGAAAAAATCCAAAATCGAACATTAAATTAATTCTTACCGACCAATATCTGCTTAAAGGCGATTTAGCAACGTTTGATATAATAGAATCGAACATGGACAAACGACCAATTTGTTTTACTATATCGAATTTTCATGGACTCGAAAAATATTTTCAAACGAATGGTTTTGTGTATAAATTGTCCAATTCTCAGGATATTATAGATGGATATTCTATATCAAAAGGGAACAATGCACATAAGGTTTTTAATCTTGTAACCAATCAATTTTTATTTTCAACCAAGGGAAAAATAAGCTCCAAATCGGAAAACATTGTAATGCGATATTACCTCGATCCGTTTTGCATTCTGGCTAAATATTATGAATATAAAGGCTATCGGGATAGTTGCAGATTTGTGATTAACAGTTATTTGCAACAATTACCCAACGAACGCTATGCTATGGATTATGCAACATTACCATTAATCAAATCGGCATATGCAATAAAAATGAACATCGAGGCTAATGAAATGGCAAAAACGGTTGTCGACAACATGGAAATCAGCATACTAAAACCTTTGCCTGATGATGTAACCAAAGAACGTTTGTTATACACCATTTCCGAATTGCGAAAGTTAATACCTCATGATAATACGACCCTTCTTACACGTCTTTCCAAATTAAATTTAAAATTACAATAAAAAAAACTGCCACCATTTTCAACTTACGCATCATCCTGTTTTATAAATAATCAACCAAAGAGTTTTATCGGAATAATTTGGATAAAACTCTTTTTTATTACAAAACTTCGATAGTTTTTTGTAAATTAGCCTTGCAGAGAAATAAAAAAACGACCATTTTACAAGCAGGACATGAATAAATCGGAGAATATATTACTAGAACTTAGAAAATTTGTAGCACCCGAATATATTTTCGGAATTGATGCCCGAAAAATGGCAGCAAATTACTGTTTAAAACTAGGAGCAGAACGCGTATTTATAGCAACCGATAGTGGTATAGAAAAAACACAATGGTTAAGCGAACTGGAAACTTCGTTGCGCGAATCAAATATCGATTTCTTCACGTTTAATGCCATTTCTCCGAATCCGCGTGATTATGAAGTCATGAACGGAACAAAGCTATACATTGAAAACAAGTGCAATTTAATTTTAGCCATCGGTGGAGGAAGCGTTATTGACTGCGCCAAGGGAATTGGTATAATTGTTACCAACGAGAAAGATATTCGTGATTACGAAGGTATTGATAAAATAGCAAAACCGACACCACCACTTATTTGTATTCCCACAACAAGTGGCACCTCGGCCGATGTTTCTCAATTTGCGATTATTAATAATTTGCAGGAACGCTACAAAATGGCCATTATCAGTAAAGCATTAGTGCCCGATGTATCGCTAATAGACCCTTTTGTATTGCAGACCATGGATAATTATTTGACAGCTTGTACCGGAATCGATGCGCTTTGCCATGCATTTGAAGCCTTTGTATCGAACGCAAATTCAGCATTTACAGATCTATTTGCACTCGAAGCTATTTCTTTAATTCATGAAAATTTACTTGCAACAATCAATACTCCCAACAATATTCAGGCAAGAGGAAAAACAATGTTAGGTAGTTTGTATGCAGGTTTGGCTTTTTCAAATGCAAGCCTCGGATGTGTTCATTCAATGGCACATAGTTTAGGAGGATACTTAGACTTGCCTCATGGTGAATGTAATGCTATGTTGTTACCTCATGTTGTTGGCTATAATTATCATGCAGCATCGGAACGATATCAGAAAATTGCAAACATATTAGGTTTACCAATATCTGATTTATCAGATAACCAAATAAAAACACGGTTAACTGATTATTTAATACAGTTTAAGATATCGGTGGGAATTACAGAAACATTAGGACAAAAGGGTGTTAGCAATGATATAATTTCGATATTGGCGGCAAAGGCAATAAAAGATCCGTGTAACGCAACCAATCCAAAAACACCAACAAAAACCGATCTGGAAACAATCTATAAAGAAGCACTATAAGCCATGGCAGAAAACTGGGAACAACAAAGGAATCAGATAATTGGCTTAGGAGAAAACTCTTTTAAAAAAAGCTATTACCCCGAATTACAATCAAAAATTTCGGAACTTGAAATTTCGTACAATAATATGCACACCATCTTCAATAGTATAAACGATGGAATTTGCATTCACGATGAAAAAGGACATATTTATATACTCAATAATCAAGCTCAATCAATTCTGAATATTAATACAGATGAAATAAAACAAAGCTCAATCAAGCAAATTTCATCTCCACTAATGAACATGAGCGATTTAGATTTAATATGGAACGATGTTCTTCAAGGAAAACCACGCGTTTTTGACTGGACCATTTCGCAATTACATACCCAAAAGGAAATTTATGTTCAGATTTCTTTAAATAGAATATCGTGGAACGGCAAAAATTTACTTGTAGCAGTTATTCGCGATTTCTCAGAAAGAATAGAATTTGAGCAAGAACTCATCAAAGCAAAAGAGAGTGCCGAAGAAAGCAAGAAAAATCTGCAATTTAAAAACGATGAATATGAATCGCTCAATGAGGAACTTCGCCAAACCAACGAAGAACTGATGTATGCGAAAGAAAAAGCAGAAGAAAGCGATAAACTGAAATCTGTTTTTTTACAAAACATGTCGCACGAAATCAGAACGCCCATGAATGCCATTGTCGGGTTCTCGGAATTCTTAAACGATGTTGAATTATCAGATGAAAAACGGAAAAGTTATACGTCAATCATCATAAACAGCACGCATCAATTGCTATCGATCGTTAACGACATTTTAACCATATCATCGATAGAAACAAAACAAGAAAAAACAAACATCGACAAAGTATGTATAAACGATATCATTGTTGATCTGGTTACCGTTTTCAAATCAAACGCCGACAGACAAAATCTTTCTTTTTATGCCAAGCAACAACTCTCCGATGAACAATCGGAAATATATACCGATAAAACAAAACTCACTCAAATATTGAGTAATCTGCTTACAAATGCCTTTAAATTTACCCATCATGGATACATTGAATTTGGATATACATTAGACGGGAGTCAACTCGTATTTTACGTTAAAGACAGTGGCATAGGCATAAGTATCGATATGCAGGAAAAAATATTTGAACGATTCAGGCAAGCAAACGATACCATCAGCCAAAAATATGGAGGAACAGGTTTGGGGCTTTCTATTTCAAAAGCTTTTGCCGAATTATTGGGTGGTAAAATATGGTTACAATCGTCACCAAACGAAGGATCGTGCTTTTATTTTTCAATTCCGTACCAACCCATTTATCCCCCATTATCAAACCTTTCAAAAGAAAAAGCCAAAACAAAAACCGTTTTAATAGCCGAAGACGAAGAATTTAATTTTATGCTACTTGAAGAAATATTAAACAAACATGCAGTACAAATTCTTCACGCAAAGAACGGTAAAGAAGCCATTGATTATGTAAAAGCAGGCAACAAAATTGACCTCATTTTGATGGATATAAAAATGCCAGTAATGGATGGATATTCAGCTGCAATTGTTTTAAAAGATTTATATCCTAAAATACCAATCATTGCAGAATCGGCTTATGCTCTCGATCACGAAAGAGCAAAATATGGCAATATATTCGATGATTATCTTGTAAAACCAATCAATAAAGCGATATTAAAACAAATATTACAAAAATTTCTAGAGATTTAGATAGTTCTGGTTATTCAATCGATGACATCAGCTTAATATAAAAAAACGGATTCAGAATAAAAGACAATCCTATATTCATTTTTTTGATTCGGTAAATGTACTTTCTGTTAAATGATTCTCGTAATTAATATGTACTTTTGTTGTATCTAATTTTAAAAGAATGAGTAACAATATTCTCGACCAAATAAGTGAACTTTTAAAACAAAATCCTCAGAATTTGACTATTGTTGAAGAACAAATAGACATTGATATTCAGATGGAATATTTTAAAATATCGCACAATCTGAAAGATAATAAAAACAGTATTGACATTGCAATGAAAGAAAAGCTTCACGACTCGGAAACAAGTCTTGATGAAATAAAATTGACACTTGCATCGCTTGCTACACTCGAAAATGTTGAAGCATACCGAGCAATTGAACAATACTACAATCAACAAACCGATGAATACATGCAAGCATGGTCGGCATTGGCACTCAAGGAAAGTAAAATGATTATTGAATCATCGCTGCTCGATGAAAAACAAATATTGATTTCAACCGGATTGGGGGGTAAAAATTCAAAGCTCCGCTATTTTGTAGTGTTAATATCGAAAAACAGCGAAGAATTTAATCCCACACAACAAAAAGTAATAAAAAACGAATTTGAATTTATCTTAAATGAACATCGAAGTGAAGTTGAAAAAATTGATTTTGATCATCATTTTTCAAAAATAATTACCCTTATACCACTCGATGTTGCAATAAAAGAAACTATTTCGGCAGCCATCGATGAATGTAATCAATATGGCGACTTTGTTTTGCCGAACTTCATCATTACCAACGTAAAAAAGCTGAGTACCGAAGAAATCGTTGACTTCTTAAACAACAATGATATCGAAGAAACCGACGACGACGATATCGATGATTTTGACATCGAAAATTTGGAAGAGTAATGTATCAGTGGGGACACAATCGCCGATTTAATGCTTATACCGAATACTTTAAATCTTTATTCGGAGAACGAGTTCAGAAAATTTCATTAAATGCAGGATTTACCTGTCCCAATCGCGATGGTTCAAAAGCATTTGGCGGATGTTCTTATTGCGATAACAATACCTTTTCGCCATCATATTGTAATCCGGGAAAAAGCATAAAACAACAAATAGCAGAAGGTATTGAATTCCATCAAACCAGATACCGCAGAGCAAGCAAATATCTAGCGTATTTTCAAGCATATTCAAACACGTATAAAGATTTAGACAACCTGAAAGCCATTTACACAGAAGCTGAACAAGACGGAATTGTTGGCTTTGTTATTGGAACTCGCCCCGATTGCATCGACAATGAAAAACTCGATTTCTTTGCAGAATTGGCTCAACGATATTATGTTATTATTGAATATGGAATAGAATCGTGCTACAATAAAACTTTAAAGAGAGTTAACCGTCAAACCACATTCGAAGAAACCATTTCGGCAATCGAAAAAACAGCTGCAAAAGGAATCTTAACCGGAGGACATTTAATCTTCGGACTTCCGGGCGAAAACAAAACTGACATGCTCGCTCAAGCAAAGATAATTTCAGAATTACCTCTTACAACCATTAAGTTTCACCAATTACAAATCATAAAAGGTACCCGATTCGAACAAGAATTCAGGGAAGATGAAAATCAGTTTTCTTTATTTGAGTTAAGTGAATATATCGATTTCATTATTGAATTTATCGAGCAGATGAGCCCTCGCATCGTTATCGAACGTTTTGCAAGTGAAAGCCCTCCACGCTATGTTGTAGCTCCCGACTGGGGCTTAATTCGATATGATCAGATTCTGCAACTCATAGAAAAAAAAATGCAACAAAAAGATACATGGCAGGGCCGACTTTTTTAAAATTAACCATAAAACGAATTAAATAATGATGAACATTTCAAAAAGTATTCTAATGACCATTATTTCGTGCCTATTATTTTCATGCACAAGTAATAAATCGCTTTCAAATACCGAAAAAACAAAATCAGAAAGCAAGCTTTCGCAAAAATGGCAATACGAGGAATTAGCAAAAATTATTAGTTCGGAATTTCCCGAAGCATATGTCGACTTTATGGAAATATCATTCTCACAAGTAAACAATTCCATTTCGCCTGAAACGGCTAGTTTTCTCATACCAACTGCAAAAATGAATAAATTAAAGGCTTCTGAATTAGAAAAACGACTCGATAACATCATCAAAAAAATGGGTTCATCAGCCGAAGGTGCTTGTAAAAGTTATAAAATTGGAACAAAAGAAACCTACTCTTGGACACAATGGGACGATAAAAATGTCACAAAATTCTATATTGAGTTTAATTTAGGTTGTTAAACACATAAAGTATATTACAGACAATGAAAACATTTCGTTGGGGAATAATCGGGACAGCGCATATAGCCACAAAATTTATAGAAGGATTAAAATCGGTTAAAGGAGTTGAAGCTTATGCTATTGCATCGCGAACAACAGAGAGAGCTTTGACGTTTGCCAATGAACACTCAATAGCGGTAGCATATGGCAGTTACGAAGAATTGGTTCAAGACAAACTTATTGATGCTATTTATATTGCAACACCAAATAATTGTCATTACGAACATACGATGTTGTGCCTAAATGCAGGTAAGGCAGTTCTTTGTGAAAAGCCATTTGCATTAAACAGTTTACAACTATCTGAAATGGTAGCATTGGCAAAATCGAAAAACGTTTTTCTCATGGAAGCCTTGTGGACCAGATTCTTACCCACTATAAAAAAAGTAAGCGATTTGGTAGAGGCAGGTGCCATTGGAGAACCTCATCTCATAAAAGCAGATTTTGGTTTTAAAGCTCAATATTCTCCACACAGTCGATTGTTCGATCCAAATTTGGGTGGCGGCTCAGTTCTTGATATTGGAATATATCCCCTATTTTTAGCTACTCATTTATTTGGATTCCCCGAACAGGTTACGTCATTGGCAATACAAGCTCCTACCGGAACAGATATGACAACCGGAATGGTACTCAAACATCAAAAAAATCGTATGAGTATTTTGGCATCAACCTTTGCGACATCGCTTGAAACAAAAGCAGAAATCATTGGAAGTGAAGGAACTATTACACTTCACCGAATGTTTCATATGCCAACAGCAATAAGTTTAACTCAAAATGGAAAGACAAAAAAAATAGCGGTTAAACTAAAAGGCAACGGTTACAATTACGAAGCCGAAGAAGTTATGAAATGCATTGCAAAAGGCAAAACTGAAAGCGATTTATTACCTCTTTCATACAGTATCGAATTGATGAAATTACTTGATAAAGTTCAAAACAAATAAGGTTTTATTATTTTCTATTTAAATATCAGAAGATTACGTTTATGGCGAATAAAGCAGAAAAAATCAAACAAAGAGACTCGAAACGTTCACCGGAACCCAAAGCACCCATTTATAAAACTACAAACCAATATGTGCAATATGCTCTTATCGCATTATTTGTCTTTATTCTTTATGGCAATTCCATTCATAACGATTATGCACTCGATGATGCAATTGTAATTACCGATAATGCCTTTACGAAAAAAGGTTTTGAAGGTATTAAAGACATTTTTTCATATGATTCATTCAAAGGTTTTGGCGACAATTATGTAAACTCGGTTTCAGGAGGAAGATACCGACCTCTTTCAATAGCAACATTTGCAATCGAAATGTCTTTCTTTGGGCAAAATCCACATATCAGCCACTTTATCAATGTATTGTTTTATGCATTGACATGCGTTTTACTATTCATTCTGCTCAAACGAATGTTAACACAATATTCCAATGCACATTGGTATAATACCATTCCATTCATAGCAACACTTTTATTTGCGGCACATCCAATTCATACAGAAGTTGTTGCCAACATAAAAAGTCGTGATGAGATATTATCTTTACTCTTTTCGTTAATAACACTTTGGTTGCTATTACAATATCTCGATACTCGAAAAATTACATATCTGCTTATTAGTCCAATTACATATTTTATGGCATTATTGTCAAAAGAAATAGCAATAACATTCATGATAATTTACCCCGCAGCATTTTACTTTTTCAGTCAACATTCAATAAAAAAAATAGCTATTTCATTGATACCGGCCACAATTATTACTGTTGTATTCTTGATAATCAGACACAATATCATATCGCAAACCGAACTTCCGGCAAATACGGTAAAAGACGTCATGAATTATTCATTTGCCGAAATGAACAGTTCACAAAAGTGGGCTACAATCGTTTATTGTTTAGGCT
>JACCEE012218066.1_pt1 | contig 23449 bp, 20 predicted proteins | sample 7449931 | NCBI WGS metagenome assembly JACCEE01 (sample SAMN15323457, study PRJNA562643) | freshwater metagenome | isolation source: river surface water | place: USA:Blue River Watershed | collected 2017-08-19 | reverse complement strand
GGTCGCCCTGGACCTTCGGTAAAATATCTCCGCCTTATACATATAGTTGAACAGTAACATCCAATCAAGTGTTTTAGAATATTAGTAGTATAATTTGAAGTTACAATTTAACGATTAAAGGTAAAGTTTACTAAAATAAGTTTATTTTGATAACGTTTTGTTTTTTAAGCGACGCAAAGCGTCGCTTAAAAATTTTGTATAGATAAAAGAGGATTATTTTAATGTTAAGAGTTAATAATTTGACGAAAAAATATAGTAAATTACTAGCGAATGATGATACTTCGAAAGCCTTTGAGGCTATTATTGGCATTTTGAATATATACAATAAAAAAAATAATTTTAATTTTTTTTGTGATATTTTTTGAAAGCTTAAAGTTATATATGTAGAGTAAAAAGGACAAATTAATAAGTTTAAAATTTAATTCAAATGATGGGGAAAAATGAGAATTACCGAAATAAGTTTATTATAGGAGATAAAATTAAATTATTTATTTGTCAAAGTAAAAAAAGGAGAGCATATGAAGAAAATAAATTTAGTAAATGAAAAAAAATATAAAATAATTAATAATGATATTGATATTGATTTTTTAATAAAAAAATATAATATAAAAGAAGTTGAAGAAAAACCAATATCAAAAAAAGAGAAAATACATAACGAAATAAAGAGCTTAATTGTTAAATATGGATTTGATAAAATGTTATTTATCAGAATTTTTGCAGTATATTTTATTGTTTCGGGTATAAACATATTACTAAATTTTAATCTAGGAAAGAAGAATGATATAGTTAGTACATGGCAAGATTATATTTTGGATAGAAATTTTGTTGAAAATATAGGGTATATGCTGATGATTTTTGTTGTTTTAACCATATTATATTTCTTTTTGCGAAAAAAAACAGAAATAATTGACCCTATATGTTTATTTATGGGATTAATGCTTTATTCAATTAGTGCAGTATACATGAATTACAATATATATTATAATTTAGCTATTTCTATAATGTGTTCAATATTTATGATTTATTTATTTTCGAAATTGGATAAAGAAACTTTTGAAAAGATACCAAATAGAATAATATTACTTTTAGTAATTATTTTTTCAGTAGGTATTTGTATTTTTATTGCTGTTACATCAGTATATAAAAATAAAGTATTTGGCACATCAACTTTTGATTTTGGAATATTTGCACAGATGTTTCATTATATGTCGGAAGACTTAACTGCAGTAACAACTTGTGAACGTGATAAATTTTTCTCTCATTTTAACGTACATGCATCCTATATTTTCTATCTAATATTACCTATATATAAATTGTTTCCTAGTGAAAATACACTTTTGATTGTTCAACCTATATTGGCTCTTAGTGGAATAATTCCTTTTTACTTAATATCAAAAAATCATAATCATAAAGGATTGTATTTATTTTCTTTGTGTATAATATACATATTTAATATAGCAATATTATCTCCTTGTTATTATGATTTTCATGAAAATGCGTTTTTACCATTACTGCTAATGTGGTTTTTATATGCTGTGGATAAAAGAAAGATTGTACTAATGTATATTTTTATTTTTTTAATATGCATAGTAAAAGAAGATGCACCTTTATATGTTATTTGCATTCTTTTATTTTTCTGGATAGATGAAAAAACAAAAAAACGTATACATGGAATAATAGGTATTCTAATTTCGGCAATTTATTTTAGTTTTATAACAAATTGGTTAAATCAAAATGGTGACGGCAAAATGATGGCGGCAACTCGTTTTGGTAATTTGACTATTAATCCAGAAGACGGTTTTCTTGGAGTGGCAAAAAACGTAATACTCAATCCTTCGTATTTTTTCAGTTTATGTATAAATGAAAAAACATTAATATTTTTTGTAACAATTCTTTTACCTCTTTTATTTATTCCTTTTATTACTAGTAAGCTGTATAGGTTTTTTCTGATTGTACCATTTATTATAATGAATATGGTTATTGGTTCAGGTTATGGTTATGCTGCAACTATGGGTTATCAATATACATTTGGAACGATATGTTTGTTGTTGTACCTATTTATTATAAATATTGACGACATAAAGAAAGAACAAAAATATAATATTTTAATATGTGCATCAACAATTTCTATAATTATTTCTTCATCGTTTTTATCGGACAAAACTAATGATTATAAAAGGTATCAAAAAGAACAAACTAGATTTGAAGCAATGGAGGCATTCTTAGATACTCTTCCTAAAGATGCTTCAGTAATTTCGAATACTTGGTTTTTGCCTCATATTGCTGATGGAAAGGAAATATATAATTTAGATCAAAATGATGAAAATATAGTGAAACTTGCATCTCTAGATAGATATGATTTATATGTTATGAGTCCTAGAGATGAAAACACATTAAAATTTATAGAATTACTACAGGCAAAAGGATTTACGTTATTTGATGAACTAGAAGGTGAAATTATAGTATATGCACATCCAAATTACAAAACCAGATAAAGGGTAGTTATAAAAATATTTATTCGAGTATAGGCAATTCGTCAATTATGTGCTTTTATTTATTTGACAAAATTATCACTATGTAATATAATATATAGTGATAATTTTTATTAAATTTAGATTTTATAGTAGTTAAAGAGGTGTATATGAAAACATTTTTAAGTTTATTAAAAAATAAAGATTTTAAAGGTTTATTTTATGAACCAACAGATGACTTATTTATGCAACTATTTAGATACGGTTTTGTAGGAGGAACAGCCTTTATAATTGATGCAGCATCTATGAAAATTTTTATAATTTTAGGGGTGTTCAAATATTTAGCAGTTACTTTGGGATTTGTGTTAGGTTTATTAACAAATTTTATTATGTCAAAAAAATTTGTTTTTAAAGCTGAAAAAGCTAAAACAAATTTGGTAGTTGAATTCATATCTTATGGACTTATAGGACTCATAGGGTTGTTTATAACTTTTGGCCTAGTGTATTTATTTTCTGATATCATGAATATGGAAATTTTAATTACAAAAATTATAGCTGCTGCAATTGTATTGATTTGGAATTTTGCGGCTAGAAAAATATTATTATATAAAAAAGGAGAAAGTACAATTAAATGAAAAAGGTTATAATTATAGGAGCAGGTCCTGCGGGTTTAACAGCAGCATATGAATTATTAAAACAGTCGAAAGACCATGAAGTTATTATTTTAGAAGCGAGTGATGAAATAGGTGGTATTTCAAAAACAGTAAAATATAATGGTAATCGTATGGATATAGGTGGGCATAGATTTTTTTCAAAAGATGATAAAGTAATGAATTGGTGGTATAATATAATGCCACTTCAAGGTAAACCGTCTTTTGATGATATTAAACTTAATAGAAAAAAAAGTCTAAAACCCGGAGGTCCAGATCCTGAAAAAGAAGATTGTACAATGCTTATAAGAAATAGAGTATCTAGGATTTATTATAAAACTAAATTTTTTGATTATCCTATAACTATGAAACCTCAAACATTTACAAATATGGGTTTTGCATCTACAATGAAAGCCGGATTCAGCTATATGAAATCAACAGTAAGCAAAAAAGAAGAAAGTTCACTTGAAAACTTTTATATAAACAGATTTGGGAAAGTTCTATATTCAATGTTTTTTGAAGGTTATACAGAAAAACTATGGGGAAGGCATCCACGTGATATATCTGCCGATTGGGGTTCCCAAAGAGTAAAAGGACTTTCTATATCTGCTGTTATAAAAGATATGTTTTCTAAACTATCTCCAAACAAAAATAAGTCCAACAAAAAAGTTGAAACTTCATTGATTGAGGAATTTTACTATCCTAAATTTGGACCAGGGCATCTTTGGGAAACGGTTGCAGATGAGGTAGAAAAAATGGGTGGGAAAATAATCAAAAATGCAGAAGTAACAAAAATACTAACCAATTCATCAAAAAAAATCGAGGCTGTAGTTTACAAAGACAATTCTGGTGAAAATAGATTAGAAGGAGATACTTTTATATCTTCTATGCCACTTAAAGATTTAGTTGTAGGAATGGATGATACACCAAAAGAAATCTATAGTATTGCCAATGGATTACCATATAGAGATTTTGTGACAGTAGGACTTTTGGTGGATAAGTTAAATCTTGAAAACAAAACATCAATTCCCACTTTAGGAGATATAGTGCCAGACTGTTGGATATATGTTCAAGATACAGGTGTAAAGCTAGGAAGAATTCAAATTTTCAACAACTGGTCTCCATACATGTTAAAAGATCCAGAAAACACAGTTTGGATAGGCTTAGAATATTTTTGTGATGAAAATGATGATTTTTGGAATATGACAGATAAAGAATGTATTGAATTTGCTTCTAAGGAATTAATATCAATGGGGGTAATTACTAAAAATTCTATTAAAGATTCTCATAGAGAAAAGGTGAAGAAAGCATATCCAGCTTATTTTGATACATATTCCGAAATAGACAAGGTTATAGATCATTTAAGCGATTATGATAACCTGTACTGTGTGGGGAGAAATGGTCAACATAGATACAACAATATGGATCACTCTATGGTGACTTCTTTTGAAACCGTAAATAATATATTGGAAAACAAAAAAAATAAAGAAAATATATGGAATGTAAATACGGAGAAAGAATATCATGAAAAAAAATAATCCAAATGAAAAGTTAGAAACTAAAAATGCTGATTTAAATGAAATTGATATCGAAAAAGATAATATGGATGTTCTCGAATCAATTGATAGTTTAATTAATGGTATAGAATCTAAAAAAACAGTTGATAATAGTGATGATGAAAATAACTTAAATGTTGAAATGCAATTAGAAGAAGAAAATTTTAAAGAAGACGTTGACGAGGAAATTGAAACAGATTTAAAATCAAAGCTTGATTATGAAAAAGAGTTGAAAATGAAAAATCAAGCAAATATGGTTGTAAATTTGATTATAGAAAAGAGAGGGTTGATATTTCCGCTACTGTTTTTTATGATTTCAATTATTTCGTTATTATATTATATCATTAAAATTTCTCCACAGTTTTTTCACGCTGATTGTGCAGATACAATTTTATGGGGAGAAGCTGCATATAACACAAAATCGTTATTAAGTAAGGATTTCTTTTATGCTTGTAAGTTGCCGTTTGGTGGTCAACTTTTGATGCTCCCTTTTATAGGCATGTTTGGCGTTTCAATGAAAGCTCATCTTATAGGTATGTGTCTTTTTGCCTTATTATTTGTTTTTTCTTTAGTTTTTCTACTTAAATCTATGAAATGGGATTTTAAATGGATATCTATAATGGTATTTTCAACGGTATTTATTTTAATGACTAGTGAAAAAATACGTGAAATTTTTTGGGGACATATAATTTACTATAGTTTAGGTATACTATTTATATTTATAGGATTGGCTTTAGTTTTTTATACTTTAAATAAATATGAAAAAGATACAAACAATAAGATTTTAATATTTTCTTCAATAATAATTTTCTTTTGGTTTTTCTTATGTGCAATGAATAAAACAGAATCAATAACTATTTTTTCATTACCTGTTATATGTGGATTAATAGGTGAAAGACTTTTTGATTTTAAAAACGACATGAAGTTTAAAAACAATAAAGCTTTATATATAATTATATTGGTTACACTTTTAGGAACTGCACTTGGATATATATATGCAAGTATTACATGGAAGGACATTCACGAAGGATATGCAAGTTCGTATACTGTTTTTAGTGACCCGAAATATTGGAAAGATAATGCTTCCGCTTTTTTAAATCACTGGTTTACATTAATGGGGATATTTATAGTGGATGGAAGGCCAATTGCTGATGCAGAGGGTGCAAAGACTATATTTAAAATGTTAGTAGCATTTATACTTATTATATCACCAATTATAATAACATTTTTTTATGGAAAACTAGATAGATATGTTAGAGTTTTCGTTTTAACTCATTGGGCTATGACTTCTCTTATAGCTATAGGTTTTGTTTTTGGTAGATTATCATCTGCAAATTGGAGATTATCGCCTATACTTGTTACATCTGTTTTTTTAACTATATGTTTAGCAAGATATCTGTTTATGAATAAAAAGTATTCAAGAGTAAATATAGTAATTGTTTTTCCAGTAATTCTTTTCTCTATACTTTCATTTGTTGATATGATTACAATAAAAGAAAGTAAAAGTGTGCCGCAAAATATAGCATCTTTCCTTATTGATAAAAAGCTAGAATATGGTTATGCAACATTTTGGCGTTCACACTCTATAACTGTACTTTCAGACTCAAAATCTCAAGTTAGAGAGATATTTATAGACGAAAATGGAAACATTAGAAAAAGAATGTATCAAACTCAAGAAAGTTGGTATAATGATCAACCAGGAGTTGATGAGTACTTTTTATTATTATTAGCATCTGAATTTGATTATTTAAAAGAAAGAAATCCAAAACTGGTAGAAGAAGCAAAGGAAACCATAGATTTTAATGGATATTATATAGTTGTATTTAATAAAAATATTATTTTGCCTAATAAGGAAAATTCATATTTTTAATTATCATTAAAAAAGACTGTTGTAAAATACAACAGTCTTTTTTTTGATAATTATAACATTAAGGTTTTATTAATTTACCTTGTTTTAATAAATTTAATAGAGTAGTGTTTTGTGATGCTGTACCAGTATAGCTTGATACACCATTCTTAGTAGCTATTGTTTTTCTGTATTCAAATGTATAAGTAGCCCCAACTGCTTTTAATCCATCTACTAGAGAAGAACTAGTTCCAGTATACTTAGGGAAGACATTTTGAGTAACTGGTGGTACAACAACTGTTGTGTATGTTGGAATGCCATAACCAAGTATAGTTTTGTAACCTAAAGAGTAACTTTTTCTTGCAACTTGATCAGAAGTATTGCCTTCTATTGTGTATACAGTAGTTGAGGAAGCACTAGTTACAATACCAACGTGAGTTGAATCGTTCATGTTGGAAGTACTACTAAAATAAATTATATCACCTTTCTTAGGTGTGTATGATCCACCTTTGTATTTGCTATTTTTCCATAAACCTTTGTTTTTGAACCAATCTTTACCCACATCACAACTAGCATGTTTGGGTATTGTACTTGTAGAAATACTAGATTGATTTGCACACCAAGAAACGAACATTGCACACCAATGACCTCTTGGAATACCATACCAAGCACCATATTTGGTATATCCATCGGAACCTTCCTTGTAACCTATTTGACTTTCTGCTGTAGATATTAGTTTATCAGCTTGTGTACTTGCACTAACTTGTAGTAAACTAAAAGGAATGATGCCTATTATGGTTACTATAGTTAATAACAGAGCTATTAACTTGCTTTTTTTTGATTTTTGCATTTGAATTTTCCTCCTTAAATAAATATTAAATATACTTTTTAGATATTACAAAAAATAAGGATTTAAAATATATTAATTAATAAAAATTAATGATGAAATATACTTTAAAAATTCTCAAATAAATGCAACACATGATAATCATTATACATCATGCTATATGTATATGTCAATAGTTTCTTTGAATTTAAAATCATACAAATATATACTTGTATTTTGGTTTTTTGTAAGTGAAAAGTAAATTTTGAAAAATAAAAAAAGTATAAATTCTAATACATATAGCTAGAATTTATACTTTTTGTTATGCTTTTTTAAAATAAATTAATTTACTCTGAAAATCCCCCCACATATTTTTTATAATTATTCCAGCGTTCATTAGAGTGGAACCAGAAAATGTTTCATTAATTTCCATGTTTTTATATTTGAAATTCGGATTAAGGCCTTTCAGTTTTACAATTTTACTTCTAAAATTCGGCTTACCTAAAACCTGTACATATGTAAACAAGGCCTCTAATTTATCTTTACTTACAATTATCCAAGCGTCCCAAGTGTTATCGATGAAAATGTTCCCGATTCTATATTGATCACCATTTCGCATAATATGATTATATGTTTTATAGTCTTGTATTTGATTTTTTATTTCCTGCTTATCATCCTCAGATATTTTTGTGATATCTAATTCATAACCAAATGTGCCTAGTAGTGCAATATGTCCACGTGTTTTAAATGGTGTGACTCTTCCAATGCTATGATTTGGACAATCACTAACATGTGCACCAATTGAAGATAGTGGATAACACATAGATGTTCCATATTGTATTTTTAGTCTTTCAATAGCATCTGTATTATCTGATGCCCATATTTGCGGGCTGTAATAAAGCATTCCAGCATCAAATCTTGCACCACCACCCGAACAATTTTCAAGTAATAAATTTGGAAAATCAGTTATTAATCGTTCCATTAATTCATAAACACCTAATACATATCTATGCCATAGTTCCCTTTGTCTATTTTGTGGTAAAAAATTCGAGCCTACTTCTGTAAGTTGTCTGTTCATATCCCATTTTACATATTCTATATTTGCTGAGGATAATATGTTTTTAATTAGACGGTATATATAATCACGTACATTTTTATTTGAGAAATCAAGGACATATTGTTCACGACATAGTGTGAGGTCACGTCCTTTTATCTGTATAGCCCATTCAGGATGCTCTTTAAATAAGTTGCTGTCAGGAGAAACCATTTCAGGTTCAAACCAAATTCCAAATTTTAAACCTAACTTATTTACTTCATCTACTAAATTTTTTAATCCACCATCGATTTTTTCCTTATAAACAAACCAATCACCTAAACTGGAATTATCACTATCCCTATGACCAAACCAACCATCATCCATGACTAACATTTCCATACCTACTTCTGAAGCTTGTTTGGCAATAGAAATAAGTTTTTGAGTATTAAAGTTAAAATATGTAGCCTCCCAGTTGTTTATTAAAACAGGTCTTTCTCTATCTTTATAAACACCTCTTATTAAATGATTCCTATATATATCATGGTATGTTCTCGACATTTCGCCAAATCCGTTTTGAGAATAAACAATTACAACTTCAGGTGTTTGGAAAGTTTCATCTTTTTCTAGTAGCCAATTAAAGTCGGTAGGATTTATACCAATTGCAACTCTAGTGTTATTGTGTTGAGATACTTCTAAACAAGCGTAAAAATTACCTGAATATACAAGAGAAAAACCATAAACTTCACCATAATCTTCATCAGCAGTTTGAGAACAAATTGCTATAAAAGGATTATGCTGATGAGAACTTTCTCCTCTTAAGCTATCAATAACTTGTTTACCGTGTCTAAGTTTAGAACGTTCTAAATGTCTTTCTCTTGCCCAAGATCCATAAAATGAAACCATGTCATATTCAGAACTATCAAAATCTAGAGAAGAAGATAAAACTCTAGTTATGTTACAAGCGGAAGATGAATTGTTTTTTACTTTTACACTTCTTGTTATTGCGTTATAGTTATAAAATAAAGAGTAAATTAGAGTTACTTCTAAATTCAAGATTTTATCTATACATGTTATTTCAAGGGTTTCAGATTCGTTTTCATTTGCAAATGTTGCGGGTAAGTTTTGTAGTTTTGGTTTTCCTTTGTATATAATATGGGAAACATATCGTATATCTGTTGTGGACATGCCATTCTCATCTAATACCTGAAATGAGTGTTCACGAAAATCCCCGATTCCGTAACAGGGATATTCAAGAGATATTGTATCCATGAAAACAGCTTTATCTCTCATATTTATAGTTGGGGTAAATGGATTTTCGTTTAAACGCAGTAAATAAGAAATATCTTCATTCAATATTTTTTTGCCAAAATATACATGAGCTAAATATCCATCATCAACAATCTTCATGGAATATGTTGAATTTTTCATTTGAAGCATAAATATTTTAGAAATTTTATCATAAATTATACTCATAGGCATCTCCGTACTTTACAATTCTTCAAGCTTAAGCCATTTGGTGCAAATATATGAGTCATATGGTTCTAAATTGAGTTCATATTCAAAAACTTCATCGTTAAGTATATTTATTAGTTTATATGGTAGTGTTATTGAAACTGTTTCGTTTGTGAAGTTTTGTATAAAATAATAATCTATTTCTTTGTATGAGCGTTTTCCAATAGTAACTCCGTCTGGAGTTTCAACATTTATATTTTTTTCAACATCTAATTCCGTACAAATATTTTTGTAAAAAGTATTGAAGAATTCTTGATTTGCAGAGGTTCCTATATAATAAGCATAGCCGTTTTTATAGGAATTAACAGTAAAAACAGGTTCATCCTTGTAAAAATCCGAGCCATATACACCTAATATTTCAGCGGTTTTAGTGTGAATGATTTCACATATTTTAGAAGATTCATAGTCTCCTTTTAGACCCATATATTCACCAATCATTACAATACTATTTTTTTGTTCATCATATAAGCCTTCTATATCTTCTGTATAAATTCCCAAAATATCAGATAGTTCTTCAGCTGGCAATTCTCCCATAAAACATAGTGAATTTTCGTTTACCACACCACTAAGATAGCTCGAAACAATTGTTCCACCCGCGGCTACAAAAGATTTTATTTTAGAAGAAAATCCTTTTTTGAGCATATAGGCCATGGGTGCAATTACAAGTTTATAATCCTTGATTTCCTCGTCCATATCTATAACATCAACGGGGATGTTGTTACTCCAAAAAGCTTTATAATTTTTAAAAAGTAAATCTTCATAGCCATTTCCAGCGTTTCTAGGTCCTTTAGAAATATCTAAAGCCCACTTGTTTTCAACATCATAGATTATAGCAACTTGAGGTTTTATAGTTGCAGACGATATCTGACTTATTTTTTCTAAAATATTGCCAACCTCAGCTACTTGATTATATATTCTATTTTCTTCTGTATGGTTATGACTGATAACAGCACTATGAAACTTTTCGGCACAACCTCTACTTTGTCTTATTTGAAAATATTGTATGCTATTGGCTCCATGTGCAATAGCTTGTATAGCGGCTAGTTTATGCATTTTAGGTTTTTTGTGCTTTGATACCCAAGTCCAGTTTGTAGAGCTTGGAGTACATTCCATTAAAAGAAAAGGGGACTTCTTAAGAGCACGTACATAATCATGATAAAATGCGTTATAGACAGCATTTATAGTTTCGTCACCATTTCCATTATGCCAACTAGGATATGAATCCCAGGAAGCTATATCTATGTGTTCTTTGAATTTGTTGTAATTTATACCATCATAAAATGTCATGAAATTTGTTGTTACTGGTATACTGAGATTTACTTTTTTTATAGGTTCTATTTCTTTTTTATAAAAATCAACAGTTTGTTCAGTACAAAATCTTTTCCAATCTAAAGTCAATCCGTCCATCCCCAACTCACCATGATTTGCAGGGGATTCAATTTCGTTAAAATCATTGAATTTATGACTCCAAAATGTAGTCCACCATTGGTCGTTTAAGTTTTCGATGGTTTTATATTTTGCTTTAAGCCACTTTCTAAATTTAGATTGACATAAGTCACAATGACATTCACCCTGTAACTCATTTGAGATATGCCATAAAATCACTGCTGGATTTTTACCATATCTCTCAGCTAGTTTTGTATTTATTATTTTTGCTTTTTTTCTATATATAGGAGAGGTGTAACAATGATTGTGTCGTCCTCCAGGTAAATTTCTTATTCTATTTGAGTCTACTCTAAGTATTTCAGGATATTTTAAGGACATCCAAATAGGTTTAGATCCACTAGGTGTGGCTAAAATTGTATAAATTTCATTTTTGTATAGATTTTCTATGACTTCATCTAGCCACTCGAAAGTAAATTCACCTTCTTGTGGTTCAAGTGAGGACCAAGAAAAAATACCTAAAGAAACACAGTTTATTTTTGCGTTTTTCATAATTTCTATATCTTGTTCTAAAATTTCAGGGTATTTTAACCATTGCTCTGGGTTGTAGTCACCGCCATGTAGCATTTTGGATAAAAACATTATAATTAACCTCCTCTAAATTTTATTAATAATAAATTAATGATAAACTAAAAATGTAAATTAGTCAACCTTATTTTTCAAAATTATTAAAAATATGAATAGTAAAAAGTTACTATTCAGCTGTTAAAGTTTAAGATTACGATTTTGTAGGAGTTTCGACTCCGATGAGTCGACCAAGCTTTTCGGACGGCCTGGACCTTCAGTAAAACATCTCTGCCCTATACATATGGCTGAATAGTAACATAGTAACAATTTAATTTAAATTTTTATAAATTCCAAATATGGTTATTGAAAAATGACTTATTTCATGTTAGAATTATATCAAGTATTGTTCCTATTAAGCCTCTAAAGGTAAAGTTTACGATTTTACAGAAGTTTCGACTCTGCGGAGTCGAATGGATTTTCCAGTCGCCCTAGACCTTCGGTAAAACATCTCTGTCCTATACATATGGATTAATAGCAACCAAGTATTATTTTTAAACTACATTTTGAAAAGGTGGATAAACATTGAAAAAAGAAGAATTTATAAAAATATATCAAGAAAATATAACCAGGAAAGGTTCTGAAAAACTGCTAGAATACTTGATGTCTTCAGAATGTGATTTTTTTACTGCACCATGTAGCACGAGGTTTCATGGTGCTTATGAAGGTGGTTTAGTGGAACATAGCATAAATGTTTATAATTGTTTAAAAGACTATTTAAAAAGAGAACGAGTGTCCGAAATATATAATATGAAATATAGTGAAGAAAGTATAGCCATTGTTTCTTTACTGCACGATTTATGCAAAGTTAATTTTTATACTGTTGATTATAGAAATGCAAAAAACGAAGATGGTAAATGGGAAAAAGTACCCTATTATGCTATTGACGATAAATTACCATATGGACATGGTGAAAAATCCGTATATATAATTTCAGGATTTATGAGGTTGTCTAGAGAAGAAGCATTTGCAATAAGATATCACATGGGTTTTTCAGGAAATGAAGATAAAAATTCTGTTGGTAATGCTTTTTCTATGTTTCCACTTGCGGTAGCGTTAAGTTTTGCTGATATGGAAGCGACATTTTTTATAGAGGGAAAATAAATTTAGGCAGGTAGATGTTTATGAGTTGTTGGTATCAAAATGCAGTTGTTTATCAAATATATCCATACAGTTTTTGTGGTGCACCAAGATATAAAGAGGAAAATACCATATTAGATCGACTAAGTAAGGTTTCTTTATGGATTCCACATTTAAAGAAAATGGGTGTCACAGCATTGTATTTAAATTCTATTTTTGAGTCTATGGAATATGGTTATGATATATCTGATTTCAAAATAGTGGATAAAAGGCTTGGGGATAATAAAATTTTTAAAAATTTATGTGATGAGTTACATAAAAATGATATGAAAATTATTATAGATGCTATTTTTAATTATGTTGGAAGAGATTTTTGGGCGTTTAAAGATGTTCAAAAAAATGGTGTATCATCAAAATACTGTGGATGGTTTCAAAACTTGAACTTTGGTAAAAAAAGCCCATATGGTGATGAATTCTGTTATGAAGGTATAGATGGACGATTTAATTTAGTAAAACTTAATCTTAGAAATCCAAATCTAATCAATTATCTTTTTGAAATTATGGGATTTTGGATAAATGAATTTGATATAGATGGAATTAAATTTGATTCTGCGGAATTTATGGATTTTGATTTTTTTAAGAGAGCAAGAAAACATTGCAAAAAAATAAAGCCTGATTTTTGGCTTGTAGGAGATATTTCTCAGGGTGATTATAAGAGATGGGTCAATTCAGAAATGCTTGATAGTGCAACTAATTATGAATTATGCAATGCTATATACAATACATTTAACGAGGAGAATTTTCACATTTTAAATCATTTGGTAAATAAGCAATATGGGAATTTAGGTCTGTATAAAGGAATGAATTTATTTAATTTTGCTGATAATCATGTTTTAAATAGGATAATGAGTTCAATTAAAAATGAAAATCATGTTTTGAATATTTATACAATATTATATACTATAGTAGGTGTACCTAGTATTTATTATGGAAGTGAATTTGGTTTAAAAGGAGAGAAAATAAATAACTTTTATGAAGAGCTTCGTCCATGTTTAGAACTTGAAGAGCTTGATTTTAAAAAAAATGAAATATATAATCATTTGAAAAAATTAGGTAAAATATACAAAGAATACGTTTCTCTTAGAAAAGGAAGTTATCAAACTGTATTGGTAGAAAAAAACTATTGGATATATAAAAAAGAATATGAAAATCAAGTTTCTTATATTTTCTTAAATTTAACTGATGTGGAAGTTGAAATAAAGGCAGATATTGAAAATTTGAATTATTATGATGTTTTTGGAAATTCTTCTTCTATTTTTGCAAATGAAAAAATAGAACTGAAAATACCTGCATTATCTTCAGTTATAATGGTATCAGAGAGAGATAATGATTTTATATTAAAAAACAAAAAATCTCTAATTAAAGAAGACGATGAAATAATAATTGGAGGGAAATATAAACACTACAAAGGCGGGGAATATGAAGTAGTTGGAATTGCAAAACATACGGAGACACTCGAGGAATTGGTTATATACAGGTCTTTAGATGGAACAAACAATATATGGGCTAGGCCTAAGAGTATATTTATGGATTATGTTGAAGAGATAAAAAGATTTGATTTACTTAAATAAAAATGGAAAGTGGAGTCGCTCGAATTTTTCGGTCGCCCAATGTCCAACTTAGTAAAAAAGTTAAAGTTTTACTCGATTTTTTTCAAAAAATCGTAGGTTTCCAAAGGGCAAAGCCCTTGGTCGCTTTCCGCAGAAAGCGAAGTCCTTATGCTTTAAGAGCTTTTTGCTTCTTTTTGCGATAGAAAAAGAAGCGGAGTTTGAGGCAGAGCCTCATAAATTGCCTCAGCAATTTGCTTAAGTTTACGACATTGTTCGGTTGCCAGCTCCCCTTTCAGGTGAGCCTTAGGAGAGAAAATGCAACTTTGCCTCCACTGAAAGGGGAGGTGCCACCGAAGTGGCGGAGGGGTTTTATTGCAGGAGATGTGCCACCGAAGTGGTTGAGTAGTAATAAAAAAAAGTGCCTGAAAACAGGCACTTAAAATCAACCAAAAACTTCATAGAGATAAAGTTTTTGGTTTTTTAACACATTATACTTTTAATATTTGCGTTTGATATAATCATACCAGCATTGTTTTTGATTTGCTTATACTTGCCAATTGCTAAATGATATCTCATAATTCTAATTGCATCAGAATATTGTGGACTAGCTGTTGAAATATCCTTAATGTCAGTAAAAATATCTTTGTTTATGACATCAATAGCTATGTCTTTAGCTTTCCTAGGTTCTTTTTTGATTTCAACATCGTTAGAACCTACTATTTGTACAACACCTTTAGATAATAATTCTAAAGCTGATTTTCTTGTGGAACGTTCTATTATCGCATTACAGCTTAATTGCATAAGCACACCTAATGAAGATATTTTTTGTAACTGTTCCAAAGTATAAAAGTCAAGATAACGTTCAATATGTGCTATTATAGGGTGTAAATTTTTGGCTACAATAAATTTTTGTAGTGTTTCTATAATTATATCACTATAAGGTTGGTATGGTAAAGCTAGAATGATATACTTGGTTTCTCCAATACAAAGTTTATCAATATTATCTAACTCAAGCAGAGAAGGAGTGAATAATACTTCTGCACCTAAAATAACACGAGGGACAGATAGTTTTTCTATCTTTTGACTTAAATCGCTGAATGTTTTGTCTCTTTGCTCTAAGAAATCGTTTAGATTTTCTTCCAAAGGATGAAAACAAGGTGTTGCAACAACCGTTTTTATTTTCGCCTTTTGAAGTACATTTAAAATATCAATTGCATCATCAATTGTAGTTGTGGAGCACTTGATTCCTACATTTGGTAAGATTCCAGAGTGAAAGTCAACATATCCATTCATAAATAACACCTCCTATTCATAAAAAAAGAATAGTCATAAAACTACTAACTATTATTTTAAATTATTTTTTGCTAATTGTCAAGTAAAGAGAGTTTTTTGAAATAATAAATGTGAAAATGCATAAAATTAACTATGAATATTTAGCATTAATGTATACTAAAATCTCCTTTATAAAAACCCACTCTAATTGAGCAGTTGATTTTATAAAGGAGATTTTTATTTTAATTATTAAATTTACTATTTGTTTTTTCCAAAAATCTTTTTGAATTTACTAAAAATCTTTTGTGTTCACCTTTGCCTATTAATCCCTTTTCGTCAGATGCAGAAATTTCAAATACAATTTCTTTTTCAATTATTGAAGTTATAACAGCTTTTGCAGTTACTTTTATATTTAAAGGTGTTGCGGATAAATGATATACATTTATATAGGTTCCAACAGTTGTTTCTTCATCATCTAAATAAGGAGCAAGTGCATTTACAGAGGCTTCTTCTATTAAAGCTATCATCATAGGCGTAGAAAAAACTTGTAGAGAACCGCTTTTTACATAATCTGCACAGTTGGTGTTGGTTACTGTTGTTTCTGCGTAGCCTTCTTTTCCGACTAAATTTTTGTTATTCATCTAAATCTTCAACCTCTTTTTCCATTATTTCTTCATTTGTTGATAAGTGTTCACCTAAAATTCTATCGTATGTTAAAACATCTAATTCAGAATCATTTGGTATTGTTGAATCATACTGAGTGGAATAGATAGGTTTTTTTGAAAGTTTATCCAACATCAAAGATATAAAGTTATCTTTTGGAGCGTCAATTAAGTCATATATTACATATGGCACATAGAAAGTAGAGAAATTATTGGTAGGCATTTTATCATATGATAAGCCATAGTTATTCCAAATAAAATATGACTGTTCATAAACTACGCCACAGTTTTCACTGTTTATACCTAAATCGTTGTATTTATTATTTTCAGCTTTTAGAGAAGGAAAGTGGTCACCAGTAAAGAAAACTATAGTAGGTTCATCTATTTTATTTAGATTATTTATAAATACTTCTAAATCTTCTGCGGTTACAGATAAATTGGTTAAATAATTGTTAAATTCGTCTTCTGGAGTATCTCCATAATTATATGGTTGATGATTTTGCATTGTAGTAGTATGTACATAAAGTGGAGATTCAGTTTCATTTATTAACTTTTCTATTTGATCAAAAACAACAGAATCTTTTATATATGAACCATAATATTCAACAGGAACTGTAAGTGAGTCATCAAATAAGAGTTGATTAAATCCTAGATAAGGATATAATCTTTTACGGGAATAAAAGCTACCTAAAAAGGGATGTACATAAGCTGTTTCATATCCTAGACTTTTATAGTACTGCAGTATTGTTGGTTGCTCTCTTTCAATAAGAAGTCTTTGAGGCATGTTAGGGTCTTTGAGTGATTTTACTGGTAAGCCAAAAATAAGTTCAAATTCTGTTCTTACTGTAAAACTTGCAAAAGTAGGAACTATAGTTTTTCCAGCATAGCTTTGAGGAGAATTTCTTATTTTATCAAATTTATCATAAGCATTGGTTTCAAGATTTAAGTTTTCAAAAGCTCTAAAATCAGCAAATGCTTCTGACATTACAACAATTACATTTGGTTTTTTGAAATTTGAGGAAGAAATTTGTTCATCAATCTTTAAAGACATATAATCTTCAATTACTTCTTCATTATATTCATTTGGTGTGGTTAATTTATCTGAAATACTAGCATTTGTAGTTTCAACAATAAATGCTAAAAAACTGTTATTTTCAAATTTTTCATTTAGTTTAAATACATTTGAAGCATATGTAGTATCAACTTTAAAGAAGTTAAATATAGGATGAGATATAGTGGGGATGAATATTATTGAAGCAAATATAGCGAGGCAAGTAGTTGATGTAATTAGCCTCTTTTTAATGTTTATATTTACTGTAGGATTGAACCAAAAAGATATTATTATAAACGTTAATAATATAATCGAGTATGTTACAAGTAAAGGCGTTATTTTTATATAAGCAAAAGAAGATAGACTTTTTATACTTCTAAATAGCTTCATGTCCATAACTAATAAGTGATTCCCGTTTGTGCCGTATTTAAACAGTTCGACTATACTTAAAGCAAAATAACTTACTCCGTGAACAGCTATAGCAAACCATATTTTTTTGAAAATAAAAATTAGAGCCCAAAATATTGTAGTTGCTATAAAAACGTTAAAAATCATTACCGAAGGACGGTTTACAACAAATAATATGAAGTTGCTTACATATTTCATTTGATTAATTTCTGATATGCTCACTATAAATATAGGGAATAGGAGTGTAATAAAAAAATTAGTCATTTTATAATGATCAGAATTGTGATTTCTTTTGTTTTGAAATTCAATCAATTTTTTTATCAATTTATTTGTAGTGATTTTGTTTGATAATTTATTCACTAGAGGTCTTTTTATGAATGCTTGAAATACTTTTTTCATATAGATCACCTTTTCTATTTACACATATATTTTTTTGGAAAAAACTTTGTAAAATTTCTATGTACTTTTTTCTGTTATTATAATATATCATATTATTTTTTAAACTGCAATACTATAAAAATATCTTTGTTTCATTGCTCAAAAATTATATATTTTATAAAAACTAAATGTGTAATTTGTATATATTATATAATTTTTGTTTTGTGTATGGTAAAAAAATAATATAATAATAGTTAATATTGTGATACAAAAAATGTAATTTATTATATTTTTTGTATCACAATATTTAAATAAATTTATAAATACTTAAATTATTAATCCACCATTAACACCTAAAACTTGACCAGTTATAAAGTTTGATTTCTCAGAACAAAAAAAAGAAGTAGCATTTGCTATATCTTCAGTAGAACCTAAACATTGCAAGGGCGTTTCCTCTTTTATTGAATTTAAGTCCTGCGATGAAAGATTTTTATTCATATCCGTTACTATTAGACCTGGAGAAATACAATTAACCTGTATACCACTAGGACCTACTTCTTTTGCCAATGCTTTTGTAAAACCAATTATTGCAGCTTTAGAAGCTGAATAATGTACTTCACATGAAGCACCTACTTCTCCCCACATAGATGAAATATTTATTATTTTGCCCGTTTTTCTGTTTATCATATGGGGCAAAACAGCTTTCGTACAGTTAAAAGTACCCATAACATTAACATTAAATAAATTTGCTATAGCATCAGAAGATATATCTGTAAAAAGTCCAGATAAAGAAATGCCAGCGTTGTTGACTAGAACATCTATTTTAGAAAATTTGTTTATAGTTTCTAAAATCATTTTTTCAACTTCATCTATTTTAGATACATCTGCTTTTATAGCTATACCATTAATTTTATTTGCAAGTAAAATAGCGTCCTCTTGGCTTTGGTTATAATTAATGATTACGTTATAACCTTCATAAGAAAGTGTTTCAGCTATTTTTGCACCAATGCCTTTTGAAGCACCAGTAATTAATGCTGTTTTCATAATATTAAAACCCTCTTTTTTTACTTATTTAAAAACTCACGAATATAATAATACCATAATTAAATTAAAAAGCAAAGATTATATTGAAAAAAAGTATAAAATATGATAAAATGAATTATTGTTTGTTTTATTTAAAATTTAAGTAAATATTTTATGTAGATCATTAGATTATGGTTACTATTAAGCTACTAAATGTAAATTAATAATTCGGTAGGAATTTTAACTGCTATAGATGGATAGGGCTTTCTTGGTGGCTAATTTGACTTTCGACATATTTTTTGGTTTGGTAATTTAGCTTAATATCAACAGATTATGAGGGTTTTATTATGGTAAAAGAAATTTTAGATGTTTATGATAAAAATGGTATTTTTACAGGTAAAAAAATTAATAGAGGAGAAAAATTGCAACAAGGTGAATATATTATGGTTGCACAAATTTTTTTGAGAAATTTTCAAAATAAATATCTTATTCAAAAACGTGCATTGGATAAATCATTCCTTCCAGGTGTTTGGGACGTTTCAGGTGGTGCGACCATGACAAATGAAACAAGTCAGGATGCCGCAATACGTGAAAACTTTGAAGAAATAGGTATTGAACTTGAAAAGAAAAATATGAAATTTTTAGGTAGATATTTTGATAAAACAGCTATATTTGACATGTGGTTAGCTGAAAAAAACTTCACACTAAATGACTGCGTTTTGGAGAAAACTGAAGTCGATAGTGTAAAGTTTGTAACAAAAGAAGAATTAATAGAAATTATTAAGACTGCTAAACATAGAGATGATATATATAAGAAAATAGCAATAAATGCGTTGTTAGAGGTGTAAAAATGGAACAAAAAAAAATTGACAGAATAAACGAACTTGCAAGAAAATCAAAAAGTACAGAATTAACAGAAGAAGAAAAAATTGAGCAAGCAGAGCTTAGAAATGAATACAGATGTTCAATAATGGGCAGTTTAAAATCACATTTAAATAACTGTTATATTGTTGACGAAAAAGGAAATAAAAATAAAGTAAAAGAGAAGAGTGTTAAGTAATGAAGGATAATAAACCAAATTTAGACGTTAAAATAAGAATGGCTTTAAGTACAATAGCAGTGGTAACTTGTGTTTTATCGATGATAGGTTTAATTCCAATAAACATAGGAATACCTATTACTTTGGTATTTATGATTGTCACTTTTTTTTGGACAGCAGCTGCTGTAATGAAGGAAGCAGACAGAACGGGAAATAAACTTAGAAAAAGAATGACTATTTTTATAACAGCCTTTGCAGCGATGTTTATTTGTCTTATGATTTACAGATGGTTATTTTAAATGGGTAATATTTATCCGCTAAGGGCATTGCCCTTTGGAAACCTACGATTTTTTGAAAAAAATCGAGTAAAATTTTAATTTTTCCACTAAGTTGATGATATTAGGCGACCGGGATTTACTAATTTAATAAAAAATATAAAAAGAAAGGCATATAAAAATGAGTTTTTTAGAGATATTAAAGGCGATTTTTTTAGGAATAATAGAAGGGATTACAGAATGGTTACCTATAAGTAGCACAGGGCATATGTTGCTTTTTGACGAGTTTTTTCAGTTAAAGCAATCTGAAGAGTTTAAAAAAATGTTTTTTGTAGTTGTACAGTTAGGAGCTATTTTAGCTGTTGTAATTTTATTTTGGAAAAAAATATTTCCATTTTCATTTAAGGAAAAACCAATAATTCAAAAAGATAAAATTACAATGTGGATAAAAATTGCAGTTTCATGTGTTCCAGCTGCTATTATAGGAGTTTTATTTGATGATAAAATAGATGAATTGTTCTATAAATACTGGGTAGTAGCTATAAGCTTAATTGTGTTTGGAGTTTTATTTATAATTATTGAAAATAAAAACAAAAATAAAACACCAAAAATAAATAGCATATCTGAAATCACATATTCAGTAGCACTTGGAATTGGTGCTTTTCAACTTATAGCTGCCATTTTTCCAGGAACATCAAGATCTGGAGCTACAATATTGGGAGGTATAATACTAGGCTTATCAAGAACAGTAGCGGCAGAGTTTACGTTTTTTTTAGCTATTCCTGTTATGTTTGGTGCAAGCCTTTTAAAGCTTATTAAGTTTGGATTGGATTTTACCTCAGAAGAGGCATTAATACTAGGTGTGGGAATGATAGTTTCGTTTTTTGTTTCAATAGTTGTTATAAAGCTTTTGATGGGATATATTAAAAAGCATGACTTTAAGGTTTTTGGTGTTTATAGAATTATTTTAGGAGCACTAGTTTTGATTTACTTTGCTTTTAAAAATATTTTTGTTTTTAAAAATATTTAAAATTTTAGTTTGAATTGTTGTGGTAAAAAGTCAACTAGATTATAAACTAAAATATCATCCTTATTTTGTAATATTATTTTGAAATCATTATCACAAAATTCTGATATAACTTGAAGGCACGCCCCACAAGGAAAACATGGTGATAAAGTATCACTTGTTCCTCCTACAATAGCTACCGCTTTAAATTTTGTGTGTCCCTGTGAAACCGCTTTGAAAAAAGAGGTTCTTTCAGCACAATTAGTTAGTGAAAATGAAGCGTTTTCTATATTGCATCCAGAGAAAACTTCATCATTTTCGGTTAGTAAAGCAGAACCAACTTTGAAATTAGAATATATTGCATATGCATTGAGTCGAGCGTTTTGTGCTATTTTAATTAAAGTTAAATAATCCATGTTAATCCACCTTTTAAATAAGTTATTTTGTTAATATTAAGTTGCTAAAGGCAAGGTTTATGATTTTGCAAGAGTTTCGACTCTGCGGAGTCGCGACCGGACTTTCCGATCGCCCTGGACCTTCGGGAAAGCATCTCTGCCCCATACATACGGATGAATAATATCTATTTACATTATACAAAAAAAATGCTATTAAAACAATAGTAAAAAATTAAAAAATAAGGAGAAAATTATGTCTACCTCATATTTTAGAGAAGAACTTGGAAATGGTATAGGCTTTACGTCTATAATAGATCCCAAATTTAAAACAAATACTTTTAGAGTAAAATTCATAACAAAATTAGACGAATATATTTCACCGAAAAACACATTGGCTATTTCAATTTTATGTTCATGTAATAGTGAATATAAAACTATTGCAGAGTTGTCAAAAAAACTAAACGCTTTATATGGTTCTGCATTATATGGTGAATCAGGAATCAGAGGCGATAATCAAATCATATCTATGAGTATGAGTTGTATTGAAGATAGATATGCAATTGAAAAAGAAAAAATATTTGATGAATTATTTGAACTTTTTGAACTTTGTTTATTTAAACCTAATTCAACTAATGGTGAGTTTGATTCCAGAGAATTTTCCTTAAAAAAGAGAGACCTTATAGAGGCTGTAAAATCAGAAATAAACAATAAACGTGGATACGCAGTTATGCGTTCAAGAAAAACTATTTTTACAGGAGAACCTTTGGAGTTTTCTGTGAATGGGACTATAGAAATAGCACAAGAAATAACATCTGCTGAGTGTTATGAAGCATACTTGGATTTTTTAAGATATTCACAAGTTGAAGTTTTCTTTGTTGGACCAAAACCAATGGATAATTTAAAAGAAAAGATCCAAAAAGCATTTTCACAGGTTGAAAGAGAAGTTAGGACAAAAATTATATATAATTTAAGTCCATTAAAAGAAGTTTTAAGTGAAGTAACAGAAGAACTTGATGTAAATCAATCCAAAATGGTTATGGCTTTAAAATCAACCAATCCGAATAAATATGCAAATTCTCTTATGTCAAAAATATTAGGTGGAACAACATTTTCTAAATTATTTGTAAATGTTCGTGAAAAATTAAGTTTATGCTACTATTGTTCTGCAATGTACATGTTATCAAAAGGAACGCTGGTTATAGATAGCGGTGTTGAACAGTCAAATATAGAAAAGGCGAAAAATGAAATTTTAAATCAACTCAATGAAATAAAATTGGGCAATTTTACAGATGAGGATATGGAGAATACTGTTTTGTATATTGCTAACTCCTTAAAAAGTGTTGGGG
>JACCEE010222839.1_pt1 | contig 23464 bp, 21 predicted proteins | sample 7449931 | NCBI WGS metagenome assembly JACCEE01 (sample SAMN15323457, study PRJNA562643) | freshwater metagenome | isolation source: river surface water | place: USA:Blue River Watershed | collected 2017-08-19 | reverse complement strand
GTTATTAATTATGAAATCTTTTAATTAATCTTTTAATTAATCTTTTAATTAATCTTTTAATTAATCTTTTAATTAATCTTTTAATTAATCTTTTAATTAATCTTTACCGTGTCTAGTTTTTCATGATCATTGTGCATAAAATTTAAAGATAAAACTACATATGCGCGGATGTAAAAGTGTAATTTGCAAGAAGTGTTTTTTCGGGAACTATTTTTTTGGTTTTTCGAACCACCATTCGTTTTTATATTTTTTATTAAATTCTTTTAATTCCTTTTTATATTCTTTACTATCAAAGTCATAAGGCAAAGTAAGGATGTTTAAAAATGGTTCTATTCGGTTATAAGTAATTAATAGTTTAACTAAATTTTCTACTGAAAAATTACTGCCATTTTCAAGAGAACTAACCGTTTTTCGACTTATTCCAACTTCATCGGTAACATCACTTTGTGTCATATCCATATTTTGGCGAAGCTTTTCTAGCTTACTCCCAATTAGAATCATGTATTCTTCTAAGGTCTTAAAATTCTCCATGGTGTAACGTTTATGTAACAAAGTTACAAAATAAACTATTAATGAGTAGTATGTTACTCATTTTTTTGCATTTGTAAAAAATAATACTAGTTTTTTTTATCGATACCTTCTTCTTTTTCTCTTTTTGGGTAATTCACAATTATCATTAGCTATGAATGAAGACCTTAAAAGGGAGGAAAACAATTCTAATGCAAAACTGATAGAATTATTTTTTGATGAATTATCCTCGTTTGAAACCACTGGTGTAAAATTCTCTTCTTTCACAGATTTTTGTTTTTCTTGAGTTTTAATTTTTTCATCATCCTTAATAAGCTTCATAATCTCGTTGGTTTTTAATTTTAGATCAGTAGCAGTATAAGTTACATGCGACTTTATGTCTTCGAAAATTAAACCATAAATACTATTTAATTTTTCTCCTGTTTGAGTCCTTTTTGTAGTTAGTTCGATTCCTTTTTTCTTTAATTCAAGTTTAAAATCACTCAGGTTTAATGTTTTTTGAACTCCGGCTTTTTGGTTCTCTAGCATAGGATTTATAACAGAATAAACTCTACCCATAACTTGACTTTGCAATATTTTTTTTTGATTAGCATTTATTTCAATTTGTACCTGAATTGCTTCGTAACAAAAATTGCCATCAAGAGAACCTCCTTCAATTCCAATTGATTTTTTATATCCCTTCTTATCAGTCAAATATTCTACTGGATACAAGTCAAAATAACTTCCTTTGACATTTTTATTTTTGTCGTAAGAAAGAATTCGCTTAACTTGGTAATTTTCAAGCATTTTTTCGAATTCTTTTTCGGATGTTGGCTTAGCGTTGATTGCTTCAAGAAGTACTCGTTTTAGAATACCTGTTAAACTGTGTTTTCCGTGTTCTAAATGCTCATAAATTGCTTTTTGTATATCTATATCCTTTAGAACTCCATTCTTTCCTGTAGCTTTTGTAATACTATATTTTTCCTCTAACTTTCTTGTTAAACTTTGACTGCGTAAGTAAATATGTGAATCATTTATCTTTTTCCCTTGAGCGCTGATCAATGAGCTTACAATGTGTATATGCGGATGTTCTCTATCAAAATGTCTGTAAACTACGTAAGGTTGGTTTTCAAAGCCCATTTGATTCATATAATCCGTTCCAATTTCTAATATTTTATCATTATCTAAAATATCATCTTTATGAAAATTTAGACTGATATGAATATTCGGCTTATGAACTTTGATATTTTTGTTGTTGTAAGCTTCGATAGTTTCAACTATAGAATTAAAATCTCGCTTTGGAATGTTCTTTGTTGCAATTAATTTAGCTTCAGCTTGTCCAGATTTAAAACTTATGGTTTTGTTATGATTGTATTTAACCATCCCTACTGTATAGTTTCCGGTGCTTATTTTTGCGATCATGAGGATATCTTTTGTTCAATCTTGTCGTAAACCGTTTTAATTTGAATAATATTAGTATTTAATATTGATATTTCTTCTTTGGTAAAATGGTCCATTTTTTTTTGATTAAAATGTTTTAGAAGCTGATTAAAATTATTTCCAATTCTCCTGGCTTCTTCGATTAAAATATTTCTTTGAATTCGTTCATCAAAATCAAGTGTAATAATTTTGTATTGATTATTCAGTAAAATACCTCTAATCATATCATTCATGTTTTGATATTCTCCTTGAGTCAACATCTTATTTAACTGTTCAAATTCCGCATTAGTAAAATAAATAAGTTTTGATTTATCTCTTTTAATTTCAATTTCAGGTCTTCCTCCTTTTTTAAAATTATTCATAAGTATTCAACATTAAATTAAAAATACGACTTCGGAGTATTTCCTTCCCGATAGGGCGAGATGGTTTACCATATGAAAAACTGGAAATCATTAGATTTTAGGTTTTGAAATATGTGTAAACACACCTCGCTATTTGATAATTATACAAATTAATTTTTGTTTCCCTTTTGTTTTAAAAAAACATGTGATTTGGTATCTATAAACAAAAGGGAAGAAAATAATTTTAAAATTTATTACACTTAGCACTATATCAGATGACCCTTTTGTATAAATTGTTTTTTAGAGAAAAAAAAAACTAAAAAAAGTGATGAACTGATGACAAAACCGTCTTAAGTCAATACCACAAAGAGATTGTGATGTCATCAGTTTGTCATCAGTTCATCATAATAGGATGCTTTTCATCGTTCTTTTTTCATCACTTTTTATTTTGATGACAGAATGATGACAAAATGATGACAAGGCAAAGCCTTGCCAATAAAAGACTAAGCTTCTTTTGTCATCATTTCATCATAATTTAGAGATAGAAATTCTCTAGAAACAGAATAATACCTCCCTTTGCTTGAATTTTGGTAGAAATCTAAGTCGTTTGTAATGGTAATTTTTTGATATTGATTGGAATTCGATTGCTGTTCTAATTTCCAATTATTTCGAATGATTTTTTTTATTTCAGCAGCATCATATTTGATTCGAAACTTATTGAGGATATTCAGTAAATCTGAAAAGCAAAAATGGAATATTTCGACATCTAAACTATCCATGGTATTGATTAGAACATGCGCTAATTCACTCTCTAATTTATTGCAATTGAATTTGACCAATTTTTGTAAAGCTTTTGTTTTTATTTGTTGCGGGGTAAACCACATTCTTGATTTGTTTTCAGTTGATAATTGTCGATTTGAAAGAAAATAAAGAAAAGCCGGAATTTCTTTTATTAGCTTGCTTAAAAAAAGAACATCTTCTTTTTCGTAACTGTCAATTTTCCTAACCCAAAAGCGAATTTCATCAGCATCAATTTTTATAAATGAGGTTTCATTGTTGGAACACAAAATAAACTTACCAAAAAACTCGATTTCCTTTCTGTCTTTCCCCTTTGCTTCAATTTTGTTTATATTAGTAGTAGAAAGGTATTTTATTCGCTCTGTAAGTACTTCTGTCTGAAAAAGTACCTCGTCTATGCAAATAAGTAATTTGGATGCCCAGTCAGCGTTGAAATTACTTGTAAAAGAGTCATTTGTTAAATAAGTAAGATTAAATTCAAATATTTCCTTGAGCCATTTTAAAAAAGTTGATTTTCCGGTTGCGCGTTCTTTGCTAACCAAACAAAGTATGGGTAATATTTGTGTGGGTTTCAAATACAAAAGTTGTAAATAATCGAATCCAATTTCTGTTTGTTCCCCGAAAATGTGAGCGATAAATTTTTTGGTATTACTAATATCTCCCTCAATTGGTTTTTTACTTAAAGAATGGTAGGTATTGTAATATCCCTGATGGTTTTTTAGGTAAAATTCGAGCCTGTTTTCTGGAAAACAAATAAATCCATCAAAAGTTTCCATTTCTGAAAGTGCATTTTTTCCATGATCTTGCCTAATGAGTTCCGGCGACCATGGCAACAAGATTTCGATTCTATCCCCCGACAAAGTAGGGTATAAGGATTTCTTAAAGTAGGTAGTTCCTACTCTTATATAGTTGTTTTTCATTTATACAATAGGATTATATCGTATATTTACCAAATATACAATGGATTAGAAGTAGATAAACAAAAAAAGCATTGCTGAAGACTGTGCTTTTTTTGTTTATTTTTTCCAATGATTAAATACTTCTGATTCGAATATATCTGAAGATTCGCTAGGATTTCGTAATAGGAATGCTTCCAAGTCTTCTTTTCTGAAATAGATTAATTTGCCTTGTGGTTTGAAAAACTTAATTTTTTTATCCGAAGTTAACTTATAAAGATAGCTAGGTTTTAAACCTAAAAATTCAGCTGCTTCTTCTGCAGATAGAATTGTTTTAACTGCGATACTTAATTTTGAAATACTATTCTCAATATTGAATAGTTTTTCTTCGATTTGTAGATTGCTCATAATTACTTTTTATTAGTTTTAAATTCTCACTTTAAGAATTATGAAGCAAAGGAATGAATGGGAAATGATAAGAAAAATAAGCCGTGAAGACTTACGGCTATGAAACGGCTTTATACTTTTTTAATCCAATCGCTAATGTTATCAGGCTTCAATGGATTTTCCTTTATATGATGTCCGTCCTCATTAAACTCAAAATATTTATTTACCATTTGACAAACTTCTTTTCTATCAATTTTGATCAATTGTTTTTGAAACAAATTATTTAAAAATGTTAGGAGCAATTGCCTGTCTTTCATTTTTTTCCTATGAGAAATTGGTTTCCAAATTATTTTCTTTTTTGGATTATTTAATTTTAATAAGTCTTCAAATTGCGAAAATTCACAAACAAAATAGTTGCGACTTAAAGCGGAATCGAATTGCTTTTTTATTTCATCAGCATTAAGTAAACTTGGCTTTAATTCATCTAGAATTTTAACGAAAGGAGTTGTGTTTTCGATGCTCTTAAAATAATTATTATTCGAAATCTTTTTTGGAAAATAATGAAAAAGAAACATTAAAACAAGACCAGCAATAAAACCATATAAAATTAAGTATTTGTTTTCATTAGATTTAATCATCCAAAAGGAATACCCAAAAGCAACCAGAAACAAACCAAAAAACCAACTTCTCATCACTGCTTTCTTTTTGTTCAATTTTGAAGTATTATCTGTTTCTGAGCCAAAAGATTTATCTACTAAAATGGGTATAATTGTAATAAAAAAAAGATATGATTCAAATACAAGAAATACGTACAAAACCAATAAACAAATAGTAGCAAAACTAGGAGTATTCATGTTTTTTAATTTATATAACTCAAAAATAGGAAAAAATAATCAGATAATACTTTACTTGATTTGATTAAAATGTTCGTCAAATGTTCGTCATAGAAAATAAAAAAAGCCCCTACATTGCTGTAAAGGCTTGATTTTAAAAGTGGTCCCACCTGGGCTCGAACCAGGGACCACCTGATTATGAGTCAGGTGCTCTAACCAGCTGAGCTATAGGACCGGTTAAGAGTTTGCAATATTACTACTATTTTTTGTTCAGACCAAATATTTTAATCGTGGATTTTCAATTTTATCATTAAACAGTAACCTTCTAAACGGAATCTACTGAAAATGAAGCGTTATAAAGTATTTAAAAAAACTATATAATTTCCTGACACAACTCAATCAAAACCCCATTGGTAGATTTTGGATGTAAAAAAGCAACCCATTTATTGTCGGCACCTTTCTTTGGCACTGAATTAAGCACCACAAACCCTTCTTTTTCTAGTCTTGCTATTTCGGCTACAATATCGGTTACATCAAAGGCTATGTGATGAATGCCTTCTCCTTTTTTCTCTATAAATTTTGCAATTGGGCTTTCAGAATTTGTAGCTTCTAATAATTCTATTTTATTGGGGCCATTTTGAAAAAAAGAGGTTTTCACTCCTTCAGAAGCCACTTCTTCTTCTTTGTAAGCAGGTGCTCCAAATAATTTTTCAAAAAGTAAATTAGAGGCTTGCAAATCTTTGACCGCAATTCCTATGTGTTCTATTTTATTCATTTGTTTCACTTTTAAAACCGCAAATATATCAACTATTGATTGACATACGTCCTGAAATATCCGCATTCTCCAATCACCTCTTGATAGTATTTGGTATCTGAATAATTTGTTTTCAATTTTACAAAACCATCAAACGCGATAAAATTTACTTCTTCTTCTGGAATCTCCCAAACATTCGCAATAGCGCTATACTTCTTGTTGTAGTATTCGTTTCGCTCACATTTGGCTATCATATATAAACATTTGGCTTTCTGTTCTTTATTTTTTGCTGCCTCAAACGCTTTTTGATAATACATTTTGGCTAGGCTACAATCTGTAATCATTTTTTTGATTGGCTCTCTAAAACTGTAGGGACTAGAACCATATCCCGCAATTTTGGACTCATAAAAAATTCGAGCATTGCCAAAATGAGTGATGTTATAAAAGGCATTGCCTAACAACAAACTATTGGTATACACCTCTTCCTTAGCCGCAACCTTATCCTGCATCGTTTTGATTGTGGTCAGAAAATCTAATTGCGAATATTTCTTTTTTTGATACGCCACATGATCACAATCGTGACAATCTTTAATCCCTCCATTAAAAGGATTCCCATAAAAAACGGTATTTTGAAGCGAATCGGATTGCTTCATGAACTCGATAGCCGCAGGAATATCATTTTTGAAAGTGGCTTTGACCGCTTGAAAATTATTTATCTCCGTCAATTTTACGCCATATACACTTTGTCCTACTTGTTCTAACTCGGTTTTGTTTGTTTTGATCAAAAAGGCTTTCATGGCTTGCAAATCGGCAGTGGCATCATAAAAATTATTTCCGTACCCCCAATAATCATTGGCATCATCAAACAATTCAGCCATCACTCTGTTGCCACTAGCTCTGTATAGCGCAGCTAGATATTTTTTACTCCAATTGGTAGCATTTTGGTATCTGAATTCTGGAATTCCTTTTTCTTTGGGCAGTTCGTGGTATAACCATTTTAAATCTTTGATAATCGTTTTTTCATTTTGGGGGGATAATTTTTCTATTTTACTCAAATTATTCACAAAACGAAGCAAACGCAACTGATAATTGGCTAGTTTTTTCGGAGGCATTTTTTGCTCCACTTTCGTATAAATAGCCTCTGCCTTTGAGAAATCTTCTCTTAAGGTATACAAGTACCCCAAAGCAATGTCCCATAAATATGGTTGTGCTGTGGTTCCAGCCGCCGAGATTTTGGTCACTAAACCTAAAACTTTGGTGTCAATCTTCTTTTTATTATCGGATTTGTTTTCAGAAACGGTTTGTTTTTTTACATCATTACTTTCATCTGTTTTAGAGAAAGAATGATTTATATTTTGCTCGGTTTTGTTAATCAAACGCGTCAAGAGGTAATCCAAATGCGTAGATTTTGGATCCAATTCAAAAATTTTCTCCATAGCACGAACCTCGTCTTTGTAATACCCTTGAATCGCCCAAAGCGCTGCTTTCTCCTTATTATCTTTGGCCATAGCCAAAGAAGCGTTCCAATCTTTCTCCTCTTGGGGATGAAAATTATAAGCCGAAACGACTCGCATTTCTGGGCACTTATCAAAAACTACTGCGTAGAGATAATTAGACTTGGCATATTCTTTTTCTTTGTAATAAAATCCAGCCAAGTAAGAAAGTGCACGGTAATACAATACATTTTTAGGAACAGTTGCTTCTGTTTTTTGAAAAAAATCAAAAGCTTGTTTACGGTCATCACTATAAAAATAAGCCTTCATCGTTTGAAACCAATACCTGTTTTTAAGAAAAGCATCTTTAGTATTTTTATAATTATTTTCGATTGCTTTTACCGTTCCTACATCTTCAAATGTTTTAACAGCAACAGGATCATAGCTCCAATAATCGGCATTTACGGAAACCTTTTCTACTTGTTTTGCGAGAAACAAAAAGTCAATGAAGTTTTTAATTTTTGAGTCTTTTAACTTTAATTTGGATTCCCATTTCACAACGTTTTTAGTGCTTTTTTTGGTTTTATAAAAAGCATAAATATCTTGAACCGCTACAGCGCTACTATCAAACAAAAAATAATGAACCGTGGCCGAATCCGCTTTGCCTTTTAGATACGTTTCCCAATCGGTTCTGATCGATTCGTTGAACCTAGTGTTATAATTATCTTCAAAGCGAATAGAATAAAAAACATCCCCAGATAAAAACAGTGGTTCGTAGGAAGCATCAACAAAGGTTTCGGGAGTAAAATTAGAATCAAATGAAAAATCGCCATAATCGCCATCAGCACAGGCGTAAATTATACCATACACCATGAGTAAAATGGCACTAAAAAACAGCAATAACTTGCTCAAAAATTGATTTTTCATAGCTATTAAAATTGAATTGGTCTAAATCGTAAAATAGTATTTCGTTAGGAGACTCATTGGTGTTTTCTTGCAAATCTGAGGCCATTTCTAACAAATCCGAAGCAGCAATCGCTTCTAATTTCAAGACATCATTTTCTTGATAAAAAACTCCATTCTTGTAAATAGATTGTATCACTCTAAAATGTTTTTCATCTTCTCGTTTAAAATTTTTATCCTTTACTAAATCAGCCACGCTAATTTTAGTCCGCACTCCAATTACTTTTTGGTTTTGAATATGAATAAACCAAGAATAAATAGGCAATGCAAAATTGAGTTGCAGCGGATACTTCTTTAAACTTTCCAAATACTTCTCGGCTATTTTTCGGTCATAAATTGAATTGAGCGAATCAGGAGCAATTTTGCCCATATTGTAATACATCAAAACCCCCGAATCTACATTAGGAATTTTAGTTTTTTTGAAATATTTTACTTGATGCAATCGGATGGTTGCTGAAATCCTTTTTTGTGAAATTCTTTTAAAAACCTCAACAAACTCCAAGTAGCGTTCTTTGGTACTCAATGTCCAATCGCAATCGAGCTGAATCTCTTGACAACTTATCCTATTAGAAGTATTAATTCTTGTGATTAAATCGACTGTTTTCCTTGCTAATTCGGGTATTGCAACTGTAGTGTCTAAAAAAATCTGGTTCTTAATATACACCACAGGAACTACGGCAAATTGCTGAATAGGTGTTGTAAAATGAATTGGACTTGCGGGATAAACATCATGAGAAGCAACATTTAGAACAAGATCAAAATAACGCACATAAAGTTTTTGGACGTTGTTATGAGTTAATACCGCTTGTTCTTTTGGGGTTAAATCAAAAACTGTTTTCCAATAATAAAACGATATAACTGGTTTTTTGCTTGGTTGGCAGGCCAAAAGCAAAAGCAATAGAAGCGCAAAACCCAATCTATTTTTCAAAAGAAACAGCTATTAAAAGTCACAACAAATGTAATAATAACCAATAAGTAAAACATAAAAAACCTAAATTTTACTACAAGAGAAATGCCAATAAATCGCTAAATAATTTCGATTACAGTAAATATAATTGTTATTTTGTACTTTCTAATGTTAAACTGATATGTCGCAAACCAACTACCGCTTTATTTTGTTCCTTCTTCTTTTCGTTTGTATTGGCTGTGCCAAAAAAGGAAGTATCACAGGCGGTTTGAAAGATACCATAGCCCCAACACTTAAGATTAGTTTCCCAGAAAATTTTAGCACCAATTTTAAAGGCAATCAAATCAAACTAACTTTTGATGAGTATATCAAACTAAAAGGACTGGAAAAACAACTCATCGTTTCGCCTCCAATGAAAAATGAGCCATTGATTATTCCGTCTTCTGTAACGAAATACCTCACTATTCAAATCAAAGACACTTTACAACCCAATACGACTTATAGTTTTAATTTTGGACAAAGTATTACCGACAACAACGAAGGCAATCCTTTGAACCAATTCAAGTATGTTTTCTCTACGGGACCTTATATCGATTCGCTTGCTCTTGGTGGTAGAGTGAAAGACGCTCTTGATAGAGAAGTAGAATCGTTTGTTTCTGTAATGCTGTATGAAGTGAATGAAAAATTCAAAGATTCAGTAGTATACACTAGTCCACCAAGATACATTACCAATACATTGGATAGTTTAAAGACGTTTCGTTTAGAAAATCTAAAGGCGGGAAAATACCTTTTGGTAGCTATGAAAGACCGCAATAACAACAATAAATTCAATCCGAAAACAGAAAAAATTGGGTTTCACAAACAATTCATAACCATCCCAAATGATACGGTATATGAAATTGAATTGTTCAAAGAAGTGCTTCCGTTTAAAGCCTACAAACCTTCACAAGTTTCAGGAAACAAAATAGCCATTGGGTACGATGGAAAACAAGATTTTTCAAAATCTAAGCCTAAAATCATCTTGAAAAATAACAATCAAATTCTAGAAAGTATTGTTACGCAGTTTCCAAAAAAAGATTCGCTTCAAGTATGGTACAAACCTATAAAAGCAGACTCTTTACTGTTAAATATCAAGAAAGAAAGTTATGTAAACGATTTTAGTGTAAAAATCAAAAATCAAAAAAAAGACACTTTAAGCATCAATGCTGTGCAGACCGGGATTTTGAATATGAGAGATGAATTCACTTTAGAATCCTCCACACCATTAGTTAAAATTGATAAGAGCAAAATTTCTATAAAAGACAGCAAAACAAAAATCACCGAGTTCACACCTAATTACGACGATTTTAATCAAAAGTTAGTTTTAAACTTTCCAAAAAACACTTCAGAAAAGTATCAAATTCAGTTATTACCAGGAGCATTGACTGACTTTTTTGAGAAATCAAATGATACCTTAACCTATAAATTAGAAACCCGAAGCGAAAGTGATTATGGGAATTTAATTGTTGATTTTCAAAACGTTAAACGTTTTCCAATAATTATTGAATTAACAAATGAAAAAGGAGAAATACTTGCTTACGATTACTCCGAAAAAAACACTAAAGTTGAATTTAATTTCCTTGAACCTAAAGATTACATCCTAAGAGTTATCTATGATGACAACAAAAACAAAAAATGGGATAGTGGGAATTATTTAGAAAAACGTCAAGCAGAAGAGGTAATCTATTATTCGAAAGTTATAAAAGATGTCCGAGCAAATTGGAATGACAACGAAACTTTTGACCTCAGCATCCCTTACACTCCTGAACCTAAAAAGAAAGAGGACAAGGATAAGAAGAAGAAAAAATAGAAGCGATGAACAATGATGTAATTGATAGTGGTTCTTGGACGAAACGAAATTGGAAATGGCTACTTCCAACTACAATTGCAATCCTATTTTTGACTTTTTATACCATTATTCCAGTCTTAAATAACGAAGCTCCTCAGTTTATTAAAGCCTATTCTGATACTAAAGTTTTTGAAAAAGCAATTGCCATAGCCAATGCGAATTCAAAAAGCAAATCCACTTTTGGAACTATTGAAGCCATCGACAAGTTAACTATTTTGGAGGGCAATATTATTTATTCTAATAACGACACCTCTATTGCATCGACTATTAGAATCAAAGGAAATCATAACAAGGGAAAAATGGATTTTACAGCCAACAAAAAAGGAAACGAATGGTTTTTTCAAAAGATAACGGTACGATGTAAAAACCCCAAAACAGTAATTAGTGTGATTGAATAAAGCGAACTCTTAATCAATTTACTTGATTTCAAAATCATCTTTATCGTTCAAGAAACCTAGTTTTTGTCGGGTTTCCAATAATGCACTTTTTTCTAAAGTAGCTATAAAAACACCGCCAAATTCTTGTGGTGCTATAATATCCCGACCCAAATAATCTTGCACTTGTGAGTGTCCGTTGTATATATGGTAATTGACATCTACTCCTATTCTATTCACCCCAATAGTATAACACATATTTTCAATTGACCGAGCTTTGAGTAAGGCGTCCCAAGCGTTAATTCGCGTATTGGGCCAGTTCGCTACATAAAGTAACACATCGTACTCTTCACTATTTCGTGCAAAAACAGGAAAACGCAAATCATAGCAAATCAGTGGACAAATTTTCCAACCCAAATAATCTATGATGACTTTTTCTTTGCCAGCAATATACTTTTTATCCTCTCCTGCCAAAGTAAACAGGTGCCTTTTGTCATAAAACTGTACTTCTCCAGAAGGAAAAACAAACACCAATCGATTATAGAAATTTCCTTTATCGGTAATAACCAAACTCCCAGCGATGGCTGCATTTTTTTCTTTAGCCAACTGTTGCAACCACACCATCGTTTCGCCTTGCATCGTTTCCGCTACCAAATTAGGATGCATCGTAAAACCCGAAGTAAACATTTCAGGCAATACAATTAGGTCAACTGGTTCATCAATCGAATTGATTTTTTCTTCAAAATGAATTCGATTCGCTGCTGGATTTTCCCAGACTAAAGCAGTTTGTAGGATGGCTATTTTCATTGTATTTCTTTAATCGAATATTCCCATTTTTTTGATGGATGTCCATACATAAACAACGGCACAACTATGATTGGTATGCTTCCTATCATGGTTATGATGCCAGCCATAGCAGCAAAAGGATTTGCCACAAACAAACCAGAAGCACCCGCTATAAATAACCCTACACCAATGGTAACAAAAATTGGGTTTGCAATGGTTCCAAACTTAGATTTCTTTTTTATTTTGATAATATCGGCCAATAAAACAACTTCTTCGTTAATAACAAGCGCCGTTGAATCTTGCACCTTAAACCGTCCAAGAAATGTTTTTCCTTCTTTCGTTTCAATTTCAATTCGCCGATCTTCTTTAATTTCTTTAAAAAAACTAGCATGCTTACTCTTCAAAATCAAAATATGCTTTTGAGCAAAAACCACAATAGAAAACAAGAAAAACAAAACAGATAATTGTATTTTCATCAAGTATTAATTTCCCAATAAATATATCTATTTATTTGATTAAAACACAAAAGCCAGGAACAATTCCATTATAAATTGTTCCTGGCTTTGCACTATATTAAAAAATATTAGCTCTTAGTAATTGTTTTTTCAAGGTTTACAGCAGCTCCTGCTTCAAAAACAGTAGTTGCAAAAAACCATTCGGCTTTTACATCTGTTGCTGAGAAAGTAGCTTTTAAATATCCTCTTTTGGATAAATTAGAATATTCTAAATCATCAATCAACAAATTCAAAGCTTGCTCAAATTGTACCAGCTGGGTACCACCAATTCCTAAATAAGTTTCTAAACCCGGAGAAGAAACAGAAGAAGTAGCTATTTCAATACCAACCACTTTATTAGAAGATGATTTTAATTCACCTTGCCAAGCATTGTGTGTATCTCCGGCTAGGGTAACTACTTTTTTACCATTCAACAATGCATACAATTTCTCTCTCTCTATCGGATAACCATCCCAAGCATCCAAATTATAAGGCAAAACAGTAGACAATCTTAATTTATCAGCAGCAGTTACCGTAGGATCATTAGCTAATATTCTAGATTTTATGGTAACTAATCCACTTACCGAGGTCTGAAAAGCCTGTAAAGTTGCTGGTTGCGCACTTCCTAAAGCATCTATTTCTCCATTAATTTGAGCCATTAACAGTAATAGCTCTGAGGGTAGCATCATTTTGGTCATCAAAACCTGTTGCCCAAGTACTTGCCAGGTTGAGGTACTTGAAGCTATTTTTGAACCCAACCAACTCATTTGTTCGGAACCTAAAAGCTGACGGTTAGGGTTCAATAAATCTGCTTGAAATGCAGTTGCATTAAAAGAACCATTAGAAGAAAAGTATGTAGCATATTCTAATTGTTTATCCCTAGCAATTACTCGCGTATCTAACATATACAAAGACAGTAAATTTCCAAAATGAAAATCTCTGTAAATTCTACTATCATTTCCGGTTTTAAGAGGAATGTATTCGCTATACGCTTTTAATGCAGCTAACTTTCTAACTGAAAAATCGCCTTCTTTGGGCTGATGGTTTTCTGCGCCATCTTTATAAGTATCATTGGTAATTTCATGATCGTCCCAAACTGCTATAAATGGTTTTTTTTGATGTGCTAATTTTAATTTTTCATCTCTTCTATATTGTTTATATCGAGCTCTATAATCTTCTAACGTAACTATTTCATTAGCCGGAACATGCGTTCTTCCCAAACTTGCTGTATAGGCATTGGTTCCGTATTCACCAGCACCATATTCATAAATATAATCTCCTAAATGAACGATTACATCAACATCAGATTTTGCCATGGCCTCATAAACCGTAAATAATCCTGCAGCAAAGTTAGCACACGAACAAACCGCCATTTTTACTTGAGATATAGTATCTGAAATAGAGGGTAAAGTAATAGTCTCACCAATTACAGAAACTTCCTTGGTTGCTACATTATAAAATCTATAATAAAAAGCTTTATTAGAAGGTAATCCTTGGACATCAACAGCAATTGTAAAATCTCTTGATTCATCGGTTACAACTTTCCCTTGACGCAAAACTTGACTAAATTTAGCATCAGTACTTATTTCCCAAGACAAATTTACACTACCATTTTTGGAAGCAGCATAACGAGTCCAAAGAATAATACTTGTAGCTGTTGGATCAAAACTGGCCACCCCCTCATTAAAATTAGATAGTTTTAAATCAGTCGGTGCTTGATTGATTGGCTCATCATCTTTGGAACAACTAATAAAATTGGGAGCTAATAAAACTCCTCCTGAAAACAACAAAGAGTTTTTAAGAAAGGAACGGCGGCTAAAATTGGATTTCATAATTCAAAAATTTTATAATTTTAACAAAAATACAATTGCTGTGCATGCATAGTATTTGCAAATATTTAACAATTCATTACTGTTTTGTACAGGGAACGTTATCAATATTAACTAAAGCTTAAGTTTATATATCAAAAAAAACGCATCCAAATAAATGAATGCGTTTTTTACTTTTTGTATTTGCTTAAGGCAATTATTTCAAACTTGCTGCCAAATATTCTCTGTTCATACGAGCAATATTCTCTAAAGAAATTCCTTTTGGACATTCTATTTCGCAAGCTCCAGTGTTGGTACAGTTTCCAAATCCTTCTTCATCCATCTGACGAACCATATTCAATACACGATTTGTAGCCTCTACTTTTCCTTGTGGTAAAAGTGCGTACTGTGAAACTTTGGCTCCAACGAACAACATCGCTGAACCATTTTTACAAGTAGCTACACAAGCTCCACAACCAATACAAGCTGCTGCTTCAAAAGCTCTATCTGCATCGTGTTTTGGGATTGGAATAGCATTCGCATCCATTGTTCTACCAGAAGTATTTACAGAAACGAAACCTCCCGCTTGTTGTATTCTATCAAATGAAGAACGATCTACAACTAAATCTTTGATCACTGGAAAAGCAGCACTTCTCCATGGTTCAATGTAAATTGTATCGCCATCGTTAAACATTCTCATATGCAACTGACAAGTAGTAATTCCTGTGTCTGGTCCGTGAGCACGTCCGTTGATATATAAAGAACACATTCCACAAATTCCCTCACGACAGTCGTGGTCAAAAGCGATAGGCTCTTTTCTTTCGTTAACTAATTGTTCGTTTAATTGGTCTAACATTTCCAAAAACGAACTGGCAGTAGAAACGTTATCTAATTTATAACTTTCCATGCTTCCTTTTGATTTAGCATTCTTTTGACGCCAAATTTTAAGGTTTATATTGATATTTTTTGCTGCGCTCATGATTTTCTATTTGTAATTTCTAGCTGCTATTTTAATAAACTCGTATTTCAATTCTTCTTTGTGAAGTACCTCTTGATTAATGTCATAGCCCATATATTCCCATGCGCCAACAAACTTAAAGTTTTCATCATCACGAAGAGTTTCCCCTTCAGCATCTTGATACTCCTCACGGAAGTGACCACCACAAGATTCTTTTCTTTGTAATGCATCAATTGCCATCAATTGTCCTAATTCAATAAAATCAGCTACACGAAGTGCTTTTTCTAATTCTGGATTCAATTCATCAGCACTTCCTGGAACAAAAACGTCTTTATAAAATTCCTCTTTCAAAGCTGCAATTTCTTGAATAGCATCTTTCAATCCTTTTTCATTACGTCCCATACCTACCTTATTCCACATAATCAAACCTAAGCGTTTGTGGAAATGGTCTACAGTTTTGGTTCCGTTATTGTTCAAGAATTTTTCGATACTTGCTTTTACATTATTCTCAGCTTCAACGAATTCTGGCAAATCTGTAGAAATTTTTCCTGTACGAATATCATCAGCTAAATAATCAGAAACCGTGTAAGGCAATACAAAATAACCATCTGCCAAACCTTGCATCAAAGCAGAAGCTCCTAAACGGTTCGCGCCGTGATCTGAGAAATTAGCTTCTCCAGCTACGAAACAACCCGGAATTGTAGATTGCAAGTTATAATCAACCCAAACACCACCCATAGTATAGTGAACCGCTGGATAAATCTTCATTGGTGTTTCGTATGGATTTTCGTCAGTGATTTTTTGATACATAGTAAACAAGTTACCATATTTCTCCTCTAACCATTTTTTACCTAAAGCGGTAATTTCCTCTTGAGATGGATTGTGATTTCCTTTAGCGTAAGCTACTTGTTTTCCTTTAGATTGAATCTCAGAAGAGAAATCCAAATAAACTCCTTCATTAGTATCGTTAGCTTCAATTCCGTGACCAGCATCACAAACTTCTTTGGCTGCTCTAGAAGCAACGTCACGAGGAACTAAGTTACCAAACGCAGGGTATTTTCTTTCTAAATAGTAATCTCTATCTTCTTCTGCAATTTGTGTTGGTTTTAATTTACCCGCACGAATCGCTTCAGCATCTTCTTTTTTCTTTGGCACCCAAATACGCCCTGAGTTTCTTAATGACTCAGACATCAACGTTAATTTAGATTGATTGGTACCGTGAACTGGAATACAAGTTGGGTGAATTTGAACATAACAAGGGTTAGCAAATAAAGCGCCTTGCTTGTGAATTTTCCAACCTGCAGTAACGTTAGAACCCATAGCATTCGTAGAAAGGAAATACACATTTCCGTATCCTCCAGTTGCTATGATTACTGCGTGAGCTGAGTGACGCTCTAATTCACCAGTTACTAAGTTACGTGCAATAATTCCACGAGCTTTACCATTTACTTTTACTAATTCCAACATTTCGTGACGGTTGTACATAGCTACTTTACCAAGACCAATTTGTCTAGACAAAGCAGAATAAGCTCCTAGCAACAATTGTTGTCCTGTTTGACCTGCTGCGTAAAACGTACGTTGTACTTGAGTTCCTCCAAAAGAACGGTTATCAAGCAATCCTCCGTAATCACGTGCAAAAGGAACTCCTTGAGCCACACATTGGTCAATAATATTGCTTGACACTTCTGCTAAACGGTGAACGTTAGCTTCACGTGCTCTATAATCTCCTCCTTTGATGGTATCGTAAAACAAACGGAATGTACTATCTCCGTCATTTTGGTAGTTTTTGGCAGCATTAATTCCACCTTGTGCAGCAATAGAGTGTGCACGACGAGGAGAATCTTGATAACAAAATGCTTTTACATTGTACCCCATTTCTGCAAATGATGCCGCAGCAGAAGCTCCTGCTAATCCAGTTCCTACAACAATAATATCAATCTTAGGGCGATTGTTGGGAGCAACTAATTTTAAGTGATCTTTATAATCCGTCCATTTTTGAGAAATGTGACCTTCTGGTATTTTAGAATCTAGTTTCATTACGATTGATATTAATGATTAAAATGATGAAATAAAGCAATAAAAATGAATCCGAAAGGAACCACAATTGCAAACGCGTATCCTAATTTTTGAATAGTAGAAGAAAACTTGTTATTGAATCCTACTGATTGAAAAGAAGAACTGAAACCATGCCATAAGTGTAGTGCCAATAATACAAAAGCTCCAACGTAAATACCTGTTCGTACTGGGCTTTCAAATTTATGAACCAATTCTTCAAAATAGCGAGTTTCGTTAATTGCACCTACTTCTACATATTTGTAAGTGATTTCGTGAACCCAAAAATCATAAAAGTGCAATCCCAAGAAAGCCAAAACCACCAATCCAGAAATAATCATATTTCTAGAAGCCCATGAAGCATTCGCTGCTCCATCATATTTGGCGTAAGCTACAGGTCTTGCTTTTTTGTTTTGTAATTCTAAAACTATCCCCATTACAAAGTGAAAAACCACACCTGCAATTAGAATAGGTTGCATAACAAATTGGATTACTGGGTTATACCCCATAAAGTGAGACATTGCATTAAAAGTACCCGCACTAAAAACCGATATCATATTAATGAAAAAATGCAATGACAAGAAAGTAATTAAGAAAAGTCCCGAAAGTGCCATTGCCACTTTTCTGGCTATGGAAGACTTTAACAATGATGTTTGTGCCATAATGTTTTTATATAGATTATTAAAAATTTCACACAAAAATAAGCGAATTACTCATGAATCACAACCTTTTTACAGCTATTTATAATGATTTTAAAGTGTTTAATATCCTACTATTTTTCAGGTGTTTTTTGACTTTATACACTAAACAAAACTTAAAAAAAGAAAAAAAAACACAATTACCATATCTACAGTATTTTCAACCAAAAAGAAACTAAAATTACAGATTTACTAACAAAGTTTTTTGTTTTGCTTTTAATCAAAAAAAATGCAACACAAAAACATAATATTCCCCCAAAAACCTTGTATTTGCCCGTTGTCATTTTACCTTTGCAATAGAAAAATTTATACCATGAAAATCGGAATTGACGCCCTATCTTTTGACGTAGCCAAAATACACTTACCTATACAAACCTTAGCAGAAGCTCGAAATATAGAACCCGCAAAGCTGCAAAAAGGACTCGGATTGACCAATATGACACTCGCCGATGCCCATCAAGATACTGTAGTTTTTGGCGCCAATGCCTTAACAAAACTCATCCAAGATCAAAATATAGCTTTAAACGATATTGCTAGAATTTACGTTGGAACCGAAAGCGCCATAGACAGCTCTAAACCCATCGCTTCGTTTTTGATAGCCTTGATGGAACAAAAATTTGGAGAAAACTGTTTAACGCATTGCGATGCAGTTGATTTTACTTTTGCCTGCATTGGCGGAGTGGATGCGATGCAAAACTGTTTGGATTTTATAAAATTAAATCCCACCAAAAAAGCCATTGTTGTCACTACAGATTTTGCCAAATACGACCTCAACTCCACCGGAGAATATACCCAAGGCGCAGGAGCTGTAGCCATACTCATCTCTGCTAATCCAAGAATTATTGCTTTTGAGAATCATTGGGGTGTAAGCACGAAAGGTGTATTTGACTTTTTTAAACCTTACAGAACTATCTCAAAACAAGAAATCACAGGCAATAATAACAACGAGGCTTGGTTTGATAATTTGGAAGGTGAAATCGAAATCCACAAAGACCAACCGGTGTTTGACGGACAGTATTCGAACCAATGTTATATGGATCGTACCAAAGATGCTTACTTTGCTTTCAAAAAAGAAAAAAACACTTCTGAAACGATTTACAACAACTGGAAAAGCATTGTGATGCACTTACCGTATGCCTTTCAAGGACGACGTATGTTGACGGAAATTTATGCCTTAGATGCAACCGAAGCAGTTATTACTGGAAACGAAACCCCAGAAGAATACCAAAACAAACTCAAAGAAATCAGCAAGACACCCGCTTATCAAGATTTTGTGAGTCAAAAATTACAACCTGCAGAAATCGCTTCCTCTTTAATTGGAAACTTATATACGGGTTCCATTTTTATGGGTTTGTTATCGACTTTGGCACATTTTTCAGAAAACAATACTGAAATTGCTAACGAGAAAATGGGCTTTTTAGCCTATGGAAGTGGTTCGAAATCGAAAGTTTTCGAAGGAACGATTCAAGCCGAATGGAAAAAAGCATTACAACCTGTAGCGCTATTTGAAACTTTAGAAAAAAGCGTCGCTATTGATTTTACAACCTACGAGAAACTCCACAAAAAAGAACAAAAAAAACCCATTCGCACCCCACAAAACGAATGGATTTTGGATCGTATCGAAAACGAAAATCCCAACTTACTAGGCGCTCGTTATTACAAATGGGTGGAGTAGAAACTAAATTATAAAAAACAGATTTCATTGATTTATAATAAATTAATGAAATCTGTATATAAAATACTACAAAACTTCTAACGCAGCACGAAACTATATTTTAACTAAACTTCGCCATATACTTCTGAACAATGGCTTCGGTGTTTTCATTGCGTATTTTTTGATTGAGATGAATAGGTTCGGAGGCGCGCTCTTGGCAATCTTTTACCGCACAAGTTTCGCAGGTTACACCCACTAATTGTCTAGGCACCACATCACCTTCTAAGAATTTGAACTTTTTCTTTACCGATGGCGTGATTAAAATCCCCACCGAAATACTTCGCAAACAATCTTTCTTAAACGGATCGGGAGTAGCCGAAGAAAATACTAAATATTCATTGCTGCTGTTTTCGTAACGCGACACTTGCGCATCAAAAAAATGCGTCTTGCCTTGTTGCAACAATTGCTCAATAGTTTTAATCGACACCCATCTGCGGCAGTAGTGCTCGTTCATTTCATTAGCGTGCGGCTCTTGCTGATTCGTAATATGTAGCTCCTTTTTGATTTGATAGGTATCTGCGCCAATTTTGTGAGACAAACGCAAGAAAAATAAGTTTTTCAAATTGAAATCCTTCGGCAAAATATTCGTCAATCGCTGATAAAAGGATTCTGGCGAGACGTTGAATTGCGTCATCAATTGCACCATTTCTTGTGGTTTTGGATTTTCTTTGGCCAAAAATAAATTCAATTCATCAATCAACTTTTGTCTAGGCAACAGCAAAGCACCTGCAAAATAAGAAGCATAAAAATTATTCAAGACTTGGTCAAAATTGTCGAATTTAATCCAACTGAACGTATACAAACGCTCTTTGATTTCCATAAAATTATAAGCGATTTCTTTGGCCAACACAAAAGCCTTTTGCCCTTCATCAATTTCGTCCGAAAGCAATAAGGTTTTACTCGTAGGCACATAAATTGAGCGTAAATCACCCATTTCTTCTTGCTCAGAAAACACCAATTCTTTGATAGTATAGCCGTATTCCTCTTTTAGAATCGCCTTTAACTCCTCGATAGAAATGTTTGTGGTTACATCTACGTGAAAGGCTTTGCAAAACAACAATACCTTTTCTTCTAAATCTTCAAAATAATTGTTGTGTGCTTCTTGATAAGAACGCAAAGACGCCAAAAAGAAGCTTTCACGTGTGAGATTATAATGTTGTGCGATTTCGATAATCGTACTAATAAAGGCTGTCACTTTTGCGGGTGCATTGGCAATAATATCAATCAAATCGGCTTCTTGGATGCCAAACAATTCCAATGGAATCTCTTTCAATACACCCGATTTCAGAATTTCACCGATAGGAGCCAGATTATTATCAAGTTTTAAAGACACCATTTGGTCATAAGAAACCTCTAGTTTTTCAGCCAGCAGAATAATTTTATCCGTTTTGGGATATTTTTTTCCTTTTTCGATTTCGTTCAAATACGATTTGGACAAGTCCGTAATCTTCGCCAAACCAAATAAAGACAAATCCTTATTCATTCGAGCCTGCTTGAGTTTAAGCCCAAAAATCAACTTAATATAATCTTTCTCTATGTTCATAAAATCAAAGATAAATTAAAAAACCAAAATACGCAAAAAACATTTTTTTGATTTTTTGCGAACGTTCGCTTGTTTTGTAAAAAACTTTTTGTAGTATTGCAATATCAAAATGAACTAGTTATGAAATGAGCATAGCACTAAATGGCTAATAACCACCAAAAACAATATGCGAATTACATATGACCGATAAAAAATAAAATATCAACATATGAAAACACTAACCGAAACCACCGAAAAAAAATGGCAATTTTTGAATGAAGAAATTGCACAACACGAGAACATTTTAACCGAAGAAGCCATCGATTTTTTGACGGCTTTGCACGAAAATTTCAATGCTAAACGATTGGAACTTTTAGAAGCCCGTAAAGCACAACAAGTCCAATTTGATAATGGAGTGTTACCCACTTTTCCTTTGGAGACCAAAAGCATTAGAGAAAGCAACTGGCAAGCAGCTCCTGTCCCAAAAGATTTAACCGATAGACGCGTGGAAATCACTGGACCAGTAGATAGAAAAATGGTGATTAACGCTTTGAACTCTGGCGCCAAAACTTTTATGGCCGATTTTGAAGACAGCACTTCGCCTACTTGGGACAACATAATGGAAGGGCAACAAAACCTGAAAGACGCCGTAAACAAAACCATAACACTTGACGACCCGTCACGCAATAAAAAATATGCACTAAAAGAAAAAACTGCCGTTTTGATTGTACGTCCAAGAGGATTGCATTTGAACGAAAAGCACATCTTGATAGAAGACGAAGAAGCTTCTGGCTCTTTGATTGACTTTGGATTGTATGCTTTTCATAATCACGACCAATTGGCCAGAAACGGTTCGGCGCCTTATTTTTACTTACCCAAACTAGAACATTATTTGGAAGCCAGATGGTGGAACGAAGTGTTTGAATTTGCACAAGAATACCTTGGCGAACAACACGGTACGTTTAAAGCAACGGTTTTGATTGAAACGATAACCGCCAGTTTTCAGTTGGACGAAATCATCTACGAATTAAGAGACCATATCGTAGGCTTGAACTGCGGGCGTTGGGACTATATTTTTTCATACATCAAAAAATTCAGAAATAATCCTGCTTTTATCGTCCCGAATCGAGACCAAGTAACGATGACTTCGCCTTTTATGGACGCGTATTCTAAATTGGTGATTCAGCGTTGTCATAAACGCAATATTCACGCAATGGGCGGAATGGCAGCACAAATTCCGATTAAGAATGACCCCGAAGCCAACGAAATTGCCTTCAAAAAAGTGATTGCAGACAAAGAAAGAGAAGCCAGAAACGGACACGACGGGACTTGGGTAGCGCATCCTGATTTGGTGCCGATAGCGATGAAAGTGTTTAATGAAAATATGATGACCAAAAATCATATTCACATCAAGAGAGCGGATTTGCACATTACCGAAGCGGATTTGTTGCAAATTCCAGTTGGTACCATTACCGAAGAAGGGATTCGCAAAAACGTAAATGTGGCCGTGCTGTACATCACTTCTTGGTTAAACGGTCAAGGCGCTGCAGCGATTCACCACTTGATGGAAGATGCCGCTACAGCCGAAATCTCAAGGTCGCAATTGTGGCAATGGCTTCAAAATGAGGTGACGTTGGATTCGGGTGAAAAATTAACGACCAAATTGTACCACCGCATTGCTTTGGAAGAATATGAAAAAATAAGAAAGCAAGTAGGAGACCAAGCGCACGAGGAGGAAAACTACATCTTGGCAGAAAAATTACTAGACCAACTAGTAGTGAACAAAAAATTTGTAGAGTTCTTGACGATACCGGGATATAAGTATTTATAGTGTTTTATAGTGATTAGTGAATAGTAATTAGTGATTAGTGCTTGGCAGGTAGCTCCTAATCGCGGATGTAAATATCTAGT
>JACCEE011188727.1_pt1 | contig 23465 bp, 23 predicted proteins | sample 7449931 | NCBI WGS metagenome assembly JACCEE01 (sample SAMN15323457, study PRJNA562643) | freshwater metagenome | isolation source: river surface water | place: USA:Blue River Watershed | collected 2017-08-19 | reverse complement strand
CTGCCCATTCCGGGAATCCGGAAAATCCCAGTTTGGATGGCCAACTTCATGGGAAAAATTTCTCTGAAATACCGCGTAGTAGTTTTTGCTTACATCCTGCTGACCTTTTTCATCATCCCTTTTCTACTGATTTACTTTACCAAGGATTAAGCAATTTCACTTCTCCAAGCATCCATTAGGGATTTGGCAGCGCTTGTACCCAATCGATCTGCACCTGCTTGGATTAAAGCCAATGCTAACTCAAGCGTTTTGATTCCACCACTGGCCTTGATGCCAACGGTAGAAGGCAGCACCTGGCGCATCAAACTGATATCCTCCACCTTAGCTCCAGAAGGGGCATATCCAGTTGAAGTTTTAACAAAGTCTGCACCTGCATCTTGACAAATCATACAAGCTTCTTGGATTTGGGCAGGACTCAAGTAGGCGGTCTCAATGATTACTTTGAGCATCTTTTCGGAGGCATGGCATACCTTAGCCAATTGGGCCAACTCAATCTTTGGCCAAGTCATTCCCGAGTGGAAGGCTGTTTGTGACCACACCACGTCCAGCTCATCCGCCCCGGCTTCAATGACAGCGTGGGCCTCTGCTACCTTCGCAGCTGTGGTTTCGTAGCCAAATGGAAAACCAATCACCGTCACCACTTGAATATCTGATTCCTTTACTTCCCGCTTTACTTTCTTCACCCAAAATGGGGGAACGCAGATCCCAATGAATTGCTCCGCAATAGCATCTGCTATCAATAGCTCAATTTCTCGCTCAGTGACCGTAGGCTTGAGCAGGGTAGATTCTAGGTAACGATTTAGTTTCATTCAGACAGATTAAGAAGCGTCACTTACGTAATCACTCAGGTACATAAATTCCAAGGTCAAATCCCCATCTCTGGCAATGGTGGCCTTTTCTAAAATTGGGGAAATGTCTTTTCCCAATTCTGGGATCACCCATTCTCGAAGCTGTCGAGCAAATTCGGACGAGGACTCCCTAGGGAGCTCACAGGGCAAATTATCGATGGCCATCACTGAAATACTATCCTGTTTGCTAAAGGGAGGGAGCTCTTTTCCTGTAGCACGATCTACATCATATACTGGGTCCAAGATCGTAGTGGCTCTTCGGGTGGTGGGAATGGATCCATCCAAATCACAGGTGATATCCGCAATTACCGAAATTGAAAATTGTGGAGATTGGATTGCGGGCAACTCAAACAAACGAGGCGCTTTTGGGTCCCAGAATGCTGCTGCAATTAAAATTTCTCCCACTTGCGCAAAGGGCAAGAAATGACTTTCATAGGCTTCGGGATTGGCATAAAAATCAGCCTGTTTGTATCCACCATCTGATTTTTTCCGCAAATAATCAGCAGAGGAAAGGCAAACAAATACAGGTTCTTCGAAGTCAGTAGTTAGAAATTCTTGGGGTTTCACCTCTCGTATTCCCATGATGTTCAAAATTTCCAAAACCCCTTTTCCTACTCTTCCTCTTCCAGTCACAAGGATTTTTATTGGTGGAAGCATAACCTTCTTTAACTCCATTTTTAAATCCTCCAAATCCCTACAAGCTGACGCTCGCTTGATTTCAAACAAGCCCGTCTTCTTGCCATAGGTCCAGAAAGCATTGTAGGCTCCTACAATTCCTGCCCATCGGCCAAAGGCAACTACACGTTCCCCAGCAGGGTTTTTCAAGAGTTCATAGTCAATTAGGCGAATGGATTTAGCCAGAATGGCCTGCAGTAAGGCCTTATTTTTCGGTTGTTTTTTGATGGTATGTGAAAAGAAAAAATAGGTCTTTTCAGAAATCAATTGATCAATAGGCACTTCCTTCACTCCAAAGAGAATAGCCACATCAGATAAATCGGTAACCACCTCAATCCCTTGCTCTGCATACTCCTGGTCTGTGAAACAACGAAATTCACTTTTTTCCACGCAAATGGAAAGTTGATTTCCGAAGGTTTTTTGAATTTCATGAAGAAGGTCAGGGGTAAATGGGCTGCGTTGATCAGCGGGGATTTTTCCTTCTCGGATAATTCCAATTTTCATAAAAAGTAAGTCATTTGGGTTAGTTGGTTCTGACAAATTCGCCTCCAAGTCTTTCATTCAGAAAGCACTTCTTGACCTTAAGGGCATTGCACCAACAAGTTAGAAAGAATTTTGTAGCCAAGAGCTTCTCCATCCTTGAAAAAAGAGTGCCCTGAAGCCAATAAAAAAGGGGCTTTTCGCCCCTTATTTAATCTATTCCTAAGAAATCTACTTCGAAAATCAAAACCGAATTCTCTGGGATTTTGGCGTTGCTTTTCTGATTGCTATATCCATAGGGCGAGGGAATAATGAGAATCGCCTTTGAGGAAGGGCGGAGCCGCTTGAATCCAAAGTCCCAACCTGTAATTACAGAAGCGGTTCCCACGACAAAACTTAGAGGAGCGTAGACCCTACCTTCCACAAATATATTTTTCTCCCGAGCAAGATCCTCGTATGAAGTGTCAAATACAGATCCATTCGCCATCAACTTGCCAATGTAATCCGTATACACCACAGTATTGTTGGTTGGGCGAGAGCCCTTACCTTCCTTTTGAACAATAATCACCACCCCACTCGGATCATGGATGCGGTAGATGCTATCTATTTTGGCCGTGTCTAGGTATGCAGCAATTTTCTTTCGATCGATGGCTAGGTTGCCTTCAAAATCATAAACAGGTCCCTGATTAAATGGACTAGTCGTCTCACAAGCACTTAGGCCAACCAGAGCAAAAAGGAAGAGAATTAAAAGATTACGCATCATGGAGTTATATTCGGGCCTTTTTTAACCTGTACAAGCTCAAGTTCAAATATCAATGGAGAATTTGCAGGAATGCCTCCACTTGCCTGAGTTCCATAGCCAAGGCGAGAAGGGAAAATTACCGTTGCCTTTTCTCCTGGGTGCATCATAGATATCGCAAATTCAAATCCAGCAATGGTCAATCCATAGCCTACTGCATAGCGCAGCGGCTGGTACTTTCTTCCGGCACTGAAAATGCCATTATCCTTTGCAATCTGCTCGATAGAGGTATCGAAGATCTTTTTGTCGAGTGTCTTACCCACATAATTGACCGTTACCGTATCGCCTCGCAACAGATTGTTTCGCTCTGCTTTGGTTGAGACTTGCCAGAACATGTAAAATCCTTCAATTGGCTCACTGTATTCCTTCACATTTGAAATGGGATTCTCTTTAAGAAACTTTTCGATGGCTTCTTTATCCTTCTGCAAGAGAACTTCTTGTGTTTGTTCAGAATCCACACAGGATAGCAAAGAAAGTGCTCCTACAAGCAAGGCCAATGCGGCAAATAGTCTGGAATTCATAGGTTATAAGTGTTTAATTTAAAGGATACTCCTTATTTCTTCGAGTCGGTTACTTCTACGTCAAATACAAGGATAGAGTTTCCTGGAATCATTTCACCTGCTCCTCCTTCGCCATAGCCAAGCGGAGAAGGGATGATCAACTTGGCTTTAGAACCTTTTTTCAATAGCATCAAGCCCTCATCCCATCCTGGGATTACTTGACCCAAGCCTACACTAACTGGCAGGGGCTCGTAAGGACGCTCCTCACTAAAGATGTTGTTCGCCTTAGCAATCTCTGGCCATGAAGTATCAAACAAGGTCCCTGAGATTAGATAGCCTGCATAGTTCACAGACAAGGTAGTGCCAGGAGTTGTTGCCTCACCCGTACCTTCTTTTTCAATCACATAGTACAGACCACTTTCAGTTTTCTGTGCCTTCAGATTATTTTTTGTCAAGTATGCTTCAATGGTTTTAGACTCTTCCACAAGAAGTGCCTTTGCTCGCTCTGCTGCTTTTCCTTGCTCCTTTTGCATCGCTTCCTCGTAGAATGCTTGCATTTCTGCCTCGGATTTTACTTCGTAAGCACCCAGTCTCACTTTAATCATATCCTCCTCCTTAATTGGGGCAGGCTGATTGCCACTGAAGATAATTTTAGCGGAAGCTTCAAAAGTGATTGAATCCCCTACTCTCAAACTCAAAAAGATCTCATCCATTCCATTCTGCGGCTTGATGGTATCGTTTGCCATCAAATACCCTGGAAAAGGCTGTGTCAAGGTGCTGTAAATCACAGAGTCAGCCTGGGTTAAAATCTCTAAGTTGTACAATAGAAAATCACCATTGGCAGGCTTCTCAGTACCTTCATTGATGTAAGTAAATTCAATGGCGTCCTTCTCAGTAACCTTTGTTTTTTGGCAAGAAGAAAGCGTGCTTACCCCTGTAATTAGGGCAAAGAGGAGTACTAGGGTTTTGTAATTTTTCATAAAAGGATTGGTGAATTTCAAATTTTATTGTCTTGAGGTTAGGTATTCGATACTGCTTCGGAATGAAAAAGGGCGTCTTGATACTCTTGAACTAGGGATTCAAATCGTGCTACTGTTTTTTTCAGACTTAAGGAAGATTTTCCTCCAGCTGCATTTTTATGGCCCCCTCCTCCAAAATGAGCAGCAGCAAACTTATTCACCGCCACATCCACACTGGATCGAAAGGATATTTTGACCCCATCTTCTCGTTCAGAAAACAAAGCAGCTAACTTCACTCCATCCAAAGATAAGGCATAATTCACCAAACCTTCGGTGTCTCCGGTCTGGCTTTGATATTTTTTAAGATCTTTTTTACTAATCACAAAATAGGCAGTATGCAAATCTTCCCGTACTATCAAACGTTTCGTAATCGCAAAACCAATGAATTTGAGCCTATTTAAGGAGTTTGAGTCGTAAATAAAGTTGGCAATTTCGGTAGCATTTGCTCCAGCTTCTAGCAATTCCGCTACGACCAAATGGACATTTTTGGTGGTGTTTGGATGGCGAAATCCTCCCGTATCGGTCAAAATCCCCGCATAAAGGCAAGAAGCAATATGCTTATCAATCAACTTTTGGTCTCCAAGGGTTACAATCAACTCATACACGAGTTCGCAAGTAGCCGCTGCTTGGGTGCTCCAAAGTCTATAGTGCGCAAAGTCCTCTGGATCCTGATGGTGATCAATGTTGACAATGAAGGCCTTCGAGTGACGGATCAATTCTCCCAATTCATTTACCCGGTTCAGTACAGAAAAATCCAAACAGAAAATTAGTTCGGCTTTTTCTAGTTTGACTAGCGCCTTCTTTCTATCCGTATCCTTGGAAAAATCCAAAACGGCATCGTTGCCCTTCATCCAGGTCAAGAAATAAGGATAGTCAGAGGGAGTAATGACCGTAACCTCGTGCCCTTTTTTAAGTAGGTAGTTAGCAAGACCCAAAGAAGAACCTAAGGCATCTGCATCAGGCTTCACATGGGTGGTAATGACAATTTTCCTAGGGGAGGAAAGTTTTTGAATAAACGTACCTAAAGCTTCCATTTATTTGATTCAGCTGCACTTTTGGCTTCGGAGGCAGCAAAGGTCAACAAATTTTAAACAAATCCCAAAGCATCAAATTTGTTGATACTGAAGCACCTAAGAGAGAATTCTACATGCTCCATTTAAATATGAATCAAAAAGCGCTAATTTTGCAGCCGAAATAAACCAATGAAACTCCAAATACCATGGCAGGAACCAGAACATTCACGATGATTAAGCCAGATGCTTTCCTAGCAGGCAACTCAGGTGCAATTTTAAAAATGATCGAAGAGGCAGGCTTTAAAATCGTTGCTTTAAAGGCTACTCGACTTACTCCAGAATTAGCAGGTAAATTCTATGAAGTACATAGCGAAAGACCTTTCTACAAGGACTTATGCACCTACATGTCTTCTGCCCCAATTTTTGCAGCTATCCTGGAAAAAAACAATGCGGTAGAGGATTTCCGTAATCTAATCGGTGCCACAAACCCAGCTAATGCAGCAGAGGGTACTATCCGTAAAATCTTTGCTAAATCCATAGAGGCAAATGCAGTACATGGCTCTGACTCAGATGAGAATGCGGCCATTGAAGGCAGCTTCTTCTTCAACCAATACGAGCGAGTGCTTTAATCCATTCCTCAAAAAATAGAAAGAGCGGCCAACTAGGTCGCTCTTTTTTTTAGCTCTATAAAGCCAATTACTTTTTCAAACCGGGGATTTCTTCGGACATAATCTTGGCAGAAAGTAAGGCAAGTGGAATACCTCCACCTGGATGAACCGAGCCTCCACAGAAATACAGGTTTTTGATTTGAGTGGAAACATTCGGGTGCCTCAGAAAAGCTGCAAAGCGCGTATTTGAACTATTGCCATACAAGGCACCATGTGCCGAAGAGGTCTTGGATTCAATGCTTCTGGGATCTAGCACTTCTTCAAAGGCAATCAATTTTTCAATATCTGCATGCAGCAGTCGGCTCAACTTGGCAAGAATATCCTTCCTAGCCTTTGCAATCAGCTTATCCCAATCTTGGCCCTGGTTGTTGGGCACATTGATCATCGTAAACCAGTTCATGCCCCCCGCAGGCGCATCGTCCGCTTTGGTTACAGAAGTACAATTGATGTAGACAGTGGGGTCCTTATAGATGGTCCCCTTTCTGAAAATATGTACAAACTCGGTCTCGTAATCTTCTGAAAAAAAGATGTTGTGCATACCTATTTCCTCAAACACCTGAGTAATTCCCCAATAAAAAATCAGGGCAGAGCTTGATTTAGGCTGCTCCAACAGTTTTTTAGGCTGCGCCTGATTTTTGAGAATGGTTTTGTAGGCATTGACCATGTCCATGTTATTGACCACGAGATCTGCCGCCAAGTTTTCTCCATTTACCCGTAACCCACAGGCACGTCCCTTCTCCACTAGAACTTCTTCCACAGGGGCATTGAAATGGTACCGAACGCCCAAGGACAACGCCAGCTTGTACAAACTCATGCTGATGTCATGCATGCCCCGCTTGGGAAAATACGCCCCTAGATTAAATTCGAGGTGGGGAATGATGGTCAGTGTCGCTGGAGTCTGGTAGGGATCTGAGCCATTGTAGGTGGCATAGCGATTAAAGAGCTGCACCAACTTCGAATCTCCCAATAGCTGGGTGTTGGATGCATGCATGGTAGAAAAAAGACCCAGTTTGCTCAAGTTCAAATAAGCTTTCAGTGCTTTGGGGCCTAGCCAAGTTCCTAACTTTCGAAGAGAACGGTGCATAAATAAAGGAGCTAGGTGCTCGTAAATAAACGCAGAGCGCTTGAGCACCTCCTTGATGCCCTTATCGGAAACCCCAAGTTGAGACGCTACTTCAGTAGCAAACCGATCCGGGTCTGCCCATGCCTTCACCTTCGTGCCATCTTCCCAAAAATAATGACAGACTACATCGAGCCGCTCGTATTCAAAGTGGTCGGTTGGATTTTTGCCTGCTAGATGAAACAATTCCTCCACCTGTTCGGGAAGCGTAAACAGGGAAGGCCCTGCATCAAAGCGGTAGCCTTTTCCTTCAATCGCAGAAAGCTTTCCTCCCGGGTAGGCATTGGCCTCAAAAACCTCCACTTCATAGCCTTTAACCGCCAAGCGAATGGAGGAGGCAATGCCAGCAATACCCGAACCAACTACAAACGCTTTTTTCATGGAGTAAAGGAGATGGATATAAATCAGTTTTTCAAGGCAAATTGTTTCATTAGCCTGAAAAATATTGGCTTAGGCAGATTCTTTCGTGGCTCCTGGTGCTAGATTATCTGAACTACTCCCAAAAGCTAATGGGGCAATCACCTTCCAGCGCCCCTCTACTTTTTTTAATAAATAGGCCTGTTCCACCAAAAATTCCGCTTTTATGGCATTTTTTCGGGCAAAGGTTAGAACCTCTTCAAAATGGGAAGGCTTCAGATCCTTGTAAGCCAAGGTCAGATGCGGCTGGAAGTTGCGGTCACTGAGTTCCTCTACCAAGTGTAAGGATTTTTTGCAGAAGCTACGTAAAGTGGCCTGGAGGCTAATCAAGGAGTCAGATGGGGCCACTTGTTGGTGAATATTCCTCTTCCCAAAATGTCCAATCCCGGTTAAGTGGAGCAGAAATGAGGATTGCCCCTCCAATACCGTGGTTAATCGCGCCTCTAGTTCTTTTTCTTTAGCCTCTTTGTATCGAAAAGGCATCTTTAGTGTCAGGTGAGTCGGAGCTTGAAGGGTGTATTTTACTTGAAAATGGTCCGCAAATCCTTGTTTAACTATTTTGAATTGGGCTTCAAGCGGAGCTGGTGGAAGTAGCCCCACAAAGTATTTGCCCATTCCTTTCATGCCTGCTCCTCCACTTTTTCCCCAGGCTTAACACAAAAGAAGCAGGCTTGATCTCCTTTTCTTTCAAGGTTGTATTGAATGGATTTCTTCTCCCATTCATCGAGCTGCTTGGCAGTAAAATAGGTGGGGATTTTGTTCCTGTCGAGCTTTTCTCCATGTTCGTACAAGCCTGTTCCCCAAAATTGGAAGGCTGTAGAATCAAAAAGAATCTCCTTTATTTCAAAGCCACTACGCTGGGCTGCCCCTACAAATCCTTGAGTACTGGGTATAGACAAGTGTCGAGGAGCATCGAGCTGAACCCAAAGGGCTTGCTTTTCTTTCCATACGGCAGCATCAGCCACTGGACAGCGCACTAATAGCCTTCCTCCAGGATTTAATCGTTCAAAGCAGGTTTGAAGTACCTTCTCAGGGTCACCGAGGTGTTCAAAGGAATGGTGAAGCATCAGCACATCAAATTTGAGATCCGTCTCCGCAAGGTCTTGTTTCCAAAGCTTGAGGCCAGGTGCCAATTGCGTCGTTTTTTCCAAATAGGGATCAAATCCATGCAGGTTTTTAAATCCCGCCACATGCAATTCATACAAGAGCTGCCCATTGCCGCAACCCACATCTGCAATGCAGTCTGGAAACTTTGGATTGAGTTTTTTGAGCCAGTAGCCTCCAAATCGGGGAGACAACAAGGGAAGGCCCGTGGCCAAAAAAGCCCGCATTCGTATTTTCTTTAAAAAATTTCGAATTACACCTGAAGGCTGAAGACGTCCTAAGGAATAATAGGCACTCGGGTAATAGGGGCTGAGGTCTGTGGGAACAGTTTGTAGCTGGATGGATCCACAAGCCGCACAAGTTGCATAGGAGAATTCTCCTCCTAGTCCGAGCATGCGCTCTGTCGCTAAAAAATTGGTTCCCTGAGATGAATGACAGTAGTGACAGCTGTACGCCAACTCAATAGGCATTTTCACGATTAAACAACAACTCATACACCGTTTTGACCATAATCTCCAAGTCTAGAAGAAAAGACCAATTGTTGATGTAAAAATAGTCTAGGCGTACTCTAGAACGAATTTGGAAGGAATTCTCAATTTCACCTCGGTACCCTCTAACTTGCGCCAAACCTGTAATTCCTGGCTTAATTTTATGCCGCGAATTGTAGCGTTCGATTTGGGTTCGAAAGGTATCGTTCATGGGCAGGGTATGAGGTCTTGGACCTACAATGGACATGCTCCCCATGAGCACATTCAAAAACTGAGGCATCTCATCCAAAGAAGTATTGCGGAGGAACGCTCCGATTCGAGTTACTCGAGGATCATCCTTGGTAGCCTGATGCGAATCAGCATAATCGTTTGGAGTCATGGAACGAAACTTGAGGCAATCAAATACTTTATTATTCAGACCATTCCGTTTCTGAATAAAAAAAACTGGGCCTCTAGACTCCAATTTGATCAATATTCCTACCAATGGGATAAGCCAAGAAAGAATAAATACAGTCACCAAACTGGCAAAGGCAAGATCAAATACGCGCTTGGCAAAGCTATTGAGCGGATGATCTAGAGGAATATCGTTGACATTGATTACAAAAAAATCTCCATAGCGAGAGAAGGAAAGACTTTTTTCTAACTGCAGACTTTTTCCAGGAATCATCTTGACTTTGATGTAATTCTCATCTGCAAAATCAATTACCCGCTTCACTAGACTGGACTCCAACTTTTCATGGATGTAGATCAAATCCACATTCATTTTTGGAACTTTTTCAAACAAATCTTCAACCGATCCTTTAGTTTGCTCGCAATCCGCTTGATCATCAAAGTATCCTAAAAAGTTAATGCCAAAATCTTTTCGGATGCGTAGTACATCTACCAATCTAGGGCTTGTACTTCCTTTTCCTACAATGATTGCATTTTGATAGTTATTGCCAGAGGCTCGGTATTTTTTGAGAACCATCTGCACTGCCACTCGGAAAATTCCCATCAACAACCCGAGCGTCAAACCCAAGGCTCCAATTTGTATCCAACGGTAATTACCCTCTTGAAGTGGGGTCCAAAGAATGGCGGTAGCTCCTAAAAACCAGATTAAGGTGACAGAAAAGCTACTTAACGTTTTATCGTACTCGTCTGTACGACCTATTTTATAATCTTTCCGTAGGCTAGAAATTAAAATCCAAAGAAGGCTGAGCGGTAGAAAAGCGGAAAATTCTGTTTGTCCCAATACATGATAACGCTGCAAAAAAGCATTTGCAATCGCCATAGAAAGTAAGGATGCTAAAAAATCACTGACTGTAAACAACCAGGGAAAATACGTATCAAATCTTCTCTTCATAAAAATATAAACCTAGTGGGCCCTCTTTCTGTCAAAAAAACTGGCAAAAAACAGGGAGACGGAAGGAAACTTTGTAAAATTAAGAAAGAAATTCTCAAGGCTTATTACTTTTGGACATATTTCTCACTTTCCAAGGAACAAAAAGTACATGTCCTCCCTTTTCCATTTTTTTGCATCCTCAGACGATCCACAATCTTTAGGCTTTAAATTTCGCAGAAAACGGCTTCAGGAATTCGAAAACCTATTCTTTGCGCACTTTGCAGGTGTTGAAAAAATTGAAATTTTGGATGTAGGTGGCGCGGACTATTTTTGGCAACAAAGTTCCTTGCTCAATCATCCTGGTGTTCGCATCACCCTACTCAACCTCCACCTTGAAAAAACAAGCCATCCTGCTATTCGAGCGATGCAAGGAAATGCTACCAATATGCGTGAATTTGGAGATAATCACTTTGATTTGGTTTTTTCTAATTCAGTAATCGAACACGTTTACACTTTTGAAAATCAACAAAAAATGGCCTCTGAGATCTGTAGGGTAGGCAAAAGTCATTTTATACAAACTCCGAATATCTATTTTCCGATTGAAGCGCATTATGCTTTGCCATTTGCGCAGTATTACCCAAAAGCCTTCCTTCACTTTATCCTAACCAAAACGAAACTAAGTCGATTTCAGCGATGGAGTCCTGCCGAAGCCAGTCAATACCAAGATGAAATTCGGCTGCTCAATGAATCGGAAATGAAGTGCTTGTTCCCGAGCTCCACCTTCCTCAAAGAAAAAGTACTTGGGATGACCAAGTCCCTAACTGCACACAATCTGGGTTAATCCGCAAATTGGAGTCGGACCAGATTGGCATAGACGCCCGCAGTATCTTGAACTAGTTCCTGATGGTTGCCTTGCTCCACAATTTTTCCTCCAGTCAATACATAGATACGATCCACCTTTCGGATGGTAGCCAGTCGGTGGGCAATAATTAGCGTAGTCCTTCCCTTCATCAATTCATTCAGGGCTTCCTGAACTAGGGCTTCCGATTCTGCATCTAAAGAAGACGTGGCCTCGTCCAAAATTAAAATCGCAGGATCTTTCAAAATTGCCCGCGCAATAGCTACCCGCTGCCGCTGCCCTCCAGAAAGCTTAATCCCTCGCTCCCCTACCAGGGTATCCAGGCCCTCGGGAAACTGGGAAATAAACTGCCAAGCATTCGCTTTTTTTGCTGCAGTGATGATCTCTTCTTCCGTAGCACCTGGCTTTGCATAGGCAATATTTTCTCGAATGCTTCCGCCAAATAACAAGACCTCTTGAGGCACAATCCCTATTTTACTTCGCAGAGAAGCCAATTCCCAATGCTTTAGCGGCTGGCCATCAATTCGAATTTGGCCTGTGGTAGATTCATAAAAACGCAAGAGCAACTGAATAATCGTAGATTTTCCAGCGCCTGATGGGCCTACAAGTGCTACCTTTTCCCCCGATTGAATTTGGAATGACAGCCCTTGCAAGACCTCGACTTCAGTTCGGGTAGGGTAATGAAAGCCTACCGCATCAAACTCAATGTTTCCTTTAAAGTCAGTAATCTCCTCACCTGCACCTGCTTCCTCTTCTTCAGTCAATAGTTCAACCACGCGCTCAGAACTTCCGATTGCTTTCTGCAATTGGCTGTAAATGTCACCCAAGCCCGCGATAGACCCTCCGATAAACGTGGTGTAGAGCACAAAGGAAACAAGTTCCCCTACGCTCATTTCGCCTGAAGCAACTAGGCTTGCACCATACCACATCACGCCTACAATTCCGCCAAACAAAGCGAAGATGATAAAAGAAATAAATGCCCCTCGGTATTTGGCAGTGGATAAGGCAACGCCAACCACTTTTTCCAATCCCTTGCCATAGCGATTCACCTCGAAGGCTTCTCCTACAAAAGATTTGACTGTACTGATGGACTGCAGTGTCTCTTCCACGATGACATTGGCAGCGGCAAGTTCGTCCTGAGTTTTTTTGGATAGCCGGCGGATAAACTTCCCAAAAATTAAGGCAAATAGAACTAACACCGGAAAGGTAGCCAGCATGAATACCGTCAACTTGGGTGTATTGATGAGCAAGAATGCAACTCCTGCCACTAAGGTCACTACCTGCCTAAAGAGCTCCGCAAGGGTTGTAGAAAAGGTGTCTTGGAGCAATCCCACATCTGAAGTAATGCGGCTGATCAGTTCCCCCGTGCGGCGCTTGTCAAAAAAAGGAAGGGGAAGGCGGACCAATCTTCCATAGACAGCGAGTCGAATGTCGCGCATGGCCTTTTCAGAAACCAAGGCAAATAACCATACGCGAAAGAAGGAAAATACACTTTGCAAGGCCAAAATGCCGAGCAAAAGCAAGGCAATGTGGTGGATATCCGAAAAAATCCAGGCTGAACCCTGGGCGGTATCGATTAGCTTCCCCGCTACGAAAGGAAAACTTAAGAGGGTAAGAGACGAGAACAAGAGAAACAATAACCCAGTAAAAAACGCTCCCTTGTAGGGAGTCAGAAACTTAAAAATTTGGTTCAACTTGCTTAAATTCTGCTTGTTGAGCCTTCTTTTTTCTTCGGGCTCTAATGCAGTTCCTCGTTGCTTTGCCATAGGTTTGGTAGCTATTCAGGCTGCAAAAGTACGGTTTTCGAAGCGTATTTGACTATAAAACTTGGAAGGAATGTGCCCTAGGCATTCAATGCCCCAATCGCTGTACGAGCTCCTCACCCAAAGCTGCAGAATGCTTAAATCCATGACCCGAACAAGCAGATACCCAGAGAAAATTCGGATTGTCTTCCATTTCCTCCACCACAAAACGGGCATCTTCTGTGAGGGTATAGAAACAAACGGAGGTCTTTAGAACTTGTTTTTTTACCCCTTTCAATTTCCCCTCTACCTTGGTCTTCCAAAAAATCTCCTGTTCCTCTGGGCTCACTTCTCGATTCAACTGGTCGGGATGATCCACTTCTATGAATGATTCGGAGGCCATTTTGATTGTCTTGCCATCCAAGGAGGGAAATCCATAAATAAAATCCTCAGGCGATGCCCCGTAACCCCACATCCATACCGGATACCGCTGCCAATCCGTAAATCCCTCTTCTATCGCAAGCCAATACAGTACTTGTCGACAGATAGAGAGTCTCTTTTTGGAAGCCATGGGTAGAAAATCCTTCACCCATCCACCTGCAGATAGCACTACCTGCTTTGCGAGTACTTCCTTCCCCTCCACCTGGATTCGGAATTGCGCTCCCTCGGATTGAATGGAGTTTACCTTGGAAGAGGTCCAAATTGCTGCTCCTTGTTTTTTGGCTAAGTCCAACTGGGTCTCAATGGCTAGTTCCGGGAAGAGGTAGCCAGCCTCTTCTTCCCAATACACTTTGGCTGTTGGGGGAAGTTGAAAAGCGGGATAAGTTTTGCTTGCCTCGGAAAGCTCAAGTACGCGATGCGAAACCTGCTGGTTCTGGGCATACCGGAGGGTCCGTTCCCAAAATCCCTCTACCCCATGTTTAGACCAAGGATTTACCCCTGAATCCAACAGAATTCCCCCTGTTTTGGTACGAATCTTCTTTCCAGAAAGGGCTTCCAGTTCAGCCCAAATCTCATGTGAACGCTTGGCCAGGGCAACATACTCTTCCCCTTCACCTACTGCCAAGCGAGTGATGCGGGTTTCCCCATGACTCGATCCCAAAGTATGTGGTGGTTCAAATTGGTCAATGCCCAAGGCAGCTATGCCTCGCTTACTCAATTGGTAAAGCGTAGCACTACCTACTGCCCCCAAGCCAACGACCACCACATCAAAACTAGCTGTTTTCATGGGGCCATATTACTACAAAAAATAAAGGAAAGAAAAGGAGATGAGGTAGAAAACGGCAACCTGATTTAAAGTTCCTTCAGCGGATCTACTTGAGCGGCAATCCATGCAGGACGCCAAGAAGCCGCCAAGGTAATCCCTACTACGGCCAAACTTATCCAGACCAGATCGGGCCAATGTACGCGCACAGGATAAGCATCTACTACTCCAGAAGCTATCCCAAGGGAGATCAGTCCAAATTTTTCTTGAGCTCCCACCAGAAGGAGTCCCAATACCAAACCCAATACTGCTCCAGAGAATGCTATCAAGGCTCCTTGTTTTAAGAAAATCCCGCGAATTAAGGAATTCTTTGCACCCATGGCCTTCAGTACTGCAAGGTCCTTTTTCTTCTCAATGGCCAGCATACTCAAGGAAAAGAAAATATTAAAGGAAGCTAGGGCCAGAATAAAAGTGAGCGTGAGAAACACGAATAGTTTTTCAAGTTTGACCGTTCGGATCAGTGTAGCATGCTGTTCATCTGCATTTTTTACCGAAAAATCAGACCCCAGGTGTGTCTGAACTGCTTGCTGTACACTGGAAATGGAATATTCTGGGTCCACTTTTAGTTCAAGAGCCGTACGCTTTTGATCATAACCGAGTAACTCTTTAAAAAAATCAAGGCGAACGAGGATGTATTCATTATCCACCCCTTGTTCGATGCTAAAAAAACCTCTGGGCTCAACCTGCCCGGAAGCATACAACTGATTTGGGTCAAGGGAAGCTGCGGATTTTGGGGCTTTGGGATAGTAGATATTCAGTACAGAATTGATATCGTCTAAGTTTGCGGATAAAGCAAAAGCTACCCCTCTTCCAAGCAGTGCACCGGGCCTAAGGCTATCGCCTAAGGTAGTATCTCCCCAAAAATATCCTTTCGAAAAACGATCGTGTTCAAAGTAATTGTCGGACACCGCCTTCACTCGGGCTACGTGTTGGTTGCCCCGGTATTCAAGTAGGGCATTGTCTTCAATAACCTCGGTGATGACTTTTACCCCTTCTACCCGACGGAGGGCTTGTAGCCATTCTTCACTGACCTCAAAACTTTTACCTGAGGTGGGGGTAATCTGAAGTTCGGAATCAAAACTTGAAAAAAGTCCGCGTATCAGATCCTCCAAACCATTGAACACAGACATCACTGCCACCAGGGCCATCGTACTGATAGCCACACCCACCATCGAAATCATGGAGAGGATGGTGATGAAGTTTTGCTTCTTTTTGCTTCGAAAATATCTTCCGGCAATAAAAGAACTTGTGTTCACAGGAGAAATCGAATTTTAATCCTCTTCCTCCTCCTCTTCTGGAGCAGGGGGGATATGTAAGTCTGATATCACCTTGTCCATGTGCTGGGCATAGGTGGCAGATTCATCTGAGAAAAAAGCCAATTCGGGGATTACACGAACTGACTTACCGATACGCTTAGCCAAGGCATGGCGTATTTCTTTCTTGTGTGCATTGATTTCATCAAAACTTGCCTTGGGGTTGGGCAACAAAAAACTGAGATAGGCTTTGGCAAATCCTAAATCTGGACTCATCATGACCCGCGTAATGGTCACTAGGGTAGACCCTACTAAATGTTTGGCCTCTTTTTGAAAAATATCGCCCAGCTCTTTTTGAATTAACTTGGCATATTTTAATTGTCGTTTGCTTTCCATCTGAAGTATTTATGATGCAAATTTAGCGAAATACTTGGGCATGCTTTAATTTCGAGTCAAAACCAATTCTCCCCTATCCACCTTGTTCAGTTTTTTTAGAGTAAACGACCCCTTTCGATTAGTTGGAATACTACTCTATGTAGTCTTATTCTCTGTAATCTCCTGGGTTTTTTTCTCATTTCCTAGTACTACACCATCCCTCATGTGGATGGTCTTGGGCGAACGCCTCAGTGAGGGTCATTTGCTCTATGTCGATGTAATCGACGATACGGGACCTCTGTCCGCCGGCGTATTCACAGGGCTTCATCTCCTGTTTGGAAGGAGTGAACTCGCTTACCTTTTTCTTGGGAAAATTTTCATCCTGTTTCAGATTTACTATTGGAACAGTACCTTAATCAAGTACCGCGTATTTGACGAGAATACCTACCTGCCAGCTATCGTGATGGCGGCTTTATTTCATTTTTCGTTTGACTTGATGTACTTGTCTCCCACCTTACTCGGCAGTACTTTTTTATTGTTGGCATTTGGCCAACTTTTTTCCCATACGGTCTTACAAAAAGAAAGTAGTGAATCCACCCTCCTCATTGGAGTATTTGGAGGCCTTGCTACCGGGTTTCATTGGAACTTTGTCTTTTTTCTCCCCTTCCTGATCTTTACAGGATTGGCTATTTCTAGCTTTACTTTACGACAACTTTTTCTGTCCATTATGGGCTTTTTACTACCTATCTTACTCATCTTGGTGTTTTATTTTTGGAAAGATGGCCTAGAACAAGCATTACAAGTTTGGCCCATTGTGTTTACGTATCCCAAGTATGGATATCAACCTTACCTAAGCTGGCTTGCTCCAGGGACACTCCCTCTTTTGCTTGCCTTTGCTGGGTATTTTATATCATCCTTTTTTCGTGGAGCCACCATCAACCAACAAAAACAACGACAACTAATTCTCATCTGGCTTCTTTTTTCTGCCGGATTATTCTTTCTCGTGAAAAATACCGCCTCCTACCAGTTGGTGGTATTCCTTCCTGCGATGAGCTATTTTATCACCCAGTTTTTCCTTCATTTCAGTTGGACTCTTTTACTTAGACCTGCATTTTTTGGCTTAGTCTTGGCACTGCCTGTATGGGGGATGAACTATTGGCAGGAACGAACTGCGATAGATACGTCTTACTTTGCAACAGCTACCTACGAGACGGATCAACTCAACCGAAAGGGACTGATGGTGCTGGAAGAAGATCCTTCTCCATACCTCACCCACTCCTTGGACGGACCCTTTTTGAACTTCCACATGTCTGAGAGTTACCTAAAGCAAGAGAAAACCTTGCAACAAAAAGCACAGGTGTATCAAATGATTCGACTCCAACAGCCAGACCAAGTCTTTGATAAGGAAGGGCTATTTAAAGCTCTTTTAGAGGAACTCCCAGCGCTCAAAGAATTCTATACAGAAGTCAAGCCAGGTGTCTATACCAAAAAATAGCCCAATCCACATGAAAAATTTTCTTTCCCTATTCCTCGTCCTAGGCAGCCTATGCCTTTTGGGAATGGCCTGCTCTTCCACGGCCCAACTCAGCCCGCCTACAAGCGCATCCTTGAGTGCAAGCTCTCGAACTCAGCCTCTGACAGAAAAGGAAAGCCTTCGCTGGTCCCATTTGGACCCAATCCAAGATACTGTACCGGGGATGAGCGTGGACCGCGCGTATGCTGAAGTAGTAAAAAAAAGAAAAGGGAGTCCTGTGGTAGTGGCCATCATTGACTCGGGAATTGACTTGGCCCATGAAGACCTCCAAGACCTGATCTGGAAAAATCCAGGAGAAATCGCTGGGGATGGGCTCGATAACGATCAAAATGGATACATTGACGACGTCCATGGGTATAACTTTCTTGGGAAATCCTACTACGAGCAGATGGAATTTGTGCGGCTTGTATCCAAAAAATTAGGGGATGGAACTCTTCAGCAAAATGCAAAAGCTCACTTAGAACCAAAGTTGACAGAGGCAAAAACGGCAGTCCAACAGTACCAACAAATTGAACAACTCGTCAGAACGGCTCACCAGACCATTCAAAAAAAGCTGGGAAAAGAATCCTACAAACTAGAAGATCTTGAAAACTATACCCCTCAAAACGAAGCGGAGGAACAGGTACTCGGACTGCTGACTCAGGTAATGGCCATGGGACAGGATATTCCTGCTGCATTGACCGATTTACAGGAAGGAATTAGTTATTTCCAGTCCCAGCTAGCGTACAACCTCAACCTAGCCTTTGATGGTAGAAAGCCAGTAGGAGACAATCCCTATGATATCAAAGACTTGGGCTATGGCAACGGGAATCCAAGCCACCAACTCGAGGAGGAAAGCCACGGCACCCACGTGGCAGGGATTCTTGCTGCGAACCGGCACAATAAAAAAGGGGTAAAAGGGGTAGCTAAAAATGTAAAGTTGATGGCCCTGCGTACTGTTCCCGATGGAGACGAATACGACAAAGACATTGCGCTCGCCATTCGCTATGCAGTAGATCAGGGAGCCAAAGTGATCAATGCTAGCTTTGGTAAGAAATTTTCTCCCAATGCATCTTGGGTACAAGATGCCTTACGCTATGCCGCAGCCAAGGACGTGCTTTTTGTTCATGCCGCTGGCAACGATGGGCTAGATTTAGACCTTCCAGAGAACTCCAATTATCCAAATGATGCGTACAGCCTAAACGGAACCGCTTCCGAAGACAATTACCTAAGCGTGGGAGCATTGACACCATCCTATGGCCCAGACATGATTGCCACTTTTTCCAACTATGGGAAAAAGGGAGTAGACCTATTTGCTCCTGGAGATGAGATTTATTCTACCCTACCCAATTCGAATTATGGAGTTGAAGGCGGCACCTCCATGGCTGCTCCTGCCGTTGCAGGCATGGCCGCCCTGATTCGTTCCTTATATCCTCAACTTACGGCTGTGCAGGTGAAGCGCATCATTCTAGACTCCGGTCTATCCGTTCCCATGAAAGTTCGTGTGGGGGAGCAGGAATTCTCCTTAGCGGAGCTTTGCGTGTCGGGCAAAATTGCAAACCTCTACACGGCCCTACTCCTTGCGGAAAGTGTAGCGACTGGAAAATGATAAGAGAACCCTTGCGGTTGGAATAAAAAAAGGGTCTTGATTCCTCAAGACCCTTTTTGTTTGTTAAGAACAAGCTATTTTATTCACCCTACTTTGGTGCCTACCTCCTTCAAATGGGGTAGTCAAAAAGATTTCTGCCAGACGTGCTGCCAATTCATAGGAGATAAATCGAGCTGGGATGGCTAGCACATTGGCGTCGTTGTGCTGTCGTGCTAGGGCTGCTAGTTCCTCATTCCAGCAGAGTGCAGCACGGATTCCTTGATGCTTATTGGCGGTAATGGCTACTCCATTTCCACTCCCACAAATCACAATTCCTAAATCAAATTCTCCTGCTTCGAGTGCCTTAGAAAGTGGGTGTACATAATCTGGATAATCCACAGATGCTGTGGTCACTGGACCGAAATCCTTCACAGAATACCCCAGTGAAAGCAGATGCTGGTGGAGCTGTTCCTTGTAGCCCACCCCTGCGTGATCCCCACCTAGTGCGATTCGTAATGCCATGGTTTTAATTATTGCGCAGACCGGTTTTGTTCCATCTCAGCTTCGCGCTGCGCCCGCTTTTTTTCCAAACGCTTCGCAATCAGAATTCCCACCTCGTATAAAACGAGGATTGGCATGGCAATCAATAGCTGGCTGATCACATCAGGTGGTGTAATGACAGCCGACAGTATCAAAATCACCACGATAGAATGTCTTCTGTAGGATTTCAACATCTTGGAGGTCACCAAGCCGGACATCGACAAGAAGTAGACGACAACGGGAAGTTGAAACATGATGGCCGATGCCAAGACCAACATGGATAAGGTAGACACATAAGAGGTAATGTCAAATTCGTTCGCAATACTAGGATCCAACTGGTAGTTGGCTAGGAAGTTGATCGACATTGGGGTAAGCACATAGTACCCAAATAATGCTCCTGAAAGAAAAAGAAAACTGACAAAAAATACCGCTCCGCGGGCTGCATTTCGTTCTTTCGCATATAATCCTGGGCTAATAAAGCGCCACACTTCATAAAAGAGGTAGGGAAATGCTGCAATCAAACCAACGACCATGCTCGAAGTCATGTGCATGGAAAATTGGCCAGTCATCTGACGGCTTTGAATAGTGAAAGGCAAGTCATTGATGCAGAGTGCAGGAATACCGAGGTAGTTACCTACATCGCACAATACCCGATAGGTCAAAAAATCAACTTTAGAAGGCCCTAGAATCAACACTCCAAAAACAAAGTCTTTGGCAATGAATGCCGCCACGGAAAAAATTAGTACTGCAGATACAGAACGCAGTAAATGCCATCTTAATGCTTCCAAATGGTCCAAAAAGGACATTCCTCCCTCTTCTTCGTCTTGGTATTGATCTAGTGCCACGTAGGTTGGGGAAATTAGTACAACGGAAATTTAACCATCCAAGCATTGACTTCAGCCTTAATCTTTGCCAAGGCTGCTTCATCTTGGTGCTGCTGAAGAGAACGATCAATCAAATCCACAATTTTTCTCATGTCAGCTTCCTTCAATCCACGGGTAGTCACGGCAGCAGTACCTACGCGCATGCCAGAAGTTACAAAAGGAGATTTAGTATCAAATGGCACCATGTTTTTGTTGATGGTAATATCCACTTTTCCGAGTGTTTCCTCTGCAAGTTTACCAGTCAAATCTTTGTTTCTAAGGTCGATCAACATGAGGTGATTGTCTGTACCTCCAGAAATAAGTTTATATCCTCTGGCAACAAACTCCTCAGCCATCACCGATGCATTCAATTTGACTTGAACGACATAGTCCATGTATTCATCTGAAAGCGCTTCTTCAAAGGCCACTGCCTTGGCGGCAATGATGTGTTCCAAAGGTCCACCTTGTGTCCCTGGGAAAACACCCATGTCCAAAAGCGCAGACATTTTTCTGATTTCTCCCTTTGGCGTAGTCAATCCCCAAGGGTTGTCAAAATCTTCCCGCATTAAGATCAATCCTCCTCTAGGGCCACGGAGTGTCTTGTGGGTCGTGGTGGTTACAATATGGCAATGCTCCAAGGGATCATTGAGTAAACCTCTAGCAATTAATCCAGATGGGTGGGAAATATCTGCTAAAAGCAAGGCACCAACTTCATCGGCTATTTCGCGCAAGCGTGCATAGTCCCAATCTCTGGAATAGGCAGAAGCACCACAAATGATCATTTTTGGTTGCACAGCAATCGCTTTTTCAGCCACTTTATCGTAATCAATCACGCCGGTAGCTTCCTCCACCCCATAAAAATTTGCCTGATACAGCTTTCCTGAGAAATTGACAGGAGAGCCATGGGTCAAGTGCCCACCGTGGGAAAGGTCAAATCCCAAAATAGCATCCCCTGGATTCAAGCAAGCAAGCATTACAGCAGCATTTGCCTGCGCACCAGAGTGCGGCTGTACGTTGGCCCAAGTGGCCCCAAACAATTTCTTGGCACGATCTATGGCGAGTTGTTCAATCTCATCCACCACTTCACACCCGCCGTAGTAGCGCTTGCTAGGAAGACCCTCTGCATACTTGTTGGTCAGCACGCTGCCTGCAGCTTCCATCACTTGTTTGGAAGTGAAGTTCTCAGAAGCGATCAACTCAATGCCCCTACGCTGTCTGTCTTCTTCTTTGGAAATCAGGTCAAAAATCAAGGAATCTCTTTTCATAATCGAGGATAGCTAAACGCAATAAATCTAAATGGAAAATTTTAAATCACGGGTGATCTTGGGAATTCAAAAATAGCCTTAAAGTCCTGATTATCCAATTGGATGCGCTACTTGTCCTGGACTAAAATTGAAATTTCTTCGCTTAAGCCAAAAAACAAAAAATCGTTGCCATTCTTAGCGGTAAATCCTGTACTTTGAAACTTGAATTCGAGAACTTATGAATTTTTTATTTCGACCAGCAACCTACTTTTCTGAAGGCATCACCTCTGTGTTGCTAGCGCGATTACACTATCCAGAAAGTACTTGGGGGGAACAAATCAGCATTTATGCACATGAACTAGATCAAAAAATTCAGTTTGAGGCAGTAGACTTCTATGGCAATGAATACCTGCTTTATCCAAGCAGCAGTGAGGAGCCACTAAGCCTTGAAGACCTAATCTACTTGATCGAAGGAATGCAGCTCAACCAAGATGCATTTGAAGGAAATATGGAATTGGTGCTCGATGGATTTCCAGAAACCGAAAGTGACTGGTATCCCGAGTTAAAAAATTACTTTGACGCCAAACGAAAACAAGTAGGTCTAGACTAAAAATCTAGAATAGGTGATTTGGAAAAGGTCAATTCTTTCAAGCGCAACCAGCAGGAATAGGTTTTGAAATCCAAGCATTCCGTAAGGACTACTCCTGGAAGCGTCACTTTTTTGAGTTTGTAACTTGGGAGCCATTCTTTAAATGATTTTTTCTCTTGCTCGGAAAAGTAAGTAAGTGGAATCCATTTTTCCCCTTCAATGTAAATAGGCAGGTGTTTGGTCATGATTTTTCAGGATGTTTTTACTAAAACTAGCGTGACAATCATTTGGTTACAAGTTGTTTACATTATCTTTCGGTTACTCAAAAATTACTTCTTCATTATCCCCTGCACATGGGCCTTTGGATTGCAATTTTCAGCCTTTTTTGTGGTTTAGCCCTTCAATTTATTCCTGCATTTCCTAAGGAAACAGTGGCTCGCATTGGAAAAAACTACCTAATCTACCTCGCCCTTCCTGCACTTGCCTTGTTACACATCCCTCCACTACAGCTTAAGTGGGATTTGCTTCTGGCTCCCTCTTCCGCCTGGTTTACCTTCCTGCTTTCTTGGGCCTTTTTTGCTTTTCTTGGTTCTAAATTGGGATGGGATAAGCGTACCACGGGCTGCTTGATCTTGGTTTCTGGGCTTGGAAACACCTCCTTTCTGGGATTCCCAATTTTGGAGCTACTTTATGGGAAGGAGGCCTTGGGAACTGCCTTCCTGGTTGACCAAGGAGGTTCCTTTTTGTTGGTCAGTACCCTTGGAGTCTATATCGGATCAAGGTATGGGAATGGTGACAGTGCTGTCCTCCAGGTCTTGAAAAAAATGATTTTGTTTCCGCCTTTCCTTTTGTTATTAGGAACCTTGGTGATGAGCTATTTCCGAGTTGCTTTACCAAGTATGTTCCTACCCTGGCTTCAAGGCATTGGAACGAGCATGGCTCCAATAGCTATGGCAGTCATTGGATTGACCCTATCTTTGGATCGCAAATGGACCCAGAACAACTACCTCTGGTATGGTTTGGGGTATCGCCTACTACTTGCCCCCGCTTGCGTATGGTTAATCTTTGGTCTTTTCCTGCCATCAGACAGCCTAACACTTAAAGTACTCGTTTTGGAAAGCGGAATGGCTCCTATGATTTCGGGCGCGCTCCTCGCGATGGAATTTGGACTTCAACCTCGCCT
>JACCEE011481579.1_pt1 | contig 23472 bp, 11 predicted proteins | sample 7449931 | NCBI WGS metagenome assembly JACCEE01 (sample SAMN15323457, study PRJNA562643) | freshwater metagenome | isolation source: river surface water | place: USA:Blue River Watershed | collected 2017-08-19 | reverse complement strand
TACCAACTCCTATGGGCGATGTTATCGCTAAGATGCTAGGTGCTGGTGTGAAACTCGGTGTCAGTTCACGAGGCAGCGGCAACGTTGACGAAATGACTGGCAAGGTCAGTGACTTTGAAATTGTCACTGTGGACATTGTAGCACAGCCAAGTGCGCCTAATGCTTACCCAAAAGCAATTTACGAAGGTCTAATGAACATGAAGAATGGTCATAAGATTATCGAAAATTTAAAAGGCGACCGTAACAGTGCGAGTGTTCAGCGATACTTGCAAGACGAAGTAGTTCGTCTTATCAAGGATCTAAAAATCAACAAGGGGAATTAAGCATGTTTGATGCTATCAAACCACTACTTGAAAGCGGCCTTGTAAATGGCGAAACTGCCCAAGCTATCAATGAAGCATGGGAAGCAAAGCTAAGTGAAGCCCGCGAACAAGTTCGTAGTGAACTCCGTGAAGAGTTTGCTAGAAAATACGAACATGACAAGAACGTTATGGTCGAAGCCCTTGACAAGATGGTAACAGAAGGCCTTCAAGCTGAAATCAGTGAATTCCAGCAAGAGCGCCAAGCAATGAACGAAGACCGCGTAAAAGCACAAGTAAAGCTACGTGAAAACGCAAGCAAGTTCAATGAATTCATGGTTAGTAAGCTAGCCGAAGAAATCAAAGAACTACGTGCTGACCGTCAAATTCAACTCGAATCACGTGAGAAGCTAGAGCAATTCGTTGTTCAAGCTCTAGCTCGTGAAATCAAAGAGTTCGAAACTGACAAGCGTGCAGTTGTTGAAGCTAAAGTGAAGTTAGTAGCTGAAGGCCAAAAACAACTAGAAGCTCTAAAAGCTAAGTTCATCAGTGAGAGTGCTAAGAAACTAAACACTGCTGTTACAGGTCAACTCAAAGGCGAAATCAGCCAGTTGAAAGAAGACATTAAGAGTGCTCGTCAGAGTGCCTTTGGTCAACGTCTATTTGAAGCGTTTGCTGCCGAATTCAGTGCTACTCACCTAAATGAGAAAGCTGAAACTCGCAAGCTAATGGCTCAACTAGAAGAAGCTCAAGTTCAACTAGCAGAAAGTAAAAAACAAATCGATTCTACTAAGCAATTAGTTGAGTCAAAGGAACGTGAAGTTCGCATCATCAAAGAGTCAAATCTACGTGAAAAGGCAATGGCAGAATTGCTAGGCACCCTAAACGAAGAGAAAGCTCAAGTAATGAAGAACTTACTAGAAAGCGTACAGACACCAAAGCTAAAGTCCGCTTTCGATAAGTATCTACCAGCAGTACTAAACACTGTTGTTGAGACAAAGCCTGCTGCAAAGAAGGCAATGATCAGCGAGAGTATTGAAGTAACTGGTGATAAATCTGCCGTTAAGACTGAAGTTGAAGGAGATGATAATCTCGTAGACTTCAAACGCTTGGCAGGGCTTTAAAAATCGACATATCTACAGGAGAAACATAAAATGTCAAAAGTACTATTAGAGAGCCGTTGGGGTGAAACCAAAGAAGCCCTCCTAGAAGGTCTCAAGGGCACAAAACGCTCAACAATGGGTGTTATCTTAGAAAACACCAAAAAGCAACTACTAGCTGAATCTTCAGCCGGTACAACAACTGCTGGTAACATTGCTACACTAAACCGTGTAATTCTACCAGTTATCCGTCGTGTAATGCCAACCGTTATCGCTAACGAATTGGTAGGCGTACAGCCAATGACAGGTCCAGTAGCTCAGATTCACACACTACGTGTACGTTATGCTAACAGCATGACTGACTCTTCAGCTGCAGCAACTTCAACAACAGCTGGCGAAGAAGCACTATCACCATTCAAGATCGCTCAAGCGTATTCTGCTGGTACAGGCGCTACTCAAACTGCTTACACAGCCGCAAACACAGCCGCCCTAGAAGGCGCTGGTGGCCGTCAAATCAGTGTACAAATCTTGCGTCAAGCTGTTGAAGCTAAGTCACGTAAGCTACAAGCTCGTTGGACATTCGAAGCCGCTCAAGACGCACAAGCACAACATGGTATCGACGTTGAAGCCGAAATCATGGCCGCTCTAGCTCAAGAGATCACTGCTGAAATCGACCAAGAGATTCTATTGAGTCTACGTAGTCTAGCCGCTACAGAATTCACTTACAACCAAGCTACCGTTTCTGGTACAGCTACATTCGTAGGTGACGAACACGCCGCTCTAGCTGTTCTAATCAACCGTACAGCTAACCTAATCGCTCAACGCACTCGTCGTGGCGCAGGTAACTGGGCTGTTGTTTCTTCTGAAGCTCTAACTGTTCTACAGTCAGCTACAACATCTGCTTTCGCACGTACTACAGAAGGTACATTCGAAGCTCCAACAAACACTAAGTTTGTTGGTACACTAAACAACGCAATGCGTGTGTTCGTTGACTCATATGCTCCAACAGGTACAGCAGTACTAGTTGGTTACAAGGGTTCTTCAGAAACTGACGCTGCAGCGTTCTACTGCCCATACGTTCCATTGATGAGCAGTGGTGTTGTTCTAGATCCAGCAACATTCGAACCAGTCGTATCATTTATGACGCGGTACGGATATGTCGAGCTAACAAATACTGCCTCTTCGTTCGGAAATGCGGCAGATTACTTGGGTGAAGTTGCAATCCAGAACGTTACGTTCCAATAATCAACCCAGGGATGGGAAGACCCGAGAGAGAAATCTCTCAAACAAAAAAGAGGCCTTCGGGCCTCTTTTTCATTTATTATGTTTACATTTATCGCCGTGCCATCTACTATACATACCTGAGCTAACAATCTTATCGCAGTATGTGCATTGTTTCTTTATCTGTGATGGATGTTTACCAGTAGCAAGCATTGCGTTATTAGCAGCAGGTCCCAACAAGTTATGTATGCCAGCATCAATCATTCGTTTATTGTGTTCTGGGCCTAACCAGTTATGAGTTCCTTCTTCTATTCTTTTGGTATTAGTTAGACCACCAATAGCTGTCCCGTCTTCTCGTGTGCGCCATGGGTGTGTGCCTTCTCTGCTCCATTGTTTGGCTGGATTGTTCTCTCCTAGATTGATGTGAGTGCCTCGCTTCATCGCCAACTTAGCATTACGACCATCTTTATTGGGATGATGCTCTAAAAATGCGGCAAGTGCTTCGGGGTCTCGATTCATCCAGTGTTTGTCTCCCCTTACGATTTTATCAGGGTCTCGACGGGTCCAATGATTGTCGCCGCTAAGAGTGGCTGCTATCTCTGGGTTCTTCATCGGATTATCTTCACTAGTCCAGCCGACAGAACCAATGGCGACATTCATGCAGTTTGGCTTACCAACATTCTCACTGAGATAACGCTGTTCGAGTTCAATAAGTGAATCTGTATCTTCTGCGTACTCCAGTATCTCCCGAGTAACATCAGTACGATTTTTTATAGAACGAGGCCAGTTGCCAGAACCAATATACCCATCATTGATATTGGACGTACTGTGTCTCCCGACATAGTATTTGCCGTTCTTGTGAGTCGTCTTGTAGATGAAATGAATCATATCACTATTATAGCACACTTCTAACACGAAGTCAACTGCCTGTCAAGCGAAATGGCCCACCGCCCGCCATTCAATATATCCATTTTAGATAAATACTACATAAAGATAAGAACTCACTATGGCAACACGAGCACCAACGATTTCAGATGAACCATTAGCATCGCAACGTACATCAACTACGGCAACGACTGCTCGTGGCGCTGTGGCTGTAGACGCAGGCACAGTTACTCAAACAGTATCAAGACGCTCTGTTACTCTTGCCCCTACTACGATTCCTACATCAGCGGTTCAAGCAGACCCGCTACTACCAGCACAACAAGCCGAGATTGCAGCACAAACAGGCGCACCAGCAATCAACCCGCAAAACATCGCACCTATCTCTGAGATTACCGGCGCTAGTGTTACCTTTATTCAACCTGTTACGATTCAAGAAATCGTAAACAAACCAGGCGGCACAACTACAGGTGAAATTCAATATCTTGTTGGCAACTCTTTTGTTGCTGACCCTGACTTCAAGTATGACTCACCAAGCGATACGCTATTAGTCAACGGCTCTATCAGAGCAAACAACTTAACAACATTCGGCAAAGTAAACTTAGGTTACATCAGCAACATTGCTATCACAGGCGGTACTGCTAATCAAATCATTTCTCTAAACGCTGATGGCACACTCAAGTGGATCAATCAATCACCACCACTAACATACAGCAACAGCAACGTAGCAAGTTACCTAACTTCAACATTCGCAAGTTATCTAAACAACTACGTGCCTGGGTATCGCGGCAATCTAACAGTCAACAAGATTGCGGCTAACTCTATCACAGTAACGTCTGCTAACTTACACGTTACTGGCGGCGCTAATGGTCAGACACTACAAACAGACGGCGCGGGCAATCTAACATTCGTAACACCTTCATCATACGGCAACGGCGATGTGTACGCTTACATGCGCACGTATCTACCTACAAACGCAGTAGATGTATCAGGTGCAAACATTGTAGCGTCTACAAGTCTGCGAACAACAGAACTAATCGCTAATGGTCAAGTGTATCTAGGTCACTTAGACAACATTCGCATTGACGGCGGCTCTTCAGGTCAAGTTCTAGCAACTGATGGTGCTGGCGACTTAGTGTGGGTATCACAAGACAAGCTAAAGAACGAACTAGCAGGCAGCGATACCGAGATTCAATTCAATGATTCTAACGTTCACGGTGCCTCTGCTAATCTAACATTCAACAAAGCAACAAATACATTTACAACAGATAATGTTGTTGCTAATAACATCACATTGGGTAATGCTACTGAATCAGTCAGAAACGAATTCTGGTTCAAGGCAGCTACTCATTCAACAGCTAACTCAGTCATTCTAGTAATGCCATCAGCAAACGTAGCAGGTCTCGATGTAACAATCGTAGCTACTGAAGGCACACGTGCTAGAAAGATTAGTAAGATATTGGTTGCTACATTGGGTAGCGTGACCAACCACTCCGAATACTCGACAAGGTATGTCGGTCCCAACCCCGGTGACTTCGATGTGAATCAGATCGGCCAAAACATTGCCCTCAGTGTTAAGCCGACCACAGCCAACACCGTAGTTTACAACATGATCGTAACAACATATAAAGATTGAAAGGTATAATAAATCATGGCACAAACAGCATTTAATGTCGTCGGTGGTCTATCAGTCGGTAGCTCACAAATCCAAGTAATCGACGCCAACGGTAACCTAGTTCTAACGAACTCTAGTAACGTTGACTTGGGCAACGTAGCAAACGTACATATCGCAGGCGGCACATCAGGTCAACACTTGATGACTGACGGCAACGGTTCTCTAAGCTGGGCAACAGTATCAACAAGTGGTCTCTCAAACGGCACCACTCAAGTTGATATTGACGACAGTTCAGACATTCGTTTCTCTGTTGGCGGTAACGCTAACGTAGTAACATTCAACACTAACGGCAACATCACTCTAAAGAGTGGCGCGGCCTTAAAGTTTGGCAATACAAGCACGATGATTCAGAACAGTGGCAACGATATCGTTATCACTCTCAACAGTAGTAACGCTCTAAGTGGCTTACAACTATCTGGCACAGGTCGTATCAAGGGCACTAACGGTCAAGTTATTGCTGTTGCTGGCACAGACACATTCAACATTGCTCAAAAGCTAACTGTTGGTTCTGTTACTGCTAACACCGGCATCAAACTAATCTCTAACGCCTCTTCAAGTCACGGCGTTACAATTTTCCCAGGCACTACCGCTGACTACTCTCTAGTACTACCAGCATCAACCGGCGCTAACGGTCAGACCCTAATCACTAACGGCAGTGGTCAACTATCATTCGCTGATATCGTTGAAGGCACTAACACACAAGTTCAGTTCAATGACAGTGGCTACATGGGTGCTGTTGCTGAGTTCACATTCGACAAGTCAACAAACACACTAGCAACTACTAACCTAACACTAGGCGGCAACGCTACAGTTGGCGGCACACTAGGCGTAACAGGCAACGTAAGTGTTGCTAACGTTGCGGCAAGTGGCGCTCTAGCAGTCACAGGCAACACTACAGTCACAAACATCTCTGCTAGTGGCAACAGTGCTGTTACAGGTAACGCTACAGTTACTGGCACACTAGGTGTAACAGGCAATACAAGTGTTGGTAACATTGCCGCTTCAGGTGCCGCCTCTGTTGGTGGTAACGCTACAGTTACTGGCACACTAGGCGTAACAGGCAACACCTCAGTAACAAACATTGCCGCAAGTGGCAACGCTACAGTAACTGGCAACGTGGCAGTAACTGGCGAACTAGCAGTAAGTGGCGATACAACAGTTGCTTATCTACAAGCATCTGACGGTATTACAGTAACAGCAAGTGGCATTACAGTAACTGGCAACTCAAGTGTAACAGGCTCATTCCTAGTAACAGGTAACGCCGCCGCTACGGGCAGTCTAAGTGCTACAGGTAACGTATCTGGCAACAACCTATCAGTAACTAACAACGCTAACATCGGCGGTACAGCTAACGTAGTTGGTGCAGCTGCATTCGGTAGTACAGTTGATATCGCTGGCAACACAACAGTAACTGGTAACCTAGTAGTTCAACAGAAAGCAAGTATCTCTGGTGATCTAGAAATCAGTGGTAACATTATCGTTAGTGGTAACACTTCATATCAGAACGTAACAACAACAGCAACAGAAGACCCATTCATTATGCTTGGCGCTAACAACGCCGCAAACTTGGTCGAACTAGGCTTGTATGGTGTTTACAGTAACACAAACTACACTGGTTGGGCTCGTGATCACAACGATGGCATCTGGAAGTTGTTCAACACAACAGTAGCTCCTACTAACACAGTTGACTGGGCTAACGTAACATACTCTACAGCTAAGTTCGGTAGTGTACAAACTACTGCTAACATCTCTGTTGGCAACGTAGCTAACGTTGGCGGTAACCTAAACGTATCAGGCGCAGCCGCTGTTACTGGTAACGTAACTGCTAACAACGTATCATTGACTAACAACATTGACGGTAAAGAAGCTATCTTCACGCAAGTCAGTGCTAACAAGTACATGATCGGTGACACGCTACCAACATCATACATGGGCGCTACAACAGCGACTACAACCAGTGTCACTGCTGGCCAAGTTATCGCTAAAGTGCCTGCTGTCAACGGTCAAGCTATTGAGTTCCGCATCAAGGGTATCGACGGCACTAACAAGTTCCAGACTTCTACAATCACTGCTCTAGTAGGCGTAGCCGCTAGTGACCAGATTGACCACACAGAGTATGGCACAGTTATCCGTGGCTCAGCCGCCGGCTCACTAAACGTAGCAATCGTTGACTCACACGGCAACGTAGCTCTAACAGTATCACCAACAAGTAGCAACTCTACTGTTTGGACGGTACAATATCGTAGTCTATAATCTTTAGACAGCGATAAATAAAAGCAGAAGACTAAACATCTTCTGCTTTTTACATTGGGAGACATGGAACAATGGCATCAAAAAACTTCGTAGTCAATAATGGACTAACGTCAGGCAATATCGTGCTTGACGCCGCAACCGCAAACATCACTGGCGTAGCTACCGTAACAGCTACCACCGTATCAGCTAACACTATCAGTGCTAGTGGCAACGTAACGCTAACTGGCACACTGTACAGAACACCGTCAACCGCTAACGAGTACTTTGAGCTATTCGACTCCGTGACGGCAGACACTCGTGCCTACAACGGCGATGGAACACTCAATACTAAGACAAAGACACTGCCATCTTCCTTAGTGTTGGTTCAGAAATACAACTATGACGCTAACCTAGCAGTGACTTCAAAGGTCATTTATGCTAACTCAGTTAGTGCTCCTAACATCAGAGCAACAGCAACATACAACTACGATGGCAGTGGTACGCTAACAAGCATCACCATCGCTTAAGGACAGAACGATGGCTTTTGCTCTTTCAGGGACAACAATCACACAAACGGGCACAGATAACGCTCTACCAACGACGAGTGGCAACGGCTTTACTGTTACCACTACCAACGGCATCAACTCCGTCAGTTTCGGCACTAACACTCTTGTTATTCAGGGCACGTGTACCGTAGCATACAATCAGATTCTAACTAACTCAAGTGGCTCGGGTGGTATCAACATTCAGGCTGGTGGAACCCTAACATTCAATGGCGATCAAACAATCAACGGTGTAGCTCAACCAGTTGGCGGTGTTCTGTGTAATATCGTAGCAACTCAAACTGCTCCTACAGGCGCTATTCGTCTAACTTCAACAAACGTAAACTCCCGAGCAATGTTGGTAGTTCGTAACTGCGAGATTCGTGTAAACTCAAATGAATGGTCGTCAATCTCTGCTAACGAAAACGGCTTGAATACTATCAGAACAGAGGGCGATTTTGCCTTCATTCAAGCAGACCTATCACTAACTGGCACTAACAAGAAGCGTGTTCGTCTAAACAGTGCTAATCCAGTTCTAGACTTACAAGCAACAAATACTCGTAGTGGTATGTGGTTCAACTTTGGTGCCGCACAAACAAGTATCAAGGGCTACACCCCACTAAACGTAGACGGCCCAGAAATCAACGTTGCGCCACTCACAATCGCTAACCAAGTAGTGTTGGATGGCTACAACATCAATGGTGTTGTTGGCTCGTATTACACTAACGCTCACATTGTTATCTTTGGTGGTGCTTGGTGTAAGTTGAAGAACTTTCATCGCGGCACTAATATGACTTGGTATCCTAGTGATGGTACTGCTACTCAAAACAACTTTATTGAGTGGAGCACAGGCTTACGCTTTGAAGTCAAAGACCCTATCGGCAACAACATTCAAAGTGCTAAGGTCTATGTTCCTGCTAATACAAACACCATGACCTTTAGACCAAAAGGACAAACATCGGCTGTTCGTAGTCAACCAACACTCAACTTATCAACCGACGCTACTGGTGTTGTTACTAGTGAATACACATACGCTTGTGGCTTATCTACTGGTGGCGGCACTAACATCAACGCTAACACATCTACTTACTTCTGCCCAACGACAACACCTGGTGCCGAAGCAACTACATACAAGATTCGTCACTACGGCTATGGAGCAACAAGTGGCAATATTACGCTTGCTCGTTCTACAGATGCGACTATTACAGCCGCTCTACCAGCAGATGTGTCAGCGACCCTCACAGAAGCGGCAGCGGCAGCACTAACAGGTATCACAATCACTAAGGCAACGGGAACACCGTCTCCTACAAATCAACACACGATTACAGTAACAGCAAGTGCTAACAGAACTTTAGACCAAATCTATTGTTTCTGGAAGCAATGGTTCTGTCAGTTCGCTAACTTTGATGTGAACGATGTATTGGTCGAATCTAACAACAAACTAATCTTGGGTAACTACAAGATTGTAATGGCATAAAGAAATAATATGGCAGACGTAAGCATAACAACAAACGACACATTCTCAACTCGTACCGCAGATACTAACTTTACTCGTCCTACTAACGCTGGCGAAACTATCGTTATCAATAGTGGTCAAGTAAACATTGGTACCTCAACTCAAGCAGGTCCAATCACAGTCAACATTGATCAAGACTTAGTGTGTAACAGACTTAGAATTCTAGGTCACTCATCTAATGCTACTAACACAACAACAGTCAACATTGGTATGGCTGAGACTGGAACTACTAACGGCACTATTGGTCAGGGCGTAGTTATCAAGTGTTTGACAGATGCCCAATGGACAGCAGATACTGGTTCTATCAACACTGGTGGTTACACAACAGTCAACATCTACAATAGTATTCTAAAGAGCACGGGCAACGGTCCTGCTATCGGTCAATATCAACCGACTCAAGATCAGGGCAACGTTCGTATGAACATCTACAACTCACGTTTTGAGAACTATGCGGCAAGTGACTTCCGAGATTACGGTGACGGTGGTGAACCTATGATTGCTCCTTCGTCAAGATTACAAAACGTAGTGTTTCGTGGTTTCACAAAAGTATGGTTCAACGGCTCACCTACCTCAGACAGTTACGGTATCGACATGGTTTCATATGACCCTACTGGTGGTACACTAATGGGTCTTGCTATTGCTGACGCTACTGTTGACGTTACTTTCAACAAGTGTTCAAGTGACCGTTACGGTATTCAGCAAGCAACAACACGTACTCAAACCCTAAACTTGATTGACTGCCAGTTGACTGATAGTATTGTTATCAACCAAAACGTCACTAACAACCGAGTATTCAACTTCTCTAAAACGGTTGGTAGTAAAGTCGTGACAGGTGCCGCTACATACCCGCTACGTATTCTAAACAGCGTGGGTGTAGTTCAGACTATTACTCAAACACCAGGTAGTGAAACAACAGCCGCTATCAACTGGTTGACGCTAACTAATCCAGGCACTAACAACGCTGGTTTCGCTACAATGAGTGCCGCTAACGTCCTATCTGCTACAAGTGATACTAACTTTACAATCGTTCGTCGCTTGCCACTAAAGATTCAACTCAACGACTATCGCTACAAGCGACTTGAGCGAGTTATTGACGCTAATGCCTTATCACTAACAACCAGCGCCGCTAAAGACGCTATTCTACTAACAGGTGTAGCCGACTTAGATAAAGCCGCTACGCTAACACAAGCCGCCGCCACCGCACTAACTGGCATCACAATCACTAAAGCAACCGGCACACCTTCTCCTACAAACCAACACACGATTACTGTAACAGCCTCTGCTAACAGAACATTAGACGATATCTATTGTTTCTGGAAAAACTGGTGGGTACAAGATGCTCAATGGGACGTAACAGACGAAATAACAGTTAGCGGCACAAGAATGATCTTAGGTAACTACAAGATCGTCATGGCATAACAATAAATAGCACAATAAGGATACTAAAATGATTTCAGGAACAACATTTACGGGCGTAGAAACATCAGGCAACGTTGACTTGGCTGGGGATACCTCAGAATCCAACATCACGCTTGGCGCTGGTAACTACTACAACGTCCCAGCTACATTCACAAACGTAACGTTCGATACTACAAACGGCAACGTTATGCTGGAGATGGACCGAGCCAACACCACTTATATGTTCAATAGCTGTACATACGTAGGCACCACAAACAAGATCAAAATCTTGCCTAATGCCGCTAACATCGTAATTTCTACATCTATTGCCAACTCAAACTTTGCTACACAAGCAGGTGGCTCAGGTAGTTACACAATCACAACGCCTAAAGCAACGGTCAAGTTCACTGGACACAAAGCAAATAGCCGTATCGTTGTTCGTCAGAGTGGCTCAGTCACCGAAACAACTAAAGCAACTACAACTGCCGACGCTGTTATGACTACTCAGTACGACTTGACAACTACAATCACATACCGTGTATTCTGTGCTGGCTACAAACCAGTATCAGGCTCACTAACATTCTCAGCAAGTGGTCAAAATACAATCACAATCGCTCAGGAAGTTAGTGACGGTTATTCAACACCTACAGTAACAGTACGCACAATCAATGGCACCACAATCAATGCTGGCGGCGCAGTTGATATCAGCACAACTGGCAGCACAATTGGCTTTACTAATGCTCTTCCTGACCTACGTGAAGCTCTAAGTGCTGTTGCCAGTGCTTGGGTTGACCAATCTACTCTATACAATCTAGATACAAGCTACCCATTTGACTTAGACTCTGTTTCTGGTATTGAAATCTTAGAACCATGGGCATTAGTAGATGATGATAACTCTCAAAATGAAGGTTACATCAGAATGAACGCCACAACCGGCGCAATTTCTCTAATGAGAATGTGTATTATTACTACTGGTAACACAGACCCAGTTCGTTTACGTATTTACAACGGCGCTACGGTACAACAAGACATCTCATTGACTGTGCAACCCATCAACACTCTTGTGACCATCGATCATACTCAAACAACAGTCACTGCTCGCATGGAAATCAAGAATGCCGATGAAGTATTCATTGTAAACACTGAAACATTCATTGCTAATGGCAAATCACAGAAGAAGTTCTACAAGAACAGTAACACCGCGTTTACTCAAAACGTTGATGCTACTATTACTGGCACAGTTCGCTACGATGTGGCCATTACAAAAGTCGTTACCGCTACTCGAAATGACGTTGACGCTAACGGTACTACCCGTACATTCGCTAAAGCGTTCCAGATTTACAACGATACTACAACCCGTCAAGACCTATTGAATCAAATTGCGGCTATCATGGCGGCTGATGACTCATTCAACTCTAAGACCTATACTCTAAACGGCAACATTATTGTTCTGCCACAGGGCTGCCAAGTCATTTACGCCAACGGCAACATTGTCAGTGGTCAGTTGACAGCGTTCTTGACAGTCAGAGACAACTCAGGTAACGCTTTCGTATTCCCACAACAGCGCCCACTAGTTATCTCTCACGGCGGCACATTCACTGGCTCTATCAACTATGCGGTTGTAAACGCCGCTGGCAACGTTATCACCGACGCTGATGGTGTAGCAGTGCAGGGTTCTATTGCTCAAAACGCTTCCATCAACCGAGGCATCCCTACAAACGTAGATACTGCTCTAACAGTGTACTATTCAGCAGTCGGTTGTCAGCCAGGCAGTGCTTCAGGCACCCTAATCCTAGCTGGCTTGACGTTCTCTCTAACTCCATACGACGAGACAGTTCTACTATACAGTAACGAGAATCAAGCAACAGACGATATCAATGCTGGTACCCGTGCTTGGAACCCTGAGATCGACAATATCACAATCGACTGGACAAACAAGGTTCTAACAGTTCCTAACTCAATCCTAGACTGTGAAATCAACTTCCTATACCGCAAGTGGAAGAAGTCTGTTGACGCTGATACTACTAAGTTGAGCTACGGTATTGCCCTAGTCGGTACAAACCAATCAAGAGCACCTACCGCTACTAACAACCAGTATCTATGGAACCCTGAGTGGTCATTTGACAACAACTGGGCTGTAAACTGTGCCGCTAACCGCTCAGTAAGCTCACCACTACAGTTGAGTGCTTCTAACATCGACCGTAATGATACCGCTAACCGCAACGGCGTTGTTTATGTGTTCCCTCTAGCCAACGGCTCAGCGCCGGTTCTACGCTTGGTAGTTGGTACAAGTCAGGAATTCCAGGTAGACACGACTAACAAGTTGACTGCTATGACTGATGACTTGACAACAACCCTAGAAAAGCTAGATGTACTCAAGCGTAATCTAACAAACTTGATGTAATCACAGGTGTATATCGTCTAATCCGACAGTAGCATCAACAGTCAATTCGTACTGTTGATGCTCTTTTTCTTTGAGGTGCTTGAAGTGTAGGCGGCTACAGCAAGCACATATACTACGACCTTCTACCAAGTCCATCTGACAAGGATCCGTGGCTTCAAATTCACACTGGTCGCATTTGAGTGAGACTTCACGCTTCTTGCGGTACTTAGCACTATCACAACTGCTACAGTATTTGCGCCACAGACGAACACCAGTAACACTTTTACCGGCACTGCGCCCTGGTCGTTCGCCACATTGCTCACACATTGGTCGTTTATTCATAAACTTATTTAGTTTTGTCTTCGTTCGTATTGAAGACAAAACTAGAGACATTATGGATTCGGAAAATGCTAAATATATCATAAAGGCAGAGAACAACTACAATGTCAAAGCAAATCATTAACTTAGGCTCTTCAGCAAACGACGGAACAGGTGATCCGTTACGAGTTGCGTTTGAGAAGATCAATAACAACTTCAGTGAACTGTTCAATACGGCCATGCCTAACGGCCCGGACGGCAGTATTCAGTATCGTGCTGGCAACGACCTAACCGACGCTGCCTATCTTGGCGGCACATATGTAGCCATCGGCAAGCCTAACCGCGTTCTAACAAGTACAGACGCATCTACCTGGGACACTGGCTCAACACCTACCTCTGCTGACCTAAACTCACTTGTATCAGACGGCTATAATATCTATGGCGTAGGCGACTCCGGCACAATCGTAAACACAACTACTGGCACAACCTGGACCACACAAACTTCAGGCACAACTGAAGACCTGTATTTTATCGCAGTCAACGCCGCCGGTAATCAATTTGTAGCAGTAGGCGCTAACGGCACAATTCTAACCTCTTCAATCACAGCGGGCGCAGTAGCAACAGCCTGGACCACACAAACTTCTCCTGTAACAACAGCCCTACGCTCTGTTGCCCATGACGCAATACTAAACGTATGGGTAGCAGTAGGCGACAGTGGTGTTGTTCTAACTTCTACAACCGGCGCTACCTGGACTCAAGCAGTAGTACCTGTAAGCGTAGCATACACTGGCGTTACCGCATACAACGGCTACTTCTTAGTCGTAGGCGCATCAGGCACAGTATTAGAAACTGCTGACACAATCACTTGGACAAATAGAACGGGCACGACTACTGAAAATCTAACAGGCGTCACCTCAATTTCAATCCCTGCTGTACCTACGCCAATTGAAACAGCGTTTGCTGTTGGCGATAACGGTACCATCATTAGCAGTCCATTCAACATGGGCTTTACAGCATGGGATGCGACTACTTACCCGTCAACAACTACTAATGATCTCTACGGCGTAGTCAACCTCAACGGTATGCTACAAGCGATGGGCTATCGTGGTACGGTAGTTCAAATGATTGACGGTGCGTTAGCATCAGACGATATTGACGCAGGCTTGTCAGGCAGTGCTAAACTAATCTTTGATGAAGCGGCTAACTTAGTTTCAATCGCTTCTAATATCGTACCTCAAACAGACGTAGCATGGTCACTTGGTGCTAACGGCAACGCATGGGGCAACATTTGGGTCTCTGGCGCAAGCGGCTTACACGTAGGTGAAGTAGACATTCGAACAAGTCTAAACACAGTAACCTTACACACTACAGGTAACGTAGCAAACTTAGCAAACTTATCAGTCAACACGCTAACAGCCGCCGGCGGCATCAACGCACCTAACTTGACTGTTGCTAACCTAGACGTAACTAACATTGCTAACATCAACATCATTGATGCTAACACTGCTACTATTGATGAACTAACTTCATCAAACATCACAACAGGTAATCTAACCTCCGCTAACGGTACATTCACATCCGACGTATCAATCGCAGGCAATCTAACAGTTGCGGGCAACTCATTCATTTCGCTTGCTAACAATACACAAACCGGTAACTTAGCGGTTGTTGGTAACGCTCGTGTTCTAGGCAATCTACTTGTTGATGATGATGTCAGAGCAGACTTCTATTACGGTAACGGTGTCAATCTAACAGGTATCACTAAGGGCGCTAACGGTCCAGCGGGCACTATTCAGTTCGCACTAGGCGACGGCGCTAACTTCTCATATGACGCTACGCTCTACTGGTCTAATGACGCCACTCAAACACTTTACGCACCTAACTTTGCTGGTAACTTCATCGGTAACTTGTCAGGCAATATCAATGCCAACGCAATCACAGCCAACTACATTGATGTAAACATTCAAGCAAACATCGCATCACTCTACGCAGAGTATGCTAACATCAACGGCGAACTCGATGTTATCGACATTACTACTACCGGCAACATCGTAAGCGGGGGCAATCTATCAGTTGCCGGTAGTACTTCTATCACTGGCGACATTACTGCCTCACAAGCAACATTCGCAAACGTAAATACGGGCAATGTTAGAGTTACAGCAAACATCTTAGCACAGAACGTCACTGCTAATGCTAACGTATCAGCCGCAAACGTTATTGCTACTCGTATTGATTCAGCAACAGTTACTGCTACAACATCAGTAACAACACCGCAAATCACTGCGACTGCTGGTACAATCACAACAGCAACTGGTACAACGCTAAACTACACAACAGCAACGATTCCTACAATCAATGCTACAACAGTCACAGCCGCTACATCAGTAACAGCACCTGAGTTCTACGGCAATCTAACCGGCAACGTTACTGCTACTCGTGCTACAATCACAGGCAACTTAGATGTAGGCAACGTCAACATTCTAACTAGCGCTGGTTCATTCAACGGCAATCTAAACGGCAACGTAGTCGGTACAACTGGTACATTCTCAGGCACAATGACTGCCGCTATCAGTGACTTAGGTATTGCTACTGCCGACTCACTAACAACACCAGCGATTACAGTTGACGATATCAACGTAAACACAGCACTAGACGCTCCTCTAGCACGTATCACACAACTAAACGTTGGTAATACCACTGCCACCGGTAACATCACTGCTACTAACTTTATCGCTAGTGGCGCATTCCGTGGTTCACTAGTTGGTAATGTAACAGGCAATGTAACAGGCAACGTAGCAGGTAACATTGTATCAACAGGTACATCAACATTTGCTAACGCTTCATTTGATAACATTACTGCCGTCAGCAACGCTCAGATTACTAATCTCGTAGCGACTACTACAACATTCGGTACAGCAAACGTCAACGGCAACTTACGTGCTGGCAACATCGACGGTGGTAACTTAGTTCGTGCTAACTACTTCGAAGGCGTATTCACAGCCGCATCAGCAGAACAACCTAACATCACACTACTAGGTACACTACAGCAACTACGTGTTCAAGGTACTAGTAACTTTGCTGGCAACATCACAGCGGGCAATGCTGTATTTGAGGGCAACGTAGAGATTGACCGCAACTTAGTTGTTACAGGCGGTCTAACAGTCTTAGGCAACACTACAACAATCAACGCTACAACGCTTGACGTAGAAGACCCGATCATCAACTTAGGTGCCGGCGCAGGTGGTACGCCACTACTAGCAGACGACGGCTTAGACCGTGGTGTTGCTATGTCTTACTACACCACAAGTGCTCAGACAAGTTACATGGGTTGGAAGAATGACGAGGATCAATTTGTATTTGCTTCTCGTGCTACAATCACTAACAACATTGTAACAGCAGTAGAACTAGGCAACATCAGAGCAAACGTAGGCAACTTCAACACCATCACGATTGCTAACGATGCTACATTCTCAAGCAACATTACTGCTGATAACATCACAGTAAGCGGCAACGTAGATGCGGCTTACTTACACGGCGACGGTTCAAACATCACTGACTTGACTGTAATGGGTCTAGCCGCTGGTGCTAACATCACACTCTCACAAGACCCTGCTACAAACGTTTGGACAATCACATCGGCAATGGTCAGCCCAACAGTCGGCCCAGCAATGGCTGTACAGTTCTCAGATGCGGTGGGCAACTTTGACGGTGATGCTAACTTCTTGTTCGACAAGGTCAATGCTAACCTCAATATCATCGGCAACGTCAATGCTTCTGACTTCTACGGCGATCTAACAGGCAACGTCACTGGCAACATCACAGGTACGATTGCTTCATTTGCTACATCAGTTACAACGACCGACTTCTTCGGCGATCTAACAGGCGATGTAACTGGTAACGTTACTGGCAACATTACAGGTACTAGTGGCACATTCACTGGCAACGTTAGTGCTGGCAACTTAGCAGTCACGGGTAACACAGCACTAGCTAACATGACTGCTAGTAACGCTACTATCGGTAACATCTATGGTAACATCAGAACAGGCACACAGCCGTTTATTACCGATCTACCAGGCTTAGTAACGCTCAACGTATCAGGCAATGCTACTGCGGGCAACGTCAACGCTGGCAACTTACTAACGGCTAACTTCTTACACGGTGTACTTGATATCCCTAGCGGCATTCAACCTAACATCACACAAGTTGGTACACTAACATCACTAAACGTTGGTGCTGGCATTACTGCGGCAACACTTACAACTACAGGCAACATCACAGCGCCTAACGTCAATGCTAACACATTCGGCATTCATACAGGCAACGTAGTAGGCAACGTTCAGGGCAACTTGAGTGGTACTAACGTATCGCTAACAAGCACAATCACAGCCGCTGTTGGTAACTTAGCAAACATCAACGCTAGTTACATCGACGGCGGTAACATGGTTACTGCTAACTATCTACACGGTGTCTTAGACGCTACAAGTTCAGCACAGCCTAACATCACAAGTATCGGCACACTAGCAACACTAACAGTTGTTGGTAACATCAGTGCTGGTAACGTAGCAGGTGGCAACTTAGTTCGTGCTAACTTCTTACAAGGTACACTAACAACTGCTCTACAGCCTAACATCACACAAGTTGGTACACTAAGCAACTTAGCAGTCGGTGCTAACATCACTGCTGGTGTTGATATCACTGCTGGCAACTTAGTAAGCGGTACATTCTTACACGGTGTCTTAGATGCTACAAGTGCGGCTCAACCTAACATTACAAGTGTCGGCACACTAACATCACTAACAGTTACAGGTACTGCTACTACAGGCAACATCACCGCCGCTAACGTTTCACTCAGTGGCAACATTGCTGCCGCCGGTAACGTAAGTTCAGGCAACAACGTAAGCGGTATCAACGCACAGTTCACTGGTCTTGCTAACTTAGGCAACATTCGTATTACAGGCAGTAACATTACTGAAGTTGGTACAACAGCCGCTGGTAACTTCAGACTCAACAGTGCTAACAACAATCTAATCATCTCTACATCTAGACAAACAGCAACAGATGTAGCAGGTAAAGAAATAACAATCACAACTGGCGGTGCTGTCAGTGGCATGGTTGGCACAATCGGTGGCAACTTGAACCTAACAACTGGCAACGGCTTCCAAGCTAACGCTGGTCACATCAACATTAGAACCGGTAACGGTGAAGTTACAGGTTCTGCCGGCGGTAATATTTACATCGTGCCTGGTCACACTATCGGTAGTCCAGCGATTGTTGAAGGTGCTCTAACGTACATTCAAGGCGGTAACACAACAGATCGTGACGCTGGTCAAGTACAGATTCAAGGTGGTAATGCCTCTGGTGGCTTAGTCTACGGCGGTAACGTAACAATCAAGCCTGGTGTTGGTACAATCGGCAACGCTCACGTATATATTGACAAGCATCGTTGGCCTAATGCTGACTCAACTGCTAACTCAGTGATTGCTACTGACGGTACAGGTAACTTGACATTCTTGACCGCCGCACAATTACTAGGCAACTTGAAGACAGCGTTTAGTAACATAACTGCTAACACAGTTAGACTAGATGCTAACATCAACCCTAACTTGACAGTCAATGCTGGTAACGTAGTTACATTTGGTGGCCCAGTTCAAACTGTAGGCATCAAAGCAACTGCTCAAACAAGCAACACAGGTTCACACTTAGTTGAACTACGTGTAACACCAACCGGTGTTTACATTGATAACCCATTCAGTGCTAACATTGACTTTAGCACAAGTGGCAATAACTTACAAGACGACTTCGGCACACTAGACGGCGAGATCGGCACAAACTGGACTTGGGACATGAGTAAGAATCCATTAGCTGGATTACAAACTTTTGACCTTCAGACGCTACCATAATGATAGCGATAAATATTAGATAAACAACAGGAAGACCCTAAAATGGCAACACAAGTACAATTTAGACGCGGCACGGCAGCACAAAATAACTCATTCACTGGCGGCGCTGGCGAACTAACAGTTAACCTATCATCAATGTCTCTACGAGTTCACGACGGCACAACAGCCGGCGGCTTTGAACTAGCTCGTGCTGACTTGACTAACGTTACTGGCTCAATCCCAGCACAACCAGGCGGTATTGATACAACAGTTCAATACAACGATGCTGGTGCTCTAACGGGTAGTACTAACTTTACATTCAACAACATCACACAGACCACTACGATGGCTAACGTTGTTGTTACGGGTCAAGTTGGCAGTGGCTTGATTCCTAACGCTAACATTACATATGACTTAGGTACTGCCACAAATCGTTGGAAAGACTTGTATCTAAGCGGCTCAACTATCTTTATTGGTGATGCTAACATCAAGTCATATCAACAGGTCGTTCTAATTCAGGGTCTAAGTGTTACTGCTAGTGGTGCTGTTGACTTAGCAAACGTTCCTAGTGCTGGTGGTATGTTCGTTGCTGGCACAGCGGGTGTCGGTGCTAACTTGAACGTAACAGGCGCAGCCGCTGTTGGTGCTAACCTATCAGTTACTGGCAATGCCGCTGTTACTGGTAACGCCGCATTCTCAGCTAACGTATCAGTTGCTAACGTACTATCAAGTAACGTTGCTCTAGCAAACATTGCTAACGTAGCAAACATCATCAATGCTCCTAACGCTAATATCTCTAGTAATCTAGTAGCAGGTAACGCTAACATTGCTGGTAATCTAGCAGTTGTAGGCAACACAGTGTTCACTGGCACAGTAAACGGCGGTAACGCTGCCTTTGCTAACATCTCTGTACAGAACATTACTCTAAGTGGTACAACTTCTCTAGACCGTATCAACAACGGCGCTTCTCAGTTGATTTTCAACTCATTGAACGGTAACTTAGATGGTCAAATCAACGGCGTAGCAGTTATCACTTTAGCTGATAATCAAATCGTAGCAAGACAAACACTAAACGCTCTAGCAGGCATCACTACTACAACAGTTACAGCAAGTGGTGACATTACTACAACCGGTGACGTAAATGCTGACGTAGTAAACGCCACAGGTGGCGTAAACACATCTACAGTAGATGCTGACAGCGGTGTAACAACTACAACCCTAAACGCTAATGCTGGTGTAACAACTACAACAGTAACTTCAACTGCTGGTGTAAACACAACAACACTAGACGCTAACGCTGGTGTAACTACTACATCTGTCACAGCAAACGTAGGCATGACTACTGCTAACTTGACTGCGACAGCAAACGTAAACTTAGGCCAGGTTGCTAACGTACACATTCAAGGCGGCTTAGCTAATCAATATCTACAAACAGATGGCTTAGGCACCTTAGTATGGGCAACTGTACCATCAGGTAATGGTATTGCTAACGGCACATCAAACGTACTAATCCCTGTCGCTGGTGGCAACGTAAACACATCAGTTGGTGCTGTTGCTAACGTATTCGTTGTAGCGACAGACGGCGCTACAGTCAACGGTGAACTATCCACAACAGGCAACGCTAACATCGGCGGCAACATCAATACACCGTTCTCTCTAAATCAAGAAGGTCTACGAATCACAGTTGGTGATACCGCAACAACACCTGCTGAACTAGACGGCGCTGGTATCACATTCGGTGAAGATGTTGCTAACCTACGTTATGTAGCCGCTACACAACGACTAGTGTCCTCTATCACTCTAGGCGCACCATCAGCAGTTATTGCTGGAACAGTAGAAGCCTCTCAAGTAAACACAGATGACTTAGTAGTTGCCGGTACATCAGACCTAGGCGCTGTTGGCAACATCACTATCACTGGTGGTACTGCTAACCAATATCTACAAACAGACGGTAGTGGTACTCTAACATGGGCTACAGTAAACAGTGATCGTATCTCTAACACAACTTCTAACGTAGCAATCGCTGTGGCAGCAGGCAACGTAGTAACAACAGTTGCTGGTTCAGAAGTTCTAGTAGTAACAAGCACAGGCGCAAACGTAACTGGTTATGTAGCCGCTACTGCTAACGTCAGTGGTCTAAATCTAGTAGCACAAGACACAGTAACAACCGCTAACCTAAACGCTAGCGGCGCTAACGTAAGTTTAGGTGCTATCGGCAACCTACACATCACTGGTGGTACTGCTAATCAGTTCCTACAAACAGACGGCAGTGGTACCTTATCATGGGCTACAATCTCAGCAAGTAAGATTTCTAATGGTACTTCTAACGTTGATATTGCTACCCAAGACGGCAACGTAACAATTGGCGTAAACGGTCAAGCTAACGTAGTTCGTGTAACAAGTAATGGCACACACGCTTCTACAACAATTCAAAATGACGTTACTATCTCTGGTAACCTATCTGTCACTGGTAGTACAACATATCTAAGTACAACTAACCAGTTTATCATTGACCCGCTAATCGACGTTGGTGTTGGTGCTAACAACTCACCGCTAACATCTAATGATGCTCGTGATCGTGGTATCGTAATCCACAGTTACAGCAGTGGTGTGAACTTGACAGTCAACAACGCCGGTAACCCAGTAGCACAAGGTGCTACCTCAATCCCAGTTACTTCTACAACAGGCGTAGTACTAGGTCAGAAGATCGGCTCAACAACTTCACCATCAGCATTTGCCGCTGGTACAACAATCACTGGCATCACTCCTGGTGTAGCTATCACACTATCTACACCAACACTAGAAGCTATTCCTAACGCTACAGTTCTAGCAGTTGGTAACGATCACACAGGCTTCTTCGGTTGGGACAACAGTACCGACACAATTATCCTAGCACATGATGTTACGGTCAACGAAGTAGCAGGTACAGTAACAGTCAACGAACTAGGTGCTATTACACTAGGTAACGTAACTGCTCAGCAAGTATCTCTTCCTGGTGCCGCTAATCTAATCGTAGGTGGCGGTGCCGCAGGTCAGACACTAATCACAGACGGTAGTGGTGGTCTAACATGGGGCGCAAGTTCACTCAAGTACACTAAAGAGTGGCACGTATCTGTCGATCAAGGCGACGATACTAACAACGGTAGTGAAGCCGCACCTTACGAGACAATCACTAAAGCACTTACAGATGCCGCAGTCGGTGACGTAATCTACGTTCACAGCGGTACATACACAGAGAACGTCACAATCAGCAAAGCAGTTGAAATCATTGCCGCTGACGGTGATGCCGCTACACTAAGTGGCACAGTCACATTCGACTCAACAACCGGCGTTGTACATACACACGGTTTGAAGTTGACTGGCACAGTAATGTTCGGCGCTACAGCCGAAGTAAACGTTATCGATGGCGAACTAACAGGTACTGTTACTAAGTCAGACAGTGGTACTCTACGCTTTGTATCATCTAAGGTTACTCCTACAGCGTTCAACATTGTTGCTACTGGTACAGTAACATTCTTTGGTGGCGAACAGCACAACGTCACAATCAATAACAACTCAGCCGTTGTTTACATTCACGGTAGTGATCGTCTACATAACACAACACTAACACTAGGTACTCTAGACATTAGTGATGCTGAAATCACATCTACAAATGCCACCTCTAACGCCATCACTACGGCAGTTGGCACAACTCTAAAGATTTCAACTGCTCACATCAAGTACGGCGCTGGCTTAGCTCGTATCTCTATTGCTGGTAGTTACACTCTAGAGAGTGTAGTATTTGACCAAGCTAACTCAACATTCACTGGTGCTACCTTACTACGTGAGGCAGCAATAAGCGATACAATCAGTCTACTAGGCAACCTAACAGTTGCTGGCAGTACTAACCTAGGTGCTGTTGCTAATGTACACATTGACGGCGGTACGACAGGTCAGTATCTACAAACAGACGGTAGTGGCACTCTATCATGGGTAACTATCGTTCAGAGTGAGCCAACAAAGTATGACTACGAGTGGCACGTTGACC
>JACCEE011599186.1_pt1 | contig 23518 bp, 39 predicted proteins | sample 7449931 | NCBI WGS metagenome assembly JACCEE01 (sample SAMN15323457, study PRJNA562643) | freshwater metagenome | isolation source: river surface water | place: USA:Blue River Watershed | collected 2017-08-19 | reverse complement strand
GTCGGCGGTAAAACTATAGATAGTAATGGTGAAACAAATACTATTTTAACCACAGATGGTATGGACAGCCCCAGCCTATTTGTTGATAACACCGCCGCCGGCAAGTTCGGTTATATACAGGTTAGAGAATATGGACAGAATCGTCCAGGCGGCACATCCACCGTTCAGGGTGTAGGTCAATTGACCCTGGAATCAAAGCGTGGCACAGCAACATCAACTGGTGCTACTACTATTCCTTTGACAACTTTCCCTTACGCTGCTGTCAGTATGGGTGGTTTCAATGGCACAAACTTTATGACAGAAACAGGTATTGGCGGTAACCCCGCTAATATGTTTGCTTTTGCCACAGAAAACTGGAGCGAAAGTGCTGCGGTATTCACAGGTTATATTTCAGGCACTACCCTGACAGTTACGGCAGTAACATCGGGCACTATTGTTCCAGGTATGTTATTATCAGCCACAGGTATCCTAGATTTAACGGTAATTACCAACCCTGCTACTCCAGGCACAGGTTTTGGCAGCACAGGAACTTATACTGTAAGCCGCAGTCAAACACTTTTCTCAGCAGGAACTCCGGGCACATTCACAGCGGCAGGAACAGATGCCGCGGGTGCTCGTATGTTCTTCCAGCAACAGCCTAGTGGTTTAATTTTAGACAGCACCAGCAGATATAACTGGTTTGGTGGAAGCCCTCCTACTGCTCCTTCAACTACCACTGTCAGTGGTGTCACTATACCGCAGAGCACACAGCCAGGCCTGTTCTTTGGTAATGGTAACTTAAGCGGGGACATTACCTATACCAACACAGCCAATACACAGCGTTATCGCAGTCTTGGTGTTACTAATACCAGTTTCGTTAACGGTAGTTTAAGTATGGCTGGTGTTACTGCCAGTGATACTGCTACATTTGTAGGTGATATCACAGGCCCTACCTTAACAGTCAGTAGTGTCACATCTGGCGTATTAAGTATTGGACAACAAATTTACGGTAGTGGTCTAAGCCAATTAACCGTAATTACTGCACTGGGCACTGGCACAGGCGGCACAGGAACTTATACGGTATCGCCAAGTCAAACCGTTGCCGCAGGCACTACTATGGTTTCAGGACCAGATGACTACACCCTGCGTGGCAGTAATTCTATGAGTATAGTTGGTAGTCGTAAAAGCGGCATTCCAGGTCGTAGAAACAAATTGTTCAGTGGTGATACTGTCGGTAGCGTTAACTTTTTTGGCACGCATACCAATGATGCTACTGCCGTTACTCAAACACATCGTAGTAGAATCTCTGCCGTTGCCACTGAAAACTTTACGCCCACCGCTGGTGGACAAGAATTACAATTCGTAACTATTAAGAATGGCACTACCACAGAAGCCACGAACTTAGAATTAAGTTTGACCGACACTATATTGAACGCAGATACATTTACACTCAATAATAGTGCTGGCACAGCACTAACCAGTGCCAATGTAAATTACACACGCACATATGGTGAGTTTGCCTATACCAATGCTGCTGGTTTTGCTATCGCCGCACAGAATACTATCTATGCTATGCCATTAGATACTACTTTGGCCAACAGCGGCACTAGTATCAGCAACACCAGTAGAATTAACATTGCTGTAGCCGGTTGGTATAAGATTATTATCAGCCTACAGGCAACCTTGACCGTCAGCAACCAAGCAGGACAGTTTGATTTCTGGCTACGTAAGAATGGTGCGGATGTGCCAAACAGCAAAACACAAGTTGACTTGTTAAAGGATCAAAAGTCAGTGATCAGTATGGACTGGTTGGTCAACAGCGATGGCGATGATTATTGGGAAATTGTCTATGTAGGCACTACCACTAACTTTGCGGACATTGACTTCCCAACTATTGCAGCAACTACAACACCCTATGTAAGTCCAGTAGCACCAGCATTACTGGTTAATGTAATACCAGCAGGTATGTAAGGAGAAACTAAATGGCTACAAAGAAACCTATGAAGCGCGGCGGTGGTAAGAAGCCTGGACGCAGATAATTGGCTTCTATACTTTGCGAGTATAAGAAGTGTTTGCCCCTGGAGTTATCCAGCATACGCTAGGGGCGAAATAGATATAGTTAGGGGTGCGAAGATAAGGCCCCTAACTCCATATCGTGCTCGTGTATATCTGCTACCTATGTGGAGCCCTAGGCGAATTAAAAAGTTGGCTACAAAGTTGACAAACATAGACAGCAGTGATGAATGGTTATGGAGTCATCCAAGATATGGCAAATATTCAAGCCCAATTGGCTGTCTAATACAGCAGTCGGCAGAAGAATTAAATATGATTAGGAGAAAACGCAATGCCAGTTAGAAAGGTCATGAAAGATGGTAAAACCGGATATCAATGGGGCACTACAGGACGAGTTTATACCGGCGCCGGTGCCCGAGAGAAAGCGCAGGCGCAGGGCCGCGCTGCTTACGCCAGTGGATATAGAGGAACGAACAATGGCAAAAAGCGAAAATGAAGATCTAAATCTACATGTAAGCCTTTGTGAACAAAGGTATAAAGATTTGGAGGGTCGCCTAGATGCCATGGAACAAAGACTCATTAAAGTGGAGGATCAACTCTCTGCTCTTAAGGTATCAACACAGGCAGGGTTCAGTGATATTAAAATCCTTTTGGAAAAGCAAAACTCGGCAAGGACCACACAGTTAATTGCTACTATCGGTAGTATTGTTGTAGCAGTCGTTGGTGTTATTGGTTATATCATCACCAGAACCTAATCCTTAAATATCTGCATGACTAAACAAGCAGATGTGGCTTGGCATCTCAGCAAAGATTACCAGCCCACAATAACATTTATTGATCCTAGATTACCCATAGTCAAACATACGGCATGGGTCCGGAATACACATCAAGGTAAGACCTTTAACAAAACGCCCGAACCTGACAACTACAACTTTGCTGTATTTGCAGCAGGGCCCCATGAAATACCCAACATTGTTTATCAGTGTTGGTATAGGGATCGCTTGCGTGGAGGTTGGTTCAGTCTCAGTGTATTACAAACACCTGAAGAAACACATCTAGCACATACTTGGTTACAGAACAACTCATGGCATGCCTATTGGATCTATACATCTGCACCTGCTATACGACAGCCTATGAGTGCTATTGCACAACAAACTTACAAGAAAAATACCAAACTAGAACCAACGTTAAATGAAAGACTCTATCAGCAGGGCTTTTATACAGGCTTGTTGGACAAGGGGCTAGACGAAATGTCAATGCAACGCATGTTAGGCACACCCCGAGAACTAAACTACGAACCTGACCTATAAGTATTTGTGTAGACAACAAGATGTTGCCTACAAGAATCATCAACAGAGTTGGTGATCTCGGCCTTTACGAATTTTAACAGCAAGTTTGATTCAATAAGGTCATATGTTCATATAATTGTATTGACCGGAGCCTAAAAACTCCGGTCTTTTTTTGGCATAAATATCAGTGCTATTGTATTGGCATAATGGCATTTTTATTCTCAATGAGTTGCCCCTGGGTTCAAAAGACTCAGGGGTTTTCTTTTGCGTCAACATTTTATTAGATGTCAATTAACAGTGCGGCATATACACGGCATCTTTTTAATATGACACATAATGGCCAATTTGTTAAACTAACAGTGTTGTAGCAATAGTGCTATAACAAGTTTAGCAACTAGGCCTTGTTGCGTTGAATGACACATAATGGCCAATTTGTTAAACTAACAGTGTTGTAGCAATAGTGCTAACAACAAATGCATTTAACACAGGAAAGGAAATAAAATGCAAAAGCAACTTAACTTTAAAGTAGAAGTAGAAGTAAATGGTCAATGGGTTCATGCTCATACAAAGACCTTAGCAGAAGCAAAGGCCTTGCTAACAGCGTTTGAAGCAATAGATGCCAAAGATGTATGTATTCATGATGATGAGATTTATCTCAACGATGATGCTACTGATGAGGCTCGTGCTGAGTATGAAGCATATCAAAATGAGTGTCTTGCTGAGACAGCACAATGGCTCAGCGAGATGGTCGCACAAGGCAAGGGTGTTGTTAAAAACGGCAGCGTTGTAATTAATGCAACAGATCTGTAATTGACCGATGTGTGCTAGGCCTAAAAATCTAGCACACTTTTAACACACACACATAGAGAGTATAAACATGCAACAATTTGCAATAGAGGCCTATAAAAAGCATTTAGCAAAAGCACTAGCAGAACGCAACAATGCAAATTTAACAAGTGCAGAAAAAGCAAAACTAACTAAAAAAATTAAACGTTTACAACAGCAACTACAACAACAATAAAAAAAGCGGCCTAGGCCGCTTTTTTGTGTTTTGAGCACACTTCTAAGTTAGTGCTTGCTAACTTAACTGCACTCAAGTTCAACTTGTGCTAACACTTGATCAAGCATAGTGTTGTATTGACCTTCTTGAAACTCTACAGTGTCTTGCCACACTTGTTCGTTTCTACAACGATAGTATTGTTCAATCTCTGCCAGCATACGCATACGCAGTTCGTTAATGTTAGTGTATTGATATTTCATTTTAGCCTCGTGTGTAAACATGATAAGCATAGACAATTTCAGGCGTAACTAGATCAAGTTGATCTGCTAGTGCCTCAACTACTTCTTCAAACGATTCCTCGTCGTCTGCATAGTTGTCATTGTAGTATTCACGCAGGTATTCTTCTGCTTGCTGTGTGGTGATAAAACTCATTGCTATCTCTCTTTCTGTGTGTGTAAATTAATTGTTCATGCTGGCAGGTTGTATAGTGCCATCATCAAGCAAACTTTCAACCCAGTGTTCAAACAACGCATCAATCAATTCTGCGTCATCAAAGTCCGCGGCATCAAAAATGTCGCGATGTAAGTCAATGAATTGCTGTTTAAGCGTTTGACTGGAAATGCTAGTAAATTGCATAGTTAACTCCTCTGTGTGTTGTGTTGAGCACTATTGCTACAACACTTGTAGTATAGCATTGATTTCAATTTGTACCATTTATTTGTGTCAATTTATTTTTAGTTGTTGTTGTTTTGCCACAACTGCTAAACTGCACAAAATTGACACAAATTGTCGTTAGTGCTAACTACAAGTTCTATTATACTTCAAAGGCGAATTTATACCTATTATTTTGTGTCAATATTTGACTTAACCCTAGGGGTATTTTGTGGCATTTTTGCAACTAATACTAAAATACTAGGGTATACTTTAGTATTACAACCGTTTTACTCGGGTATTAATTGAAAGAAATAGGTATAAAATAGGCACCGGTGCTACAATACATACATGTTCAACAAACAACGCAAGGAGCGTTAAGATGACCAAATATACTTTTACTTACATTGTATATGATCAAGATGACAACGAAGGACCTGAGCAAACTTATGTGGTATACGCATACAATTCAAGCCTTGCTCAAGATGAGTTTGATGATTGGTTATTTGAACAACCATTCTATGAGCAATCCAGCGTCTTGTCAAGACAAGAATGCGAAGCCTAAATTTCCGTTTAATTGGCACTAATTCCCATTTCACTTACAATACATACATAGCGAAATGGGTTCGCTATACAACACACAGAGGATATTATGATTATTTTGTTTTGGATTCTTTTTACAGTTTTGGTCGCCGTGGCGGCTAGTAGCCGTGGTAGAAGTGCCCTAGGTTGGGTTGTAGGCAGTTTCTTCATCAGCCCATTTATGGCACTATTGTTTATTTTAGTTCTGGGCAACAAAAAGGCAGCATAATGACTAATCAAGCACAGGCCGTAGCCCAAGCCCGCAAGGTAGTTGAGGCAACAACTACACATCTTTGCCACCAGGCACTGCATATCACAGCACACTACAAACAAGCAGATATTTTTGTTTGTATCCAAAAAATGACAGATGAAGAATGGGAACTTTGGACACGCCAACCTGCGTTCGTCAAAGCCATTTATTTGCGTTTGGCAGAAAAAGGTGACGGCTGGCGTGATATTGTTCAATTGGCTTTTGATGCCGCACAACGCATTCAAGCCAAAATGATTTTGGAGGCAACAGAATGAAACTACAAGATTTAATGGATCAAGCATGGGCTGAAGCCTGTGCCGAAATGAATGTAGAAGATGCTGACCGACTTATGCCAGCAGACTTCCAAAGTCTTAATGATTTACAAACCAAAATCTTCATCAGTCTGGGTGGAGATTTGGACCAATACTATCTGGAGTCAGCAGAATGAAAAAACTTATCACACTAGTTGCTTTGGTTGGTTGCGTTTCTGCACAAGCACAAAGCCGTTTCGTTGCCGAAGGCACTAATGACACAATGTTTCGCGAAGGTGTTGCAACCTACAGCGACAACAATGGGCTTACTGCTCTCAGTTGGTTCAAGTATCTGGGCAAGTTTGATTCTGGCACAGACCGCACACTAATTCAAGTTCACTGCGATAGTCGCTTGTTCCGTATCATTCGCAACACCAGTTTTCGTAATGGTCGTATGATCAGTGATACAGGTGAAAACTGGTCAGCAGCCTGGATGAACCCTGTGCCCGGAACATTGACCACAGAAGTTCAACAAATTTGTTATACACGCTAATGGAGTCAGCAGAATGAAACTTATACTTGCCCTCACAGCCGCACTCACACTTACTGGTTGTGCTACCAATTGCACTCACGCCTGTGTGTTTGGTTTTGGGCCAGGTAATCCCATGTTCAATGCCATAGCGGATTCGGCAGACAGAGATGATGCATGCCAAACTAAAACGCACAGCACACTAACTGGTGCCAGACTCAAACCAGACGGACATCAGCCCCCGGACTTCTGTAAGTATCGCGGTCGTCCTCGCGTGGACATATATGATGCCGCGGGTCGCAGGATTGGTGAAATACGCACTAGGTAATCCTATCAAGAACAAGTATAATAAATACTGTTGAGGGAGAGGTCAGCGAGGCCATCGCTGTATATACTCTTGTGTGTTTGAGTCCTTTCTTGTGCCAAATCCTCTCCCTCACCTTATTGCCCCATTGGGGCTTTTATTTTGGCTAAAATACCACTTGTAAAAGCACAAAAACAGTGTTAAACTATAAATACTATTACACAAGAAAGGAAGTCAGCGATGACCAAACAAGTAATTTATTATAAGCCGCAAATTGGTAAGGCAACCAAAGATGTTCTGCGGGAAATATCACCCCAAGATCAAGACTACATCAAACGAGTCATGGACTGCTACCAGCAATTGGCCGAGGCAGATCCCCGAGAGGACTTTGAAATTTGGTTTAATAAACCTACATCCAGATTGCCTCCTTTGAGAGATCAAGGACTGGGATTTAACAGCCCGCGCACTTGGTGCGAGGGCATTATTGCTAAACTTAACCGAGCACCTGGTAAGCGGGACCTAAGTCCACAACAGTGTCGGGGCATAGAAACACTCAGCAAGGATATCAGTGAATGTTATGATGACTGCCCCTACATTGTTTTTGAGAACAAATTACATAAAACGCAGTCTGTGATACCTCCAAGTTTTGATAAACTTTTTAAGAGGAATAAAAAATGAGGTGTCTAAACAATCTCAGGGGTATTTTCCTGAGGATACTAAACAATCTCAGGGGTTTTTTCCCGAGGATACTAACGATTAATATAGTAGATGAAATGAGGATGACATATGACCAATAATAGCACCACATCCACCCCTGGGAGGGGCGGAGGAGGGATCACTCCGTGTGTCTCTCCGGAAGTAATTGCACAGCAGATGCAGTTCTTTATTCCTAGAAGTAAATTTTCTAAGAAATCGGCCAAGACCTATGAACAAATAGCAGCCCAGTATATAAAGACCTGCCAAATCCAAATCAGCACAGGTATTCGTCGTGCTACCAAAGATCAAATAGCACAAAATAGATTTCCTATAGATATGGATTGGCTGCGAGATCAAAACACAAATCAATATACAATAGATAAAAAACAATATTGGTGGTTTGACTGGCTGGTCATGACTTATCCCATGTTCAACGTAGTCCAGAGGGGCTATAACAAAAATAACCGAGCACAACTTACTATGGCAGAATTAATTATACCCCAATATGAATTACAAATCGGTGAGACAGCCGAAGAAACATTTCGCAGACTCTATAAAGATTCAGCAGCAGCCTTTGAAAACAACCAAGTAGAGTATGTGCCCATTGATGTTGTGAGCCTACGAAACTACATTGAACAAACGCGGGCCGACACTAAAATGGATCCCACTGCTCGCTATCGTTATGAACTCCAAGCCCGTGAAATATTAACCATTGCCGAATACATGGCAGAACAAACTGATTTAGGTCCAGTAGTGCCGCATGTGGCTAGTCCCAGTCCATTTGGTCGCGTCTATTACCGAGGCCTAAATCTACAGAATACACCCAGTGTAATACGAGAAGCAGCCTTGGGTAAACATACTCGTTATGATGTTGTCAGCAGTGTGTTTGCTTGGCAGTTACTCATGGTCAATGACGCTTTCAAAACACCCGCAACCAAAGAATTAGTCAGGGAACGACAGCGTATTCGCAGTCAATTGGCAGAAGAGTGTATACGGGTTGATGTTAGTAAAGAATTCAAAATTGATATTATCAAACAGGCCATAACTGCCATGGGCTTTGGTGCAGGCCTCAAAGGCGGAGCATACTTCAATCCAGAAACGAATAAATGGGAACGCAATGCTATCAATTCAATAATTAAAAATCCTGATGACAGACTGCGATTCCAAGAACACGCATGGGTGCAGGAGTTTGCTGAAGAACAACAGCGTATCTGTCAACATATACAATCGCTGGTAGATCTAGACTGCCTACCCCGGGACATAGAACTGTTTAATAAAAAGAATCAAATTCGCACCAGCAAACTTATGGCCTATCTCTATCAACACTATGAGTATGATTTGATACAACAGATACACACGTATATTCTATATCGCCGTCTTCACGACAGTGTTGACTATGGTTGGTTAGTGGCAGTGCATGATGGTTTCTATCTTAGACAGAGGGCTACTGGAACATTTCTGCATGAACTGGCACAGAGTATTAACGAACATGTGCGTATTGAAGTCAACGAAAATCTTGGCTGGCTGGGTCTAGATGATACCCTAGCAAATAAGCGCATAAAAGATACAATGAAACGATTAGCAGATCCTGAAAACTTTGATCGTTATACTGACTATCAATGGCATAAAAAACCAGGCATAGAAATTAAACTGTGACAGCAGGCAGAATCATTGTTATAAAACACTAAATAAAACAAAGGATACATATGATACACCTACCTATGACTTTTCAGTTATTCAGCCAGCAATGGACTATTCGTGTGGCACTACCAGGAGAAATACCTGAGGATCTAGGCCAATGTCGTGCAGACCTACATGAGATTGTCATCAATGCCAATCAAAGTGCAGAAAGTATGACCCACACAATCCTACATGAGATCTGTCACTGTATAGAGATCAAACAGCACTTGGAAATGACCGAAAGACAAGTTGATCTAATGGCCATGGGCTTTATTGATCTCCTGCGTAATAACCCCACTATAGGAGAATTGATTCATGGCTAAAGGACAAGCAGGCACAGGCGTAACCCGAGCAATGGCTCCATGGGGCTGGAATACGGAATCATTTAATCGTAAGATTGAAAGAAAGTCCACAGACGAATGTTGGGCATGGCTGGGATCAACAAGTCCATTTGGACCTTTGTTTGGTGTGTTCAAGCAACAGGCTGATGGCACCTATCATCCGCAGATGACACAGGCACGAAGGATTCTATGGGCAGAACATACAGGCACATATCTAGGATCTAGACAAAGCGTATATCACACCTGCGGCAACAAGTTCTGCATGAACTTCCTGCACCTAACTACCACACGCCCCACCAAAGATGTTAGGGTCAACTATAAAAAGCCGCCCGGCAGAACAGCAGGCAGTCGCGTTATTAACGGGCGTGTCTAGACTCCTAATCAGTTAGAACGCTGGGGCAATGAACTAGCCATAGGAGCAAACTAATGTATAAGTTATCAGTAGCAGAATACCAATTCCAAACCACCACGGATGAATTGAGACAACAAATAAAACACATGGCACAAGACTTTGCAGATGACATGGGCATAGATTGGCAGTTTGAATATAGATGGATGATCTTGACTGATGAATCATATCTATTGGCTAAATTAAAATACCCTAAATTAATCGGGGCACTTAAGGTTTCGGTAGTATAAATGGCAAGACCCAGTGCAGCACTAATAGAGGAATTACATCCCACAGCAGACATTACTGATCAACTGTTGGCTGTGAAATCAATATATGCGCTGACATATCAAGGGCAACTGATCAGTCTCCGTCGCGAAACTATATCAATAAGAGGCCGCAGCGTCAAATATCCCAAGACACAGTGGCCCAATGAAGGCACAGTGAAAAATCGTGTAAGGAAATTAAATCTACTATATATGACCGAAGACTTCGGCTACATCTGCTTGTATCTAGCACCAGAAGATGCCAAAGCAGTAGACACTACGACTAGAGAAAAATACCCACAATCATACGAGGCAAACTAAATGTTATTACCAGAAAAGAATGAATTAGAAATTGAATTACTAAAGCGACAAATAGAAACTCACAAGTTCGTCAATGGACTATTGGCCTTAACCTACGTTGGCCTAGCCTGCTACGGCATATATCGTCTAGTAGGAGTATTTCTATAATGCAACCATACATCACACCCGCACCAGGCAGAACACCCAGTGCCAATGTTGTCAACAGACCAGACTACAAGTTAGATATTCGTTTAAGTGAATTTAGACAAAATGAATATCTACTTGCCATCAACAAGTTCATACCCGAAACAGGATGGTGTGAACAAAAGTTTTTTCTAACTCAGGAAGAGTTGGCCTGTATACAGGATGTAATTAATGGCAGTTGAATATCCAAATAGAGTAAACCCTAAACTAGGAACCAAGGTAGTAGAAGGTTTTCTAGTAGGCAGAGACAAGACAGTAGTTCCTCCCAATGAAGTAGAACACCTAGCCAGCCTAGGCTGCACAGACAAAGACATTGCCGAATACTTTGGCGTCAGCGAAAGCAGTCTACGCTACAATCTTAGCGTTTTCCTTATAAAAGGACGACATCAACTAAAAGTCAGTCTAAGACAAAAACAATTACAAGTTGCACTAGAAGGTAATCCTACTATGCTAATATGGTTAGGTCGCAATGTTCTGGGACAGAATGAAACACCCATTAACAACGACGACAACAAAGTTCTACCATTTACAGATGATGAACTAGACGAGATTAAGGATAATCTAGAAGAAGAATTAAATGATCTAGATGCCGCTGAGTAATGCACAGAGACTGATAGCAGACAGCCCATTACGGTTTAGAGTTGCCGTATGTGGGCGTCGTTTTGGCAAGACACACCTAGCCATTAGAGAACTGGCCAAATTTGCTCGCTTTCCTAACAAGCGTGTGGTCTACTGTGCTCCTAGTTATCGCATGGCTAAACAGATTGTTTGGAAAAAACTTAAAAAGAAATTGATATCTATCAATTGGGTTAGGAAGATTAACGAAAGCGATCTAACACTAGAATTAGTCAATGGCAGCGAAATCAATCTTCGCGGTCTAGAAAATTATGACAGTATTAGAGGTATTGGTATAGATTTCTTAGTCATTGACGAAGCAGCAGACATTGACAAAGAAGCATGGTATGAAGTATTACGTCCCACACTAGCAGACACAGGCGGACATGCATTATTCCTAGGCACACCTAAAGGTTATAACTGGTTTAAGGATCTTTATGATACCGCCAAGACTAGAAAAGACTGGGTGTCGTTCCAATTCACTACTATTGACGGTGGCAATGTTCCCCCAGAAGAAGTAGAACAGGCTAGACAGGATCTAGACGCAAGAACATTTGCGCAGGAATTTCTTGCCACATTTGAACAGTATAAAGGCATTGTGGCCTATGCATTCGGTGAGCATAACATCAAACCTGCGCCCACAATTGAAGCACATACTCCACTACATATTGGCATGGACTTTAACGTAAGTCCCGGCACAGCAGCAGTCTGCGTTAGAACTAAACTTGGCCTACATCAAATAGATGAAATCTACATGCAGAATACTAACACAGAGGAAATGATAGCGGAGATTAAAAGTCGTTATGCTAAGAATCCCATTACAGTATATCCAGATCCTGCAGGTGTTCAACGCAAGACATCAGCCAATGGCAACACTGATATCAAGTTATTGGAAATGGCTGGCTTCAAATGCCTTTACCATAGACAACACCCACAGATCAAAGACCGCATCAATGCAGCCAACAGTCTATTCCATATTAAAGACAATAATGAGACTAGATTCTACATTGATCCAAAATGTAAACACACAATAAAGAGTTTACAGAACTACAGTTACAAAGAGGACAGCAGCCAACCAGATAAGGATAGTGGCTGGGATCACATGTTTGATGCCCTGACTTATCTAATACAGTTTGTATTCCCGATCGTCAAACCTGTAGTCCCACAACCACCCCAACGATGGGCCGTTAGATAACGCTAAATACAATATTGGCAAGGAACACCTATGCAGACTATTTTAACTGAAGCCTACGCAAGGGCAATGACCACCAACTATCTTTGGAACAGATACAAAGATCGTTGGGAATATCTATTACATTCATATATGGGCGGTGAAACATACCGCAAAGGTGCTTACCTCCATCGCTATGAATTAGAAAACGACAAAGAATACAATCGCAGACTGGCTAGCACTCCCCTAGACAATCAATGTAAAAGCATTGTCAGTCTCTACAACAGTTTCCTATTTAGAGTTCCCGCCAAACGTGAACTGGGCACCATGGAAGATGATCCTAGAGTAACTGCCATGCTGGAAGATGCAGATCTAGATGGACGCAGCATGGATCAATTCATGAAAGACGTCAGCACATGGAGCGAAGTATTCGGCCACTGCTGGGTTGCTGTTTCAAAGCCCAGCGTTAGTGCTGTAACACTGGCCGATGAATTGGCGCAGGGCGTAAGACCATATCTTTCAGTGCATAGCCCCTTAGGCGTCACAGACTGGCTATGGCAGCGACAGCCTAATGGCAGTTATGAATTAAAGATGGTCAAATTCCTAGAAGAGATCAACGATACTCTAACAGTAGTCACAGAATACACAGAGACTACAATTATCAAAACAACCATCAATACAAAAGAAAATGCAGCCACAGAAGTCGTTGAAGAACCTAATGAACTGGGCCGAGTTCCATTTGTCCTAGTATATGCAGAAAGATCACCTGTTCGCGGTATTGGCATTAGCGTTATTGACGATATTGCTGACCAACAGCGTGCCATTTATAATGAACAAAGCGAAGTTTATGAAAGCATTAGATTGGATACTCATCCCAGTCTTGCTGCCACTGCTGATACTGATATTGGCACAGGCGCTGGATCACTGATCCGCTTGCCCGATAACTTGCCGCCGGAATTAAAACCCTATATTTTAGAGTTTAGTGGTGCTCCTATTGATAAAATCTACAGCAGTATCAATGAACATGTAAAGATGATTGACAGCATGGCCAACGTTGGATCAGTTCGTGCAACAGAAACACGCGACATCAGTGGTGTTGCTATGGAAACAGAATTCCAATTGCTCAACGCACGCCTAAGCAATCTCGCAGACAATTTGGAATTAGCAGAAGAACAAATTTGGCAGTGGGTTGGTGTTTATCTTGGTATGCCATGGACCGGCACTGTTGAATATCCAGATAGTTTCTCAATGCGTGATACTGGTCGTGAATTAGACAACTTACTCAAAGTCAAAGCAGTGATCACAGACACTAGAGCACAAAGAGCACTAGACCATGAGATACTGGAATTAGTAGACATTGACGAAGAAGAACTACAGGAGTATGTGGGATCACCGGAAGGTGCCGAGGAAGAAGCAGACGATGAAATGTTGCATGCACCTACCACAGCAGAAAATCGTCAAAGTCATATCCAAGAAATGATCATGGAAGGTTATGAAGATGATGAGATCCTTGATATCCATCCTGAAATCACAGCAGCAGATATCTTGGCTGCTAAACAGGCATTACTAAATCTAAATGGCTGAAACATATAAGCCCACTGAAGAAATGGCAGCAGCAGCACGCAGAGGACTAAAAATGCGTGCTGAGTCAGCGCCTAGTCGTAGAGGCGGCACAGCAGTAGGACTTGCTCGTGCTCGTCAGTTCAGCAGACGAGAAGCGGTAAGTCTAGATGTTGTTAAAAGAACATTTAGTTTTCTCAGTCGTGCCAGAACTTATTATGAAGCAGGTAAGAATACTCCGGGCACACAGGCCTACTTACTTTGGGGCGGCCCTGCGGCATTGGCTTGGGCCCGCCGCATATTGAATGAAATAAACTAAATAACATATAGACATATTGATATGTCACAATTTTTACTTCTAAGGAAGGCGAGGTTACGATGACCGACAACCAAACATCGGCTACAAACACAGAGACCACTGACAACTCTGCAGACAACAGTCAGGCTACAAAGACATTTACGCAAGAAGAGGTCAATGCCTTAATGGCTAGAACCAAATCTCAATTAGAGAAAAAGTATTCTAGTCGTTATGAAGACCTAGGTGATCCAGACGAACTGCGCGATATTGTTCAACAACATCGCAAGTCAAAAGAGGACTACCAACTCAAGCGTGGTGAATTTGAAAAAGTGCTTCAGGAGAAATTGTCCGCGAAGGACGCTGAAATCTCTAAGCGTGATAGACTAATAGAGGAATTTCGTTTGAATACTCCTATCGTAGATGCCGCTGCTCGTTATCGTGCAGTGAATCCGGCGCAAGTCCGAGAACTAGTTCGCAATAATGTCCGCTTAAATGCTGACGGCGAAGTAGAAGTCTTAGATAGAGACGGACAGGTCAAATACGATGATAAAGGTCAACGACTAACCGTAGATGCATTTGTGCAATCTTGGTTAGGTGAGAATCCTCATTTCGTGCAACCAACCCCTAGCACTACGGCAACTCGTAGCAATGTTGGCTTTACCCAAAACAAATTAGATGTATCACAATTGGATTTTAAGAATCCTGAGCACAGAAAAATCTACGCAGAATATAGAAAGTCTGCGGGAATTGCCTAATATTTAAGGAGACATTAAAATGGCAGGTTCAACAACCACAACCCTTAACGACCTATTGCCTAGCATTGTTGCTGAGGCCATGTTCGTTGCCGGCGAGCGCTCAATCATGCGCGGCCTGGTAAAAAATTATAGTCTTGGTCAAGGCCAAGGCAAAACTGTAACAGTTCCACGTTACCCACTACAGACTGCTGCTACCGTTACCGAAGGTGATGAAGTCAGCAATACTGAAGTTTCTACAGACGGTGCAACTCTAACTGTAACTACTGCTGCTCTACGCACATTAGTAACAGACTTAAGCGTTGCCGCTAGCGCCAGCAATGTTGTTGCTGACCTAGGCCGTTTATTCGGCGAAGCAATCGCTCGTAAGATTGACACAGACCTAATGGGCCTATTTAGTGGCTTCAGTGGTGGTGTTGGCGCTGCTGACGCTGCTCTAAGTGCTGCTACTATCGCTCGCGCTGTTGCAGTTCTACGTGCTAACGCAGTTCCTGCTGATGCATTGGCCTGCGTTGTTAACCCTTATGTTGCTTATGACCTAAAGGCTAACTTAACAAACACATTTGCTAACCCTAATGCTGGTATCATCCAGAATGAGGCAATGAGCCAAGGTTATGTTGGTATGCTGTTCGGCGTGCCGGTATTTGAAAGCAGCCTAATCGCTAACAATGGCACCGCTGGTGACTATGTTGGTGCTGTTTTCCACCGTGATGCTCTAGGCCTTGCTATGATTGGTGACATCACTATTGAAACTCAGCGTCGTGCTAGTTTCTTAGGCACTGATGTTGTTGCCGCTTGCCACTACGGCGTAGGCGAACTTTACGACGGTTACGGCGTAAAAGTTACTGCTGATAGTAGCATTCTATAATCGGGAAAGGACCCTAGCAGATGGCATTTAATATTGTTGCAGGAAATTTTGTAAGTTTCGCAGTTTACAGTGAAGTGACTGCTAGGGACCAGCGTTTCTTTGAAGCCAATGAAGGTTTTACAGAACTACAGGTAAATGATCTACTTGCTCAAGCCAGTGACAGGATTTTAGCAAAACTAAAAGCCACAGACTGGTGGACAGAATATCAATTTGATAGAGATTCTACTTTAAAAAATGATGTTCGCTTACTTCCTGATGTTGACCCATTAAGGATTAAAGGTCGCGAGCAAGATTGGAAAGATCTTAACATCTACTTTGCTATGAGCGAATATTTGCTGCCTCGTGCAGCAGATTGGAGCAATGAAGCAGATGTTGCCAAGATCGGTTTCTACAAGGATCAATATACTGCACTGTTCAAGGAACTGATTGAAGACGGTCGTTGGTATGACTTTGATGCGGATGGCACTGTGGAAACCAGTGAACGTCAACCGAGTCGTGTTAATCTAGTGAGAGTAAGATGAGAACAGAACTATTATCCTATTTGACAGCAAGCCTAACTGGCACCATAAAGGCCAGTCAGGAGTTGCCGTTTGAGAATGGTGGTAGTGCTAACTATCTTCGTAATCTACGTAGGGTTTACTTAGATGAACCTTACACAGAGCAGGATATACTCATCAATACACTAGATGAAGCCAGCGAAGTTAATCAACAGATTACCTATGTCCGTGGATATCTAGCAGTGGACGCAAAGAATCGCAATCCAGATTTAGACGCAGCACTTACAACGATGAGTGCGGCTTTAAAGCAAGCAAACATAACAAATTCTTTTAGAAAAGAGTTTGACTATACCACTACTATAGATGACGACAGAGTTGTCTATGAGTTTGAGTATAGATATTACCAAATAGCATAAGGAAAAAGCAAAATGGCATATATTAACGCATCAAGCGCAGTAAATCGCGTGAAGTTAATTATCATCAAGGACGCCGATGCTACTACTCCTGGAACCCCTGTGGAAGATGATTTCTACACAGCAGTCAGCAACTCAACTGGTGCAATCACCACATTGACAACTGCTAACGGTCCTATCGTAGTACCAGGCCTACAAGATGTAACAATCAACAACGCAAACGGTAGTTTCCGTTGGAAGCAATTAGACCAATCCGGTGAAAACGTTATTACTACTAACGCTACAAACAGCCTAAGTGGTAACTTCGTTCTAGATCCTACCACATTCTTTGGAACTGGTGGTGGCAGTCTAGCCGATGATGACGGCATCTTCAAATTATCTAACGATAGAGTGCAGGTTGCTTTCTTAATCGCACCAGAAGGTGTTACAACTGGCAAAAAATTGTTCATGGGCACAGGATTTATTTCTGCTCTAGCCCCAACAGTTAGTGCAGATAGCCCAGTTTTCGTTAGCCCAATTACAATTGAAGTTAACGGCGACTACATCTTGGCTACTGCTGCCAATGGCGCTTAATTACTAATCATATAGTAATGATCAGGGGACTCAGGTCCCCTTTTCTTTTCCTTATTACTTTTCGGTACTATAGGTTAAATATTTTTATGCAAAAATACATTGATAGATTTTGGACTAAAGTTAATAAAACACAAACATGTTGGGAATGGACAGGTGCCACTACCAAATTTGGTCATGGTATGTTTAGTTATAGTGGGAAAACACTCGGCGCCCATCGCTTTAGTGCATTAATTTCCGGCATGGCCATAGATGGCAAACTAGTTTGCCATCATTGTGATAATCCTAGGTGCGTAAGGCCGGATCATCTTTTTATCGGCGACCACATTACTAATATGCGTGATATGGTTAACAAAAAGCGTCACATGTCTAGGGAAATAAAAAAGATGAAAACAGTATACACTCCATTAGGTGTATATCCTTCTAGAGTTAAAGCCGCTATAGCGCATGGAATAACACCTCCTGCTATATCCTATAGGATGTTGACGCATCCGGCGCTATATTACTATGGATAAGTAATAGTGTCCAAGGAGGACAGATATGATATTTGATAATTTAGATACAGAGCAATTATTACGCAGCATGGAGGCTGAAGCAGCCAAGGCCATTGCGGAATTAAAATGCTTACGCAAAGATGCTGAACAAATAGACGCAAGACTGCGTTTTTTATTAAGTGTAATACATCACTTAAAAGATAAGATTGGAGAATGAGATGGGATTAAAACTAACACAATTGGCTAGCAAGCCGCAACTAATTAAAGTCTATATAGATCGCGAAGATATTAAAGAACGCTACGGTGACGAACTTGAATTTTGGGTCTATGATCGTCAGCCCATTGATCAATTTATTAAAATGGCAACAACCAGCGCAACAGATTATGCTGAGATGATTCGCATGGTCAATGATCTTGTGCTGGATGAAGACGGTAATAAAGTTATTAAAGAAGGCGAAGCACTACCTAACGATGTAATGACAGCAGTAATTAATGCGGTAGTTGAACGCCTGGGAAAGTAACAAATGAACAGGTCCGCGAAGGATCTGTTGAATTGAGTATGATTATATTGGTGGATACAATGGCAGAGCGTTATGGAATGTTACCTAGTGAAATAATGCTAAGAGCAAACACTTTTGATGTTTTTGTAGCGGACACTGCAATTGGCTATAGGAATTATCTGCATGATAAAGCCAACGGTAAAGTTACCATGTATAAACCAGAATCATATAGTCAAGATGAATTATTGAATATCTTAAATGGCAAAAATTGATAAAACCGGTGTAGATCGTCAATTCAAAAAGTTAGAAACTGCCATGCGTGGTTTGGTAAAGGCCGCGCACACAGAGTTTATCAAAAATACACCGGTTAGATCGGGCAATGCCAGACGCAAAACAAGGCTAGACGGCGATCGTATTGTAGCCGATTATGCTTATAGTCAACGCTTAGATGAAGGTTATAGTAAGCAGGCGCCAGAAGGTATGGTCCGGCCTACTGAAGAATGGATTCAACAAGAAGTGGATCGCAGATTAAAGGACATATGATATGGCCAGTAATATTCGTGTTGTATTAGAAATAGACAACAAACAGTATCTAGCAAATATTCGTGCGGCCGATCAAGCCACACAAAAATTCGCTACAAATACAAAAAGCAATTTAGATAAAGTTAATCCAGCAGTTAACAATCTAAGTCAAAGCCTAGGCCGTTTATCCGGCTTATTGGCCGGCATCAGTTTTACAGCGGCCATTGGCGGAGCCCTGCGCTTTGCCGATGGCATTCAGGATGTAGTAGAAGCCAGTGATCTAAGTTACAGTAGTATAGTAGGCTTTGCAAAAAGTGTAGAAAAAGCCGGTGGCAGTTTTGAAGGCGCACAAGATGCTGTATTAAAATTCAGCCAAACAATTGGTGAAGCAGTCTATAGTGGTAGCAGTAGCGCACAAGAAGCATTGGGCAAAGTAGGCCTAAGCCTAAAAGATCTACAAAATTTAAGTCGTCAAGAACAATTTGATAAAGTCGTGCAGGGTTTGGCTAAAATTGAAAACCAAGCGATTAGAACCAAAGTGCAAACTGAAATCTTTGGCAAGACACTTAAAGGTGTAACTTTCCCTAAGGTAGCAGATAATTATGATGCTAATGCGGCCGCTGCCGCTAAGAATGAAAGAGCCAATCAAGCCGCTGCCGAAGCCTATGACAAATTAGTAGAAACGCTGGGTAATTTGAAACAGGCCATTGTTAATATTACCGAACCGCTGAATTCTATTGCCAGTGGCATCAATGTCAGTGTTGGTGCATTTGAAAGTTTATTAAAAGCAGTGGTAGCCGCTTTGGGTGCTTATTTAATTTTCGGCAAGGCATTACCGGCTGTTAAAAGTATCATGGATGGGCTGGCTACTACAGTTAAGGCCAGCGGTGGCGCATGGGCGCTGTTTAAGAGTCAAATAGCCGGCATAGGCAGTGGTTTAGTCAGCGTAGTAACAGGCCTAGGCCGCGCTACTGGCATTATATCCGGAGGCACTAGTGCTGCATTTAGTTTTGCGGCTGCTATAGCCGGCGCTGCTCGTGCATTCTTACGCTTTGCAGGTGTTGTAGGTATTATCTATAGCGTAGTAGAAGCCATTAACTTTTTAAGCAAATTACTCTTTGACTTTGATGCAGTTGATTGGGTTATTGGTAAATTCAAACAGTTAAAGGCCGCGGCTCTAGACTTTTTCAATATTAAACCGGATCTACCGGATCAAACAGCCGCTGAGACCAAACGCCTAGAAGATCAAGCCAAGGCCTTGGCAGCCGCTAAAAAAGCAGAAGAAGAAAGAGCAGCGGCAGCAGCGGCATTCGCTGAAAGGCAAGCCAAGTTAAGAGCAGAGATAGAAAAGACCGGCGATGCTTATGAAAAGAATAATTATCACAAGCGATTAGATCTAGAATTAGCAGAATTATTAATTGGCAAAACAGAAGAACAGGTTGAATTGTTTAAGGCCTGGGACGACAATGCCACAACAGCAGAAGCAGCCATTCAAAGTTTACTAGATAAGAAAAGTGAATGGAGTCGTGGCACAAAAGAACAGCAAGAATCTTTATACTTAATTGATGAAGAAATTGCTCGTGTTAAAGAATTAATGGAAGCACGCCGCGGCGAAATTGAAACTCAATTAAAATCTCTTAATGCTGCTCGTAGCGCAGATAGATTGCGTGTAGCCAGCATACAACAACAGATAGATCTAGAAAATCTAAGAGCACAGGCTTTGGGCTATAGTTTAACCGAACTAGAAAAATTTAATCAAGCCAGCAAGACAGATGAAATGCGCGGCAAGCCCGAAGCAGAAATTAATGCCTTAAGGCAAATGGCTGAAGAACGCGACAAAGTTACCAGTGCGCTAAATGCAGAACGCACCAGTCGCGAAACTAACAGTAGATTGATGGATATAGAATCCAACATAATGGGTCGTCAATTTACAGAACTTGAAAAATTAGAAGCACTGAAAAAGGCTAACCCAGAAGCATTTGAGCGTAAGACTTATCAAGAAACATTGGCTCTACAACAACAGGCAGCAGCCATTGATGAAGCAGCCAAAGCATTCCAGGCCTTGGCTTTCGCTAGAGATTTACAGCGACAAGGTGAAGATTTTGCTGCTGGCATTAAAGATCAATTAAATTTGGATCGCGCGATTGGCGAAAGTGCTCGTCGTAGAATACAAGTTGAAATTGATGGACGCAATCAACTACAAACTAAACTTCGCGAAATTGCAGACCGCTATGGTGATGAAAAGAAACTCAGTGAAGAACTGCGCCAGGCCAGACAAAAAGAAATTGATGATGCCACTAATGGTATTAACAATTTAATTGCACTTAAGAAGAAATCAGTTGAAGAAGACCAAGCCGTGCGCGACAGTTTTGAATTCGGCTGGGAAAATGCTTTTGCCAAGTATGCAGAAGACGCCAATAATGCTGCTAAACAAGCAGAAACATATTTTGAAACATTCACTAGAGGTTTTGAAGATGCATTTGTGCGTTTCGTTCAAACTGGTAAGTTCAGTTTCAAGGATCTTATCAACAGCATTATTGCAGACTTTGCTAGGCTACAGGCTAAAAAGTTTGTTACCAGTATCTTTGGTGGTGGTGGAGGTGGTGGCTTCTTTGGTGATATATTTGGCAGCATTGGTAAAATCTTTGGCTTTGCCAATGGTGGTAACCCTGCGATGAACAAGCCAATATTGGTAGGCGAGCGTGGACCAGAATTAATGATTCCTCGCAATGCCTCAACAATCATTCCTAACGAAGCACTGGGCGGTGGTGGTAACCAGACTATGGTAACTTACAACATACAGGCTGTTGATGCAGCCAGTTTCCAACAATTAGTGGCACAAGATCCCAAGTTCCTACATGCTGTAGTTGAGAAGGGTCGTCGTAGCATGCCACAAGGAGCAAGACGATGAGCATACAAACAGTAATTAATTCAGCGCAGACAATTGAAGTCAGTAGACCTGCACTGGTTGCCAGCACTATGAGCCGTAGTGGTAGATTGTTTACCAGTGCTCGTAACTGGACTAAGCCATGGCGCTTTACAGTAAGTCCCAAGCCTGTATGGCGAATCGCAGATGTTCGCGGCGTGATTGAAAATATCATGACCTATGACAAGCACACTGAACAAACTGTATATATTGGCGCTACTGCATCATGGCTCACAGCCTATCAAGGAGCGGTAACTGTATCTACCGGTGCACTAGTAGGCATTACCTGCACCAGCGCATCAGGCACAACATTGAATATCAGTTATACTGGTTTGAGTAATGGAACAATTATTCTTAAACCCGGTGACATCATTCAGCCTAACGGACATCGTTATCCTTATGTTGTCACTAATACTGTTACTGCCACAGGCGCTACAGGCAGTGCAGCCGTAACGCTACACAGAGGCTTTTTACCGCAGACTTCTTATACACTAAATGGCAGCACATTACTAGTAGGATCGGCCTGCGGTTTTAGAGTTAAGGTCAGCAATTTACCTACATATAGATTCTTACCGGGCCAGTTAGTAGAATTTACTGGTGATTTTGAACTTATTGAAAGCGTGACAACATAATGGCACAGACAATAGCAGCAGTAGATAGCCCAGCGATTGAACATGGTGTTCTAATTGATCTAACATTACCGGATGCCACCACAGGCGCAGCCACAACATATCGCATCAGCAACTGCTATACCAATGTAGTTTATAATGGTAATACCTATACAGCACTAGGTGGCTTTTTACAGGTTACAGATATTCAAGGTGATCTACAAAATACCAATAATGAAATCAGTCTAGGCCTCAGTGCTATTCCAGCAGAATATATTGAAGCAATATTAAAGCAGGAAATTAAAGGCGGCAGTCTACGCATATATCGTGCATTCTTTGATAGTGCTACACAGCAGATTAGAAACATAGGCGGCGTAGATCAAATATTTTTACGCTTTGATGGTTATATCAATAACTATGCCATACAAGAAGATGTAGCCAGTTATCAAAGCGCAGATGTCACGCACACAATTACAGTTACAGCCAGCAGCATACTAGGCGTGCTGGAAGGTCGCGTTAGTGGGCGTAGGACTAATGAACAAAGTTATCAAAAGGTCTACGGTGAAACATTCATCACAGGTGCTATTACCACAGATCCCAGCATGAGTCGTATTGTTGCACTTAAGGCTGCTAGTTTTGACTTTGGCAGACCATATACAGGTAGTAGTGGATCAGGCAGCGCAGGTGGCCGCAGCACAGGTGGCGGCGGAAATAATAATGTATCTACGGAGCAACCATAATGATTAGACTGGCAGACAGAAGTGACCTAGATACTATAACAGATCTTGTTATTGAATTTCTACAGGCTACTAGTTATGACAATCATCTAGCCAGTGGTGTTGATAGAGCACACATACAAAAACTTGTCTATGCAGTATTGAAGATGGGTCGCGTATGGCTAGCAGAAATTGACACAGTAGTAGTAGGACTACTGATTGCAGTTAAAGAACAAAACATATGGATGCCGGACAAAGTCAGTCTGCGCGAATTGGTATTCTTTG
>JACCEE010331074.1_pt1 | contig 23535 bp, 21 predicted proteins | sample 7449931 | NCBI WGS metagenome assembly JACCEE01 (sample SAMN15323457, study PRJNA562643) | freshwater metagenome | isolation source: river surface water | place: USA:Blue River Watershed | collected 2017-08-19 | reverse complement strand
TTTTGGTTTTGAAAATGATAACACTCCTACTTGTTGTGCTTCTTGTAAAAAACCAGAAATGATTAATGTTATTCATAAAAAATGTATTTGTGGTAAAGCTAGACCAAATTTTGGTTTTGAAAATGATAAATTTCCTACTTGTTGTGCTTCTTGTAAAAAACCAGAAATGATTGATATTAAAAATAAAAAATGCATTTGTGGTAAATCTCGACCTAACTTTGGTTTTGAAAATGATGAAAAACCGACTTGTTGTGCTTCTTGTAAAAAACCAGAAATGATTAATATTGTAAGTAAAAGATGTGTGTGTGGTAAATCTCAACCAAATTTTGGTTTTGAAAATGATAACACTCCTACTTGTTGTGCTTCTTGTAAAAAACCAGAAATGATTGATATTGTAAGTAAAAGATGTGTTTGTGGTAAATCAACAAGTCCTATTTTTGGTTTTGAAACAGATGAAAAACCGACTTGTTGTGCTTCTTGTAAAAAACCAGAAATGATTGATATTGTAAATATAAAATGTGCTTGTGGTAAATCTCAACCAAGTTTTGGTTTTGAAAATGATAAAATACCTACTTGTTGTGCTTCTTGTAAAAAACTAGAAATGATTAATATTAAAAATAAAAAATGTGCTTGTGGTAAATCTCAACCAATTTTTGGTTTTGAAAATGATAAACTACCTACTTGTTGTGCTTCTTGTAAAAAACCAGAAATGATTAATATTAAAAATAAAAGATGTATTTGTGGTAAATCACAACCTAATTTTGGTTTAGAAACTGATGAAAGACCAACTTGTTGTAAAGAATGTAAAACTCCAGAAATGATTAATATTGTAAGTAAAAGATGTTTATGTGGTAAATCAACAGGTCCTATTTTTGGTTTTGAAACAGATGAAAAACCGACTTGTTGTGCTTCTTGTAAAAAACCAGAAATGATTGATATTAAAAATAAAAAATGTGCTTGTGGTAAATCTCAACCTGTTTTTGGTTTTGAAACTGATGAAAAACCTACTTGTTGTGCTTCTTGTAAAAAACCAGAAATGATTAATATTGTAAGTAAAAAATGTAAAACAAAATTCTGTAATACTAGTGCTAATTCTAAATATGAAGGATATTGTGCCTATTGCTACGGAAACTTATATCCAGATAGTCCGATTGTAAGAAATTTTAAAACAAAAGAGAGATTAGTTGTAGATTATATTCGAGAACAATTTCCAGATTTAAGTTGGAAATTTGATAAAATTATAGAAAATGCTTGTAGTAGAAGAAGACCAGATATATTTTTAGACTTAGGATACCAAGTAATAATTATAGAAGTTGACGAAAATCAACATCAAAATTATGATTGTTCTTGTGAAAATAAAAGACTTATGGAATTATCACAAGATATAGGTCATAGACCATTAGTATTTCTACGATTTAATCCAGATAAATATTATGATAAAGATAATAAAACTATTCCTTCTTGCTTTTCAATAACAAAGAATACAGGTGCATTAAAAGTAAATAATAAAAAAAACTGGAATGAAAGATTAAGTAATCTAAAAACTCAAATTAATTATTGGATAAAAAATAAAACTGATAAAACAATAGAAGTAATTCAACTATATTATGATGAAAACTAGTGTAAGAATATAACTAAAGAATTCAAATTTTATCTTGGTATTAATTCTAAATTAAAAAGAAAAATATACAATATATTCAATAAAAATCAATATTATTTCTTTGAAAATTTTATTAAAAGTTCATCAAATACCTTTTTTTTATTTTCATATGTATTTTGTACAATAACCAGCCTCCAATCGCCTCTATTCTTAGGATAAACAGGATTACAAGTACAAAGTTTGACATTTGATTCATAAATACTGGAAGACATAATATAATTACCACAATCAGTACAAAATACAATTCTAAAAGGATATTTTAACATATTTGGAATCATATAATAACCAGTTAAATAATGACTTCCCATAATAATAGGTTCTTTTGGCCTTTGAATAATGCGTTCAAGCTCATCAAGATATTTAAGTTTTTTCATTTTTTAAGCTTATACCCACAAATTTAAAAGTATAAGCTAAAAACTTTAAATTAGAAACCAAATTTTTAGAATGGTAATTTAATTTTTATAAAAAGTTATCAAATTTTCTTTTTTATTATAAAATTGACAAAATATATATTTAGTAAAAAATACTTAAAAATTAGAATATAAATTATTTGAAAAATGAATGAAAATAAAATTAAGATAAAAGGATTACCTAAAGGTAGTTTATTGCATACTGAATTAGGATTAATTAAAATAGAAAGAATATTTTTTACTGATAAAGTATTAACATCAAAAGGTTATTCTAAAGTAAAGACTAAAAGTAAACCAGGTAAACAGAAAATTATAACAATTAAAACAGAAGACGGTGAATTAAATTGTACTAAAGATTATAAAATTGCCGTTTATAACAAAAACTCCACATATTCTTGGAAAAAAGCAGAAGATTTGACAGAGAATGATATTTTAATAACAAGTAGACAAGCAATAATTGGTTCTAATAATTTATATGTGAATACAAGTTTAAATAATTTAGTTGAATCAAATATTACAAAAGAATCTTTAGATTTTATAAAGGGAATATATCCTTGGATAATAGGATTTAATCAAAAATCAAATGTAAATATATACAAAATCTTAGAATTAATAAATGGTTTTAATGGTAATGAATATTTTTATAAATTTATAACCAATGATAATTTAAAAGTAGATTATTATGATAGAAATATACCAGATTTTATATATGAAAGTGATTCTTTTATAAAACTAGCATATTTAGCAGGTATAATAGATGGAACCTTTTATACGAATACCATAATTGATAATAATACAATAGTATCAGATAAATCTTTAGAATGGATAAAACAATTACAGATTTTATGTTATTCTTGTGGTTTTGAGACAACAATAGAAGAAAAAGAAGAGGAGATAAATTTGAAAATATCAACTAAATATGCTAAAAATATAATTGAAAGTATTCCACAAATAACAAATACTTTAAATTTTGATAAATTATTCTTAAAAGATACGAATGATCTATTAAAGTATAATCTAGTGAAAGTAATAGGAATAGAAGATAATAATGAAGAAGTAGAAACATATGATATAGAATTAGAGAATAAAGATGGATTTTATTGTAATGGTTATTTCATATTATAATAATTAACATGGGCATAACCAAATCCATTTTCATGTGATTTAAGATTTCTTGGTATAAAATGATCAGTAAAGTTATCTTTATTATTAATTGTTTTTATATATGTATGATACATGTCGTTTATATAAGGTTTTTTTTTAGATAAATTTTTATTACTATTATTAATAGGATATTTATCTTTACTTAATTTTTGTATCCAACAATATACGTTAGCACAATTTTCAGCAATATAATTACCATCACAAATTTGTAATGGTTCACTATCAAATTTTTCGTTATTATCTCTACTTAAAAGACCATTTAATAAAAGATATTCACCATTTTTTTGTTTAGAACCTGTAAATAGCCAACGAGATAAAATATATAATTCTTCGTCCGAATTAAAAGGCATATTATAATTATCTGGTTTAGTCCAAATAGCATTACCATTAGGTATAAAAGTATTATTAAATACTTTTATTGGATTTTTGTATATTAATTTTTTATCTAAATTTGGATTTTCACCATGAATAGCAGCATAATACTTAATAGGATAAAATGGTTCAGAAGCTTCAAAATCAATATAATGTTTTCTAATAATATCTAATGTTAATTTTTGAAATGTAATTTTTTTTGTCATACTATTTTATTATAATTTAAAAGATATTTTTATATTAGACTTTGATAATTTAAAAAATAATTTACTTAAGCTTTTTATTTTTATAAGAATTTTTAATTAATATTTTTTTTGTAAATGATTTATATTTATCATATTGTGATGAATTTAATGCATATGCAGTTTTATTAGGATTATCATTTATATCATCGCCAGTATAATTAGTTAACATTAAAGTATCTAAAATAGCATATGCATTTTTTTGATCATCAATGCAATATGGATAAGTAAAATAATGAAATTTGTTACCATATATTTCAGAGACAAATTTGATTATTTTTGATTTAGTAATAAATGAAAATATTTCGCCACCAATATAAATATATTTATTTCGAGCAACCTTAATTAATAATGAGTTACCATTAAATTTTGTACCATATGTTTTGTGTTGTATTGTATATATATTTTTGGGACTTTTACCAATAAAAATCTCTAATGGTTTAATCGAAATAACTTTTTCTGTAAAATATTTATAATAGTTTTTATCAAAACGGGGTGTAAAATATTTTTCACTATCAAATTTAGGAAATTTATAGACATCCACATAATTTTTATTTATATAAACGCAAAACGATATTCCTCTACCATGTTCGTCATACGTAAAATATGATTCATCATTTTTATATTTAGTTAAATTGTTTTCTTGAATTTTTAATGATATCAAATTTCCACAATACAAATTTTTAATATCAACACCATAAAATGAAGCTTTATGAGCATATTTAGGTACCAATGTAGGTTTATCATCAAATATATTATATTTTTTTTTCCAGAGATAAATGTGTCTATTTCCTGCATCAATACCAATTATAAAATATCGATATTTATAGTTAAATTTAATATGTTTACTAGTACTTTGATTAAAATACACATATTTATCTTTATATTTAGGATTATTAGATTCGAAACTATATCGAATAATTTTAGTACAATCCATCTTTTAATTAATTATAATATTAAAATTATACTAGATATAAATTAATTAAAATAGACAAAAAAAATATATACAAAATATACAAGGAAATATAAACATATATTAAACTAATCTACATTACTCCCAGAGGATCTGAGTGTCAGTCTTAAGACCAACAATCATCTCTGTGATTTCCCTCATTCTCTTTGCTTCCTTCTTCAGAAAATACCTAAGCAATTCAGCATGAACTTTCTTCTTTTTTTCATAGGTCTCCTGAATAGAAACCAACCTCCAATCATATCGATTCTTAGGATAAATTGGCTGACAATAACACATATCTACAGTTGAAGAATCAATAGTATTTGCCATAATATAGTTACCACAATCAGTACAAAAGACCATTTGATAATGTTGAAAATTAACAGGAGCATAATATCCACTAAAGTTATAACCTCTACATATAAGAGGCTCGTAAATCTCCTCTGTAACAAACCTAAGCTCATTCAGATAAGGAAGCGGAGTTACAACACTCATCCTCACAAAAGCTGTACCTTGGTGTAAAAACTTATACCTTGTGTTGTGACTGAAAGTATAAGTTGTTACTGTTAAGGATTTGAGTGTAGTAATTAAAAATTTTTATAGAACTTTCAAATTTTCTTAAAAATCTATAAAAAAAAACAAAAAAGTAAAAAAACTACAAAAACTATGTATATACAAATGTACATGTCAAACACCAAACAACTTTACACCCAGTCGATCTGCAGATTGGTCTTAAGACCAACAACCAACTCAGTGACCTTCTGCATGTCTTTCTTCATACAGTATGAGAAGAGTTCCTGGTGAACCCCCTTCATTTTCTCATAGGTCTCTTGAATGGAGAAATCTCTCCAATCGCACCTAGTTTTTGGGTAAAACTCAGTGCAAGAGCAGCTATCAACAAAACACTCGTAAGTTGCAAGCGTATTTGCCATGAGATAGTTACCACATTTCTGGCAAAACACCATTTGAAAAGGTCCGTAAAAGTTGTACAGACAGTAGTAACCACTGAAGTCGTACCTGCTACCCTCAACAGGATCATAGGGATCCTCGACAGCCACCAACAACTCTTGCAGGTAAGGCAGAGAGTTCATGTTAGTTTTGGTTTTGTAAAGAGCAGTTTATGTAGAAACAGTTATGCTTTTACTGCTCTTTTGTGTAGGTTGAGTAAAGAGAAAAATTTATAGCACTTTCAAATTTTCTTTTTTTCCTAATAAAAAGACAAAAATAATATATAATATATACATTTGTCTAAGTCAAACTCCAAACAATTTTACAACCAGTTGATTTGTACATTAGTTTTAAAACCAATAACTAATTCAGTAATTGTGTTCATATCTTTTTTAATAAAATACATTTTCATTTCCTTGTGAACTTCTTTCATTTTTGCATAGGTTTCTTGAATATATAACCGTCTCCAATCCTTTCTAGTTTTTGGATAAAACCTTACACAAGAACATGTATCAACATTACAATTATAGTTACGAAGAGTATGTGAAGTTAGGTATTTGCCACATTTTTCACAAAATACTATTAGCATCTCTGTATATACCCAATCATAAGGAATATAATATCCACTAAAGTCATATTTGTAATCTATAGTAGGGTAATCGTAAGGATCTTCAACAGTCCATAGTAAATCATCCAAATATGGTAATTGGGAAGGTTTTGTGTTTGTTATAACTCCTTTTTGTATCAAGAACATCAATATTTTGAAAAACATTAGATTTCCTATATATTCTATCAGTACAAGCTAGATTACTTTGTTTATATAACTACAATATATTTTGAGTTAAGTAACCTAGGTTTCTTGCACTTTAGATGAGCTGTTTTACCTGGTATAAGCTCTTTTTCTGTAGCAGGTTTAGTAAATAGAAAAATTATTAATATCTTCAAATTTTCTTATTAAAGCATAATTTAAAAGAAAATATAAAAATTAAAATAGAGAATTTTACATCCACTCTATCTGTACATTAGTCTTAAGACTAATAATCAATTGAGTTATCTTCTGCATATCTTTTTTCAAAGATTTAGAAAGCATTTCTTGATGAACTAAATTTTTTTGTTTATAAATTTGTTGAATAAAAAGGTTTCTCCAGTCACGTCTGCTTTTAGGATAAATCGGAATACAATCACAAATATCAATAAAACAATCATATTCACATATAGTATTAGATACAATATAATTACCACAATTTTGGCAAAATATCATTTGAAAATCTAAATTAATAGGACAATAATATCCACTAAAATCATAATTAGCAGTTACAGTTGGTTCATATGGAGAGTCTATAACCCATTGCAGTTCTTCAAGAAATGGCAATGGAGAATTCATTTAATTTCAATAAACTTTAATAAAATAAATTTATAGTAAATCAGTCAAATTTTCTTATAAAATATTTATAAATAAAAATTATAATTTCCAATTTATTTTACTATTAGTTTTTATATCAATTACTAATTCAGTAATTTTACGCATATCTTTTTCTAAAAATTTAGAAAGTAATTCTTGATGAACATTCCTTTTATTATTATATGTTTCTTGAATACACACATATCTCCAATCTAATCTATTTTTAGGATAAATTTCTGTACAAGAACAATATTCTAAAGAAGTTACATGAAATGTAGTTGCCATTTGATAATCTCCACATCTAGAACAAAAAATTGTTTGAAATGGTACTGGATATCTTTCGGAAAGACAATAATACCCATTATAATCATATCCTCTAAATATAATTGGTTTATCATGTGGTTTACCTACCATAATACTTAATTCTTCTAAATAAGGTAGAGGCATTATTTTATAATTAAATACTTTTAATTTTTAAATAATTTTTAAAATTCTATCAAATTTTTATTTTATACAAACTATTTTAATTATATTTTTTGGAATTTTTCTTATTAAAAAGAGAAAAATTGACAATTAGTAGAAGTATTAACAATTACTCTCAACAAACTCAGATAATAGTATATCAATATTCAATTGTCTGAGAAAATGCGCCGTTCTAGCAGACTCGCTTCAATTCCTGAACTTTGTTGGGATGATACAGTAAATCTTTTATCTAATACTAATTCAACTGATAAGGAGATATTTGATCATTATAAATATATTTGTAAATATTACAAGAATGATGAGTCAAAAGTTTCGAAATATCTTTTTGAAGATAATGATGAGAATATCTCATTGATTTTTGATATCGATAACCAAACTCATCTTAAATTTATGAGTCTAATGTGTTTATTTATTGGATTGCCTGACGAAAATGTCAAGAATTTTCTGCATGAAATTCCTGAGAAAATTCTTAGTCAAATGTGCATAAATCGTGTATCTAATAGTACAAATGTATGGTATAGGTTGCGTACTGGAATGTATGTGTAAAAAATTTGTAAAAATGTAAATATTTATATGTTTTTTTGTTTTTAATCTAGTAGTAAAAAATTTTATTAATTAGAACCTGTAGAACTCTTAGATCCTTTAGAACTCTTAGATCCTTTAGAACTCTTAGATCCTTTTGAATTCTTAGATCCTTTAGAATTATTAGATCCTTTTGAATTCTTAGATTCTTTAGAACTCTTAGAACCTTTAGAATTCTTAGAACCTTTAGAACTATTAGAATTATTAGAATTCCTTTCGGAATAATAATTATATTGTAAATAGTTTAATGTACTAATACTATTTTCTTCTTGAGCATATTTAATTAATTTTTTATATTTGAGACTTAAACTAGAAGCATCATTATTAAGACAAAAATGTAAACAATCAGCATTATCCTCATCTATAGAAGCTAAACAAGCTTTCCAAGTAATTTCGGAACCTTTTTTTAAAGCTATTTCTAAAAAATCAATTATATTGTATGCTTTTTCACTATAAGGATAACAAATAGAGTGTCTAATCAATAATTCTATTAAGTCTTTCTTAAATTTATCAGAATTTTCTAATGCTAATTCAATAAAATTTATATCTTGTGAATCAAGTATTATTATAAATGTTTTTTTATTATAATACCATTTTTTATCTATACACCATTTTAAAATATCTAAATTACACGAATTATATGATATATCGTTAACAAGTGATTCATATAATTTAGTTGGATCCTTCTTTATAATGTCTTTATGTATAATTAAAAATTGTTTAATATATTCAAGATTCTGATATTTCATTAATAAATCATCTATTATTTCATAAAATTCATTTTCGTTATCAAAATTAAAATCTTCTAGATAATCAGTATTACTATTATTTGATTTGGTATATTCTATAATTCTTTTAACTGTATTCTTATTTTTTAATTTTTTAAATAATAATAAAGCTTTTTCTTTATTCATTTATTTAATTAAACAAAAATAAAATTAATTACTCTAAGTTTTTATTTTAAGCATTATTATTTTTCTTTGTCTTTTTGTATGCTTCAAAATATTTTTTATGTAATTCTGCTAATTCATCAAATACATTTTCACTTTCAAACATATTCTTATATAAATCATCATGAGTAAATACTTTTAATCTTATTAATTCATCAATATAATCTTTATAACGTATTGTACTATCTATTTCTTGATGTGTAGTTAAAAATTGAAAATGATTTGATTTAATACTTCCTTCTAATCCTGCAATTGTATCTCTAATAATATCATATATATTTAATAATTGTAATCTATTTTTATATCTTAGTGGTTCTATATACCAGTTACCACACTTTCTTTTAATTGGTTGATCATTAATTACATTTCCTTTTTTAAAAATATCTTTTAATTTATTTTCTACTTCTCTAATTATTTTAATATTATCGTTATCTAAAAGATTAATTTCTTGTAATTCTTTACTAACTATATTAGACAATTCTAATAAATCATTTTTTTCCATTAAACTAAGCGGTTCTTCATTATCTAGAATTTTTGGTATTCTATCATCATATAAATAATTATACATTTGAATATAATTTTTTTTTAATTGCTTAAGTTTTTTTTTGGAATCAATATCAATATCATGAGTTTTAATAAATTCAGGATGTATTAATGGTCCCATAGGAGGAATAGAATTATGATGAGAGGAATTTTTCTTTGATGATACTGATTTAGATTTAACATTTAAACCTAATTTTTTTCTATTAGTAGGAGTATCATTTATACATCTTTTTGTTTTAGGATTATATATTTTACCTTCAGGACAATTATTCATTATCTTTTTATATAATAAATATATTTTTTATAATTAAATGAGTCATTATAATACTCTTGTAAAATTTCTTTCACTAAACGATACTATTCATGATTTTTGTAATATTGGAAGAAATAAATCTAAAATATATAAATATGATTCTGATACATTCCAGCATATTATATTAGGTTTATTAAAATCTGACTTTGATAAAATAAAAAATGTAGAAGAATTTGGTATTAAAAAAACATATAGTAATATATATAATACTGAAATATGGAATGAAACGATTTCTAGTGTTGAAGATAAAATAGAAAAAGTAATATATAATTATTTAGAAAAAATTAATTTTATAAATAAAAATACTAATAAAAATTATAGTTTTCTTAATATTGGTAAATTAAATACTGATAAAAATACTAAAATTGATATTTTTGATCAAATAAAAAAGAAAACATACTATAATATTAAAAATATAACTAATAATCATTTATCTTTTATTTTGGATGCTAATTCTATTTTTCATTCTAAAGAATTTTTTTGTATTCTACCGATTGTTTTAGAAGAAGAACATTATAGTATTTATAATGGTTTGTTTTCATTATATGATGCTGGTAGTAATTATATTAATACTAAAAACATTAAAGGAGGGGCTACTAAAATTGGAACTATAAGATTATCTTTAGAGTCAAATAATAATATTAATAACAGCTCAAATAATATAAATAATAAGATTTTAATTAGCAAAAAATGTTATGAAAAAGACGAAAAATATGAATATTCGTTAAAAAAAGAACACAATGAATTAATATATGTTAAAGAATTTGGTGTTATATTTAATACAGATAAAAATAAATTTCAATTATATAGAAATATAAATGAGGATATCCAATCTTTAAAATTAGAAGAAAATCTAAATGAAACGCTATCATTAGGTTCGTTTGTAGCATTATTATCATTAATCGAAAATACTATTAGAAAATCTACTGAACAAAAAGAAAATGTTACAAAATATTTTAAAGCAATAACAGAAAGAACTGTATTACAATCAATATGTGATATTTACAAAATTCATTTAAAAATTCAAAAAAATAAAAATGTTAGTTCTTATGCAAGAACAGTTGTAACAAGATTAACACAAAAACAGAAAGATGAAAAAGGTGATAAAGAAATTTTAGAATATTTAGAATTAAAAAAAAAAGAATTGCAAACTAAACTGAATAAATTAGATTATAATAATTCTGTCAGAAATTTAATAAATAAGTTAAGGATTAATTTAAAAAAACAAGGCATAAGTGAGTTAAAAATAGAAAATATGCAAGAACAAATAGAATTATTAATATCTTTTACAAAGAATCTTGTAAATGAATATGAAACTATTGATAAACAACTTAAAGAATTTATAGTTAGAGAATCATTAGAGTATTATACAAAACGATTTTCTTCAAATAATTCTAATAATAGTAGTAATAGAAAAATAATGCAAGAAATAAATTCTTTTGTAAAAGTTTTAACTAAGTTAACAATAGATTATAAAAATCTCATAGTTGAAACTTCATATTATGATTCAGTTATAAAGACATTAGAAATATTAAATGAACCAAAAGATTATACTTCTTACTGTCAATTAAGTCCAAGAGATTTTTGTAAATGTTTAATAGATTTTAAACGCGCTATGGATTATTTACAAATAAAAGCTTGCAAAAAATTTAATGAAGAAAATAAAAATAAAACAGGAATTTTTGTAAGTCAAGATAGACCAGCAATATTATTTTCAATTTTAAATAATTGTCCAACAATAAAAACAATAAAAGATAAGGATAAAAATAATATATTGGAATTATATAATTTTGAAAAAGAAAGAGGTGATATACAATCATTAATAAATAATTCATCAAATTATTCAACTAATGTAAATGTAAATACACTTGGATCTAAAATACAAAACATAAATATAAATGCAGAAACTTCTAAAGAAAAATATAAAGAAGGATATAATGCTGGTTTTGAAAATGCTAAATCTAAAGATTATAATATTATTAGTTTAAAAAATATTACCATCCCAGAAGATTTAAATCTGAAATATGAATCAAATTATAAAGATGGGTATAAAGAAGCTTATAATGAAAGAAGAGCTGAATTAAAGAAATATGATGTAGCATATAAAAAAGGTTATTTTGATGGCTCAATAAAAGGCAATAATGTTAATCAACCATATATTGACGATATACCAGAACCAGAAAATGCCAATATAAATGTTGAGGCATATAAAGAAGGCTTTTCTGATGGGTATCACGAATCAAGAATGCAATATAGAAATAATTCAATAGAAAAATTACAAGAATCTACTGAAAAAACACTTGAAAAAGAAATATTAACTTATCATTTATCTAAATTTAATAGTAAATTAGACAATTTTATTAAGTCATTAACCAAAAAACATCCCATATTAGGTAGAGATGAAAAAACAATAAAAAAACTCATAAGAGATACTATAAATAGAATAAATGATAAAATTAAAAAGGAAACATTTAATGAAGTAAATAGAAATACCAGAATAAATCATAAAGAACTATTTATAAAATCACTTACAGAAGAAATCGAAAAAGTTAATATAAAAGATAAATTTTTAAGTAAAATACAAAATGAATTTGAATTATTATATAATAATAGACAATCTGGAGGTAAATCTACATATATTAGAAATGCTTATAAACCTTCTCTATTAAAATCAGATTTAGAGACTTTATCAAAAACATCATTAATGAGTAAAACAAATTTATCTTTAACACCTCAAACTAGGAAACAAATTAATTCAGAATTAAATAAAACAAGAGTTAAATCTAAAATATTACAAGAAGTTAAAACAGAACTAAATTCTTCAATAAAATCTTCATTATTAATTCCCAAAAATATATCAACATCTTCTCAAAAACATTTATTAACAAAATCCAAACTTGAAACAACACAAAAAAATATAATTAATGATGTATTTCACAATGTCAATGTTGAAATGTTACAAATATTATTTAATAAAGAAGTTTTATTCTCTAAATTTCTTAAAATTTATAAAGACTATTTTGGAAAAGAAATGAGTGTTTTTATGTATATGAATTATCATACAATTTTCTTTTTAATAGACAAAAAATACAATTTTGATAGAACCATAACTAGTTTTACAGAATTATATAGTAAAAATATAAAGTCTTTTATTCCTTAATCTGAATAGTATATTTTTTTTATTCCTGATTTAATTATATACTCAAAACATTTATTACAAGGTTTAGAATTTTTCAAATTATTTTCGTCATTAATACGAACTACATATAAAGAACATTCAGAAAGCAATATCTTATTTTTATTTCTAATTTTTTTAATTTTTGATATACAATCAAATTCGGCATGTCTAGTATGAATATTATGATTATTATAATGACAACAATTATATCCAGTTGAAAGGATTTTTCCTCTATGTACAATTACACACCCATGTTTATTATTAAGATTTGATTTAGAAGCGATTTTGCTAGCAGTAAAAATAAATTTCCTATGTTTATTCGAAATATCAGAGATAGGTTTAACATAGTAATCATCACTTAAAGTATCTATTGCATAATCTGTTTGATTAGGGTTAAAATCAATAGGATCAATAAGACTATATATCATATATGATATAATTCAATAAAAATTAATGTAGAATATAAAGAGTGTTTTTTAAAATATAATAAAGAGGTATTAATCCAACTTATTATATTTAGCAAGACAACAACAAAATGTTAGAAAGCATTTTTTAAATCAACTTTTGATAATAATCTTAAAGTTCCTTTATTAATCAAAATATAAATTATTTATTTCAAATTTTGTTATAATTAACTAAAATTATGAAATAAATTTTTTAATAACTATAACTAATACAGAACAAACTAAAGCTTTCATTAAAGTATCAAAATAAGGAACATTAATAAATCCTAGATTATTTTCTATTAATGTATTAAATTTATGGTTTTGTAATAATAAAACAATAATAAAAATAGCAATAGCTAATTTAAATTCAGATTGTAAAATATTCCATAAATTAAATAATGACCAAGAGTTATTACCTACATTATTATCTTTTAAAAATTGATTAATTTCTGCTTGAGTTAAAGTAGTATTAATAGGTATATTTTGTTGTTGCATATTTGCATTATTCATAGCAAATTGTTGTTGATTGAATTGAGCTTGATTAAAATTAGGTTGTTGCATAAATCTTTGTTGTTGTGGCTGTTCCATAATAGTAGGTGAGATATTATTATTGAGGGGAGGTTGTCTAAAATTTTCGGTAACATTTCCCATATTTTGTTTTTCGATTTCATCTAAAACTTGATTAATACTTTCGTCCTCATCTTTAATTTCATCGATTGTATCCACAGGTAACTGTTGTATAGGAGTTGATCTAGACATATTTGTTTAATTATAATATTATATGCGTAACCTTCTAAACGCTAAAAAATTAAATTTCTTTATTTTTATTTTCATCACTACAAGGAATTATTTTTGGTTTATATTGATAACATTTACCATCTAATTTATAAAAATTTTGTTGTATTTCTTTAGAATTTGACTTATATATAATACATCGCCCATTTTTACATACATTTCTAAAAAGAGAAGCGAAACCAAAACCAAGAATGATGCTTATTATAATTGACCCTTGTTCACTATTCAAAAATTTAGAAATCATTTTTATTATTTAATAATTTAATTATTTAAAATATAAATTTTAAATTTTTACACCAATAAAATCTTCTACAGGGTGTTCTTTAATTTTTTCTTTATCATTAGGACATGTTTTTTCTTCAACAGAATAATTATAACAATTTCCAGATTTATCCTCGTATGTTACATTACCAGCATTGTATTTTGTTGGAAATTTGAAAATTATTTCTGGCTTAGGTTTAATAAGATTAACAAATATAATTCCTATACAAAAAGAGATAATAAAATAAAATAAATTAATTTTTTCGAACATATTTTACTTTTATTTAATATAATTATTTTGTTCTAAAATATCACAAATATCTTCTTTTTTTAAAAGTTTATAATTTTTAGGCATCTTAGATTTCATGTCAGGGTTATTATGAATAACTTTAATTATATCATCTTTACTCATAAAATATAAAGCAGATCTCTTTTTAGATTTACAATCATTTAAATTTTTAAATTTAAATTGAGTTTCTAATACATCAGTAATTTTCTTTTCCAATTTTTCTACTTTAACTTTAACTTCTTTTTCTTTAATTTCCTTTTTCTTTTCTTTTGTTTGTTCTAGAATTTCAACTCTAGGCATTTTTTCAATTATAAAATCAATATTAAATCCATTTTTATTTAAATTTTTAAGTTGGGAATAATATTCTTGAAGTTGTTCTTTGTTATTATTTGCATTGGTTTTAATTATATTTAAATATACTTTAATATTATCTTCTCTTTTAAATTTATCATTTTCCCTTAACATAATATTATACAATTCTCTATTATAATTTTCTAATTCATTAATATTTTGAAGAATTTCATTTTTTTTTGTTTCGATATTATTAATAGTTAAATAGTATTCATATAAAAGTCTAATATAACTATCATTTTTAATTAACTTATTTAAATATGTATTCAAATCTTTATTATCCAATTCTAAATTATCTTGAGATGGATTAAAAATTTGTTTTTTTACTAATATATTATAATCGATCGTTATTTTTTCTGAATCTTCTTTAATTTCTATAATTTTATCAAAAATATTAATATATTCAGGTTTCCATATTTTCATATAGATACGTTTTTCTATATATATTTCATATATTTCACTAGTTTCTTTATAATATGAATTTGCTAAATCTTTAGTTATTATATCATTTTTAGCATCAAAGTAATCTTCTAAATATTTTTGATAATCTAAATATTCTTTAGAATTTATTCTAGATATGTATTCTTCTAATGTTAACATTTATTATATATATTATTAATTATTAAATATATAATCTATTAATGCAAATATATAAAATGATATAATTGCTATAACTATACTAAATGTTCCCATTGAATATAATGTTTGATTTTCACCAAATCCAAAATTTTTTAAAGAATTATCTTCATTAAAAATAATTCTAGGTTTTTGCATAAAAATAATAACCATTAGTAGCAAATAAAAAATCACAGTATATATTAGTCGTGATGAAAATAACATCTTATAATATTATAATAATAATGAATATTTTTTTGTTCCTAATTTTATTTATTTATTTAATTTTCTTGATATATATGATTTTAGAAATTTATAAAAAAATGGGTAATAATATTGAAAAATTTGAAGAAGCATATTTAACATATAAAACTATTCAAATTAATAAACCAATATCTTATATAACACAGGAAAATAATATCTATGATAAAACATTTGTATCTTTACCTACTAACTATCCTTATATTAAATATACTGATGAATTAGATAAATCAAATATAAAACTTTCCAATACTTTTGATTTTTATAAAAAAGATAGTAAAAACAAAGTCATAACAATAACTAAATCACCCAATATGTGTATATTTTTTGCTAACAATAAAAGAATAAATGAAATTATAAACTTATTTGATGATCAATATCAATTTACTTTAATTCCAGAAATTAAAAATATTAAAGATAATACTAAAATAGGATATTTATATGACTATGAAAAGGATATTATTATTTATATTCTTAAATCTTTAGATATCGAATTACATACTAGAAATATTGAGTTAATTTCTATTAAATCCAAAGATATAATAGATAATTTATTTACTAATAATGTCATAGATATATTCTTTTATTTTAATAGTAAAGATTCTGAATTACTAACTGATATAATGACCAAAGATTATTCAATAATAAATTATGATAAAATGAATATGGATATTTTAAAAACATTTATACCATTTGGTAGAGTTAAAAACATTATAATTAAAAATAATTTCGAAGATAATATTTATAATATTAATAACCAAATAGCAGTTGATTCCCTATTAATAGACAATTTAATTTATGAAGTAAATGAATCAAGTCCCTATTCTAAATATATTGCTCAAATTTATGATAATTATGTTATAAATAATTATTATTCAACATTTTTTAATTTTATTGAGTTTTCTAAAGAAAATAATGATTATACTGGTATATTTAATATCGAAGAATTTGAAAATAATAATAAACAAATTGAACATAAAGTTTCATTAATCGAAAATAAACAAGATATACAAATGGAGGAAATAAAAAATGTAGATAAAGACATTCCAGATATTTTATACTATAAAATTAATACTAATAAAGCTGATAATTCTATCGAATTTCAACAATATGATATATTAAATATAGAAAGTTATGATGAAATATATAATAATAAATTTTTTATTCACGAAATTAAACATGATAAAAATGGTCAGATAAATAGCATAATATCAAAATATATATTAATTTATCAAATTAATACTGATGATATTATTAAATTAGATAATTCTAAATCATCAATTGACTATATTATACCAGTAGTAGAATTTAATATGCTTAATGAAAATAATTTAGTATATATTTTAGGAATTAATATGGAAGCTATATATTCAGATAATAAATTTAAAGTATTAAATAAAAGCAAGGAAAATTTAGAAAATCAATTTGTATGTTTTGAAGATCAATCTATTACTGATAAAAATATATGTGAAGGTGATAAAAATATTGATGGTACTAGTAAACCAAAATATACATGGGATAGAAGATGTGTTAATAACTCAGAATGTGATTTTTATTTATCCAATAAAAATTATTTAAATAAAAGAGGTGGATGTAAAAATGGATTTTGTGAATTACCTTTAGGACTTAAAAGAAAAGGATTTAGAAAATATGAACTTAGTAATACTAGTTATCCAATTTGTATAGGATGTAAAGAATCAGATGCACAAAAAGATTGTTGTAAAAAACAAGAAACAGATCCATCATTTTCATCTCCCAATTATGCTTTTGATGGAGATTTATTAGTAAATTTAGAATCAAATAATATTATAACGAAATCAGAATAAATTTATAAGATTGAAAAATTATTAAATTTATTATAATTAATTATTATAATGAAACTTAAAAAAATATTTTTTTTTATTATAATCATTTTACTTATATATTATTTATCGACTACTATTATAAAAACTAATATAGAATATGTAGAAAAATTTGCTAATCAATTTGTAGATGATCCAGAACCATATAATTCTAAATGTAAGAAAAATTTTGAAGTCGAACCAAATTATTATAAATATTCTACTAATGATTTAAGAAATGTCTATAGGATTTCTAATTATAATAAATGTCAAGATTTATATTTAAAGGATTTGGCAAAGATTTTTGATAATCAAAAACAAATATTAGATTCTGAACAAAATAATAAATCTAATAATATTTGTAAAATTAAAACTATTACATCAAATAAAAAATATTCATCATCAATTGATAGTCTTAAAAAAAATTTATTGAAATATGTTCCTAAAAAAATTCCAAATAATTGTGATTGTACTATTCCAGACATAATAACTTATTTTGATAAAGATAATAATATATTACTAAAGTTTCAAAAAATTAATTCAGTAGAATCAGAAATTAATATTAATGAGAATAATATGACAAATAATGATATGGAACTTTCTAATGAAATATTTCAAAATGCATTATTAAACCTAACATCAAATAATAAACAATATTTTAAAAATTTCAATGATATTACTAAAAATATAGATAATAATTCTTATTCGTTGTATTATAATATAGAAAAAAATTTATTAAAACAAATTAATTCTATCGAAGAATTAAAGTCTAATACTGAAGATTTTATAGTTATTAAACGATATATTAATCATTTTTTAATAGATAAAAATAATAAAAATAATTGTGAAATAGACCTAGATTTATTAATTTATAGAAAATATAAAAATAACGGAAAACATATAAACTTTGTTGTTAAACAATATGATAATAATTTATATATAACTTGTATCAGAATTATTGGTATAGTTAATAGTGATTCGATTATTTTATATAACTCAGATCTTGGTTATATTAATAAAAAAAATAATAAAGATTTTTTCCTTTCATTAGGTAATTATAATGATAAAACAATTTATTCGTTTAGTGAAATGAATGAAGAGGAAATTTCTTCTTATATTAAAAATCATGAAAAAGACTTACAACAAAGATTACAATAAATTTTTAATCAGAGTATAAATGTAAATCATAATCTACATTATTAGCTAAATTATCATCATTATCATCATTAGAATAAAATACTTCTTCATATCTATCTTTTTTTTTTTCTTCATAAAGCTGTATTTCATTACATTTATCTGGATCTTCGTCAAAAAAATCTAAATTTTTAATGCCTAATATATTTTTCTTTTGAATATACATTGTTCGTTCAGAATCTGATAATTTATTTAATACATCTAATTGGGATTTTTTTTGATCTTCTCTTAATTTTTCAAAACATCTTTGTAATTCGTCGCTCGTTCTTATATTTAATATTAGTTTTGAATTTAATCTATTTAAAATTAATTTGCTTAATTGTTCCATTAATTTTAGTTTATTTATATCTTTAATTGATTCATATAAATCGTCAAATATTTTATTATTATCAATATTAATAGTAGTTTCTTCTATCATTAAATATAATTCTATAATAAATATTAAAATTATATAGAGAAGCATATATAATTTTTTAATAGAACTATTAATATTATTATCGGTTGTAGCTAAATTTAAAATATTTGCAATAAAAGATGAATTTAACATAGTATTCATTAAATTTAAGATTTTTAAATATGTTATATCTGTTTCATTTAATAAAAATTTATTATCGATTTGACTTAAATTTTCTTTCGATTTGTTAACAATTGATTTTATAATAGAATATTGATGTTCTTCGAAAAACTCTTTACTTATATAAATTTTATTTTCACGAATAATTAAATTATTTATTATTAACTCTTTTAAATCATAAATTAAGAAATTTTCTAATTCTATATTTAGTTTATCAAGTTCTGTAATATTTTTTCTTATATTATTAGGATTTGCTATTAAACGATTTAGATTCGAAATAATATAATCATCCAAATCAATATTTTGAGATAAATTATTTAATATATCAAAATTATATTGTATAATATTTCCCCAATCTTTTTCATTACCATCTACCAATAAATTTATTATATCATATTTGTATTTATTCAAATACTCATTTTGATTTATTAATTTAGTTTTATCTATATCTTCGTCTTCTTTTAGTTCTAATAAATTTGTTATATGTGTTTTTTGTAAATTATCGAATATTACTGTTATTCTAGGAACTATTCTATTTAAATTTAAATTATATAATACAAATAATTCATAAATATAATTACTTATTTTATTTCTATCTAATTGTCGAATATTATCAACAATATTTTTTGATAAATTTAAATTATTATAAAAATTTATATCTTTATCTATTTTTGTATAATCAAAGAATTGTAATAAATTTTTGTCATTTAATATAAAGTCTTCTGATGTTGCTTTTATTAATAAGTTTATTGACGAAATATATTGACTAATTATTGATTTATTATTTAATTTATTATAATTTACTAATTTAGGTTTGAATGATTCCCAAACATTATTTAATTTATTTAATTCTATTTCACTCTCAATATCTGCTTTAATTAAACTAATATATAAAGACTTATTTTCTTTTATTTTAGAAATACAAGTATTAAGACTTTTCTCTATATTTTCCTTATAATTTTTATCAAACTTTTGTAAATCTTCATTTGGTAAATATTCTAATAATATTAATGAGAAATATTTTATTATTTTCTTTTCATTTTCTAATGAATAATATTTCACAAAATTTATATTATATTCGTTTTTAAATATTTTTATTGTATTTCTTCTATTTTGAAATATTATTATTATTAATGCTGATAGTATAAAACTTTTTTGTATATCTGACATAAATTTTTTTTCTTGTTCCAATAATTTTTCTTTGGCATTTTGAGTCATTTTCTTTTTCAGATCCTTTATTATTATTGTTTTAATACTACTCCATATAATATTTACTAATTTAGGTAAAATATTTATTAAATAAAGTTTTTCCGTATTAGTTAAATTTAATTTATAATTCAAACCTGTATATATTAAGATATTTTCTAATAATATTAAATTGTTTTTTATGACCTCGTCTTTGATATTTTCTATTTTTTTTTCGTCATTAAAATTTATTACCGAAGAACCAGGATTTTCGTAATTATCTATATTTAAATTATTTTCTTCAAAATCTATCAGATCTTCGGAACCAGTAAAATTTCGAGTATCTTTTGATTTATACCTCATTGTAAATGAGTTAACATTATTTATTCGTGAATTTTCAATTAAATATTTGTAGATATTATATTCATCTTTTATAACTAAATTATTATTTAAATTTACTTTTAAAAATGCAATAATATCCTTTAATACATCTATTTGTTTTTCTAATATAATTATTGTATTTTTAATTTTTAAATGTTCACTTGTAATACAAATATTGTCATATTTATCATAAATACAATTATTTTCTTTGAATTCATCATAAATTAATGATATTTTATCATTACATTTTGCTATTGAATTAGAATCTCTTATTAATGATATATAATCCCATTTATCATTTGTTTTTTTATAAATTTTTTTAAAATTATCTAAATGTACCATTGCATATAAACCACTTTCTACATCCATTTTATTATTTAATTCGTTTAAAGATGTAAAATGATAAGTTATTTTAATTTTATTACAATTATTTGATAAATTTGATAATTTTTCTTTTTGTCTTTTAATATTCTCTTGAGATAATCCTATTTGAGTATTTATATCTATTTTATCTGATATATATTCTTTTTCTTCTTCTTCTATATATTTGGATATAAAATTTTCTATAAAATATTTATAACCTAAATTATTTTGTTTATTTATAAAAATAAATCTAGATAAATTGTTATCTAAATATTTATCAAAATTCTCATATTTTATTTTTTCTTCTTTGAATGTTTTTTTTATTATTTCTGAATCATAATTTAATATGTTACTAAATTTTATATAATTTGATATAGATTTCTTTAAATTATATTTTTTCTGATATTTAGCTACAGAATTAGTATTTTTTTCTATTATTTCGATTAATTTATTTATATCCTGAATATTCAAATTATTTAAATTATAACCAAAATCTTTTAAAACTTTATTAAAAATCTCGATATTGAATATTTTATTTTCATATAATGATAATAATTCGATTATTGTATAATTTATTATATTTAATGTTATATCTATCGAATGCTTATATAATAGAACTATATAATTTTCATTTAATAATTGACTTTTATTAAATTTTTTTGTATGTTTTTTTTTATTAAACATATAAAACCCATTATTATAACTATTTAAATTATATATTAATTCAGATTTATTTTCTAAAATTGGTTTTTCTAATTTTATATTATATTTATTTTCGTTTATATTAGTAATTTTACCTTTCAAAGTTTTATCAAATAAAAATAAATTATTAAATTCTAAGATTACTTCATCACCAATTGATAACGCTAATATATCGTCAAAATAATTGTTTAAATCTATTATATTCTCTTCTTCAATATTATTTATTATTTTATTACTTGTAACAAAACCAATTATTTTAACTTTATCACCACCATAAAGTTTTTCATTTAATTTTTCTAAATTATGTTTAATAGATTCTCTATTAAGCTTACAATCAAATTCTAATTCTGAATATTGAGTATCAATATTCTGTTCTTTTAAAATTCTAAATTTTCCTGATTTTATATCATATTTATTTTCTATTATTAATAATTCATCTTCTATATTATTAAGTAATTGTTGCGAATAAACATCTATATTAGTTGTTAGTACTATTAAATCATTTTCATCCTTAGTATCTGTAATCGTATTTCTCTGAAAAAGATATAGTTTTTTTTCGATATCATAAAAATTGGTATCTTTATCCTTTTTAATATTCGAATATTCTTTCAAATAATCACTAATTCTTGTTATATTATATTTTAATAAGTCATTATCACTTATATTTATAAAATCACTTTCATCTTCTTTATAATATTTTTTATAAATTGAAACAATCGGTATAAATTTTTTATTATATAACAAATTTATATTATCACTTATTGGATAATTATTATATAAATCAAACATATTTGATCGTAAAATATTTGTAATATCATCATCATATTTTTTATATGATAATAACTTTACAATCTCAATTAATAATTTTTCTTTACTATAATCTATGAAATCATTATCTTGTTTTAATATTTTTATATCAACTGTTTTAATACTGTTCTCAGTGTACCGTATATTTGTGTCTTTTATATATCTTATTATCATATCATCATTAGAAGTATTAGATATATTCTTTGCATTTGCTTGTTTGTCATTTTCTTCTTTATCATTTGCTTGTTTGTTATTTTCTTGCTTATCATTT
>JACCEE010005087.1_pt1 | contig 23542 bp, 21 predicted proteins | sample 7449931 | NCBI WGS metagenome assembly JACCEE01 (sample SAMN15323457, study PRJNA562643) | freshwater metagenome | isolation source: river surface water | place: USA:Blue River Watershed | collected 2017-08-19 | reverse complement strand
GTCTCACACGCTATACCTGCTGCTTTAAGTGCCTCCAGAATTTTTACTAACTGTAATTCCTGACTAGACGCATTGTCGATCAGACCGTGCAAAGCTTTTGACAACGGATCATCGCCGTTCGCTGTCAAGCCATACGCAGCGAACATTTTTGCAGTCGCATCTTCGCGTTCAGTGGCTGCCGTTTTTTCGATAATGCGTGCAGGATTGCCGACTGCGGTGGCTCCCGCAGGGACTTCTTTGACGACGACTGCGTTCGAGCCAATCTTAGCGCCCTCGCCCACGGTAAATGATCCCAATACTTTGGCACCCGCACCAATGATCACACCACGCTCTAAGGTCGGGTGCCGCTTGGTTCCTTTGGAGAGTGATGTACCACCCAGAGTGACGCCTTGATAGATAGTGCAATCATCACCAATATCAGCTGTCTCACCGATCACGACGCCAAAGCCATGATCGATAAAAACGCGTCGGCCTATGGTGGCGCCGGGGTGAATCTCAATGCCGGTTAATCCACGAGCCATATGCGAAATAAAACGCCCCATCCATTTAAAGCCATGCCGCCAGCATGCACTAGACCAGCGGTGCAACACGATGGCATGCAGGCCGGGATAGCACGTCAACACCTCCCATGAACTGCGGGCGGCGGGGTCACGGGCCATGATGCTAGCAATGTCTTCCCTGAGGCGGCTAAACATGAATATCGATAAATCAGTAAAAAGTGAATTTTAGGTGATTTGGCAGAATTAGATCCAATCACCCGCTGTACTAAGCGGTCGGCACGATCAAGCGTTGACGTCTCGCCTCGTACAGACAGATACCCGACGCTACTGATACGTTCAGACTTTCAACCGAGCCCAGCATAGGTAGGCTCACTAAACGATCGCAATTCTCACGCGTTAAACGCCGCATGCCCTCTCCCTCAGAGCCCATTACAAAAGCGACGCCTCCGGTATAGTCGACATCGTAGATCGTACTTTCTGCATCATCTGTGGTGCCAGTTAGCCAAATATCGTGTTCCTGTAACTCACGCATAGCACGCGCCAGATTGGTCACTGTAATGTACGGCACGTTATCGGCTGCGCCACTGGCGACTTTCGCTGCGGTAGCGTTCAAACCTACGGCTCTATCCTTAGGTGCAATCACGGCATGCGCGCCAGCACCATCAGCCACCCGTAAGCACGCACCCAAATTATGCGGATCGGTCACACCATCAAGCAGCAACAACAAAGGTGGTCCTTGAATGCCATCGATTAATTCAGACAAATTACGAGCGAGCGAGATTTCACCCGCACGCGCTACCACGCCTTGATGCCGGCGCGTGCCAACCATGGCATCCAGTCGCTGATCGTCTGCCTGAATGATGCGCACATTAGCGGATTTAGCGGAGCGCAAAAGATCGCCCATACGTCGATCATGACGAGTGGCGTCAACATAAATTTCTTCTATGGTCGACGCATCATGTCGTATGCGTGCTGCGACTGCATGAAATCCGAAAAGGAGTTTGGTCTTCATTATGTTGTTAGTCAGTGAGCCAGCGCTCCGTGTTATTTACGTTTCTTTTGGCCTGTACGTGCAGCAGTTTTGGTGGGCTTTACCTTGCGTGCTTTGGCGCTATCAGGCATTTTGGGGGCTGCTTTTTTAGCTGTTTTTTTCGCCGCCTGCTTCGCTGCTTTTTTTGCACCCGATAAGCGCGAACGACCTTGCCCTTCATCGGCACGACGTGCTTCGTTTTTCAACTGCGTACGAATACCTGGCTCGCGTACTAGTCGCAAATCAATACGCCGCGCATCAAGATCGACTCGACTCACCTGCACGGTTACTCTATCAGTTAACTGATAGCGCATACCGGTTCGCTCGCCGCGTAACTCATGTCGAGCTTCATCAAATTGAAAAAAGTCTGAGCCCAGATCAGTGACGTGAACCATACCTTCAATGAACAAGGCATCGAGTTGTACAAAAATTCCGAATGCTGCAACGCCCGAAATCGTGCCGGTAAATTCTTCGCCTAGCTTATCGCGCACAAAGTAGCATTTCAGCCAAGCCTCAACATCACGCGAAGCTTCATCCGCGCGCCGTTCATTGGCTGAACAATGTATGCCTAGCGCTTCCCAAATAGCGACATCACCTTCTGATTTTTTCTTGCCGGCGGCTCTATCTTTTGCCTGCATCTTGCGTGCTGCAGGAGACAGCTGAGTATTTAAGTTTTCGGTCTCTATATCTTTCGGGTGATAGCGCTTACCGTGCAAAATAGCCTTGATCACGCGATGCGTCAGCAAATCCGGATAGCGTCGAATCGGGCTCGTGAAATGCGCATAGGCGTCGTAAGACAAACCGAAATGTCCAATATTGTCAGGGCTATAGACCGCTTGCTGCATGGAGCGCAGCAGCATGGTCTGCAGCATGATGGCATCAGGACGCAGCTTTATTTTTTCCATTAACTCTGCGTAGTCCGATGCTGCAGGACTACCGGAACCACCGAGCGATAAACCTAATTGCTTTAGGAATGTGCGTAATTGATTGAGCTTTTGCTCGGTTGGGCCCGCATGGATACGAAACATGCCGTGATGCTTGTTGCGCTCCATGAAATCAGCGGCGCAAACATTTGCGGCCAACATGCATTCTTCAATTAATTTGTGCGCATCGTTGCGTGTGCGCGGCAAAATTTGCTCTATTTTTCCCGCGGCATTACAAACAATATAGGTCTCGGTAGTTTCAAAATCAATGGCACCACGCAGACGACGCGACTGCAGCAGCACTTGAAACAAATCATAAAGATTTTGCAGGTGCGGCAGCAATGCAGCACGGCGCGTCGCTTCTGGGCCACGGGTGTTACCTAGCACAGCAGCGACTTCGGTATAGGTTAAGCGCGCCGCTGAATGAATCACTGCGGGATAGAACTGATACGCTTGAATATCGCCTTTTGCATTGATAACGGCATCGCAAACCATAGTCAACCGATCGACGCCAGGATTTAATGAGCACAAACCATTGGATAGTTTTTCCGGCAGCATGGGTATTACCCTGCGCGGAAAATACACTGACGTACTACGCTCAAGCGCGTCAACATCTAATGCATCATTCGGTTTTACGTAATGACTGACATCAGCAATCGCAACGATGAGTCGAAACCCAGTACCACGTCCGATTTTTATCGGCTCACAATACACAGCATCATCAAAATCTCTCGCATCTTCACCATCAATGGTCACTAACGGTATGTCACGCAAATCAACTCGATCTTCAAGATCAGCTGGCTTCACTTCGGAGGGTAGTTTTGATGCAGCTGCTTTTGCGGGTTCTGAAAACTCATGTGGCACGCCATACTTGCGCACAGCAATTTCTATTTCCATGCCAGGATCATCAATCTCACCTAGCACTTCAGCAATTTTTCCTATTGGCTGACTATAGCGTGAGGGTTGCTCGGTAAGTTCTACGCTAACAACTTGCCCAGCTTTCGCTTTTCCGGGAGCGACTGCGAGCAAAATATCATGCGCGATACGCTTATCTTCAGGTACGACTAACCAAACGCCGTTTTCGTGCACTAATCGACCAATGACATGCGTATTAGCACGCGCTAATACTTCAACAATGGTGCCCTCTGGCCGCCCACGTCTATCCAAGCCGGTAACTCGAACTTGCACCCGATCGCCATGCAAAACTTTTTGCATTTCTTTTTCGGGAAGAAAAACATCATCACCCTCATCCGGCAATAAAAATCCATAGCCATCACGATGACATGAAACTCGACCCTCGATGAAATTAGCGGTATTCGCAAGTTGTATTCGGCCTTTGCGATCTGGTTTGATTTGACCGTCACGCTCCATAGCAGCCAAGCGACGGGTCAAACCATCGAGCTCAGATTCTTTAACAGACAAAGCGTCAGCAATAGAAGAAAGTGTCTGCGGATCAGACGCTTTACGCAATACGCCCAGGATTTCTTCTCGACTGGGGATGCTATACGGATAGTGGCTCAAATGATGGTAATAAAAGTGAGGTGATTAAACAAGAATAGTGTAACGGAGCGGTACATGCTTTGCTCAGTAGGACATTCGGTTGATAAAAACTAAAAAGAGTTTATTCCTAACTAGTTAAATCACTATGACATAGTGGACTCATCGGGCTAAAGACCTAGCTTTATTGACTTGCGGGATTTATCCGCTATAATCTCGCCTTCTTTTGGCCCACGTGGCGGAATTGGTAGACGCGCATGGTTCAGGTCCATGTGCCGCAAGGTGTGGGGGTTCGAGTCCCTCCGTGGGCACCACCAGATTAAGAGCTTGCTTACGCAAGCTCTTTTTTTTCACCAACCAAAAGCGCTACAAACTCTTTGCTGCAAAGTACAGTGAACCAATAATCATTCCAGCAGCAACCACAACGATGGCGATTAGGTAGTATGTCATCCGTTTCTGTGCACGTCGTGCATCTGCAAGTCGCGTCATTAATTCATCATGTTCACGATCTAAAGCATCCAGCTTATTCTGAGCATTTTTCAAATCGCTCAGCGTTTTATTCACACGTTCATTTTCCATCATAGACTTTCCTTGAACGATAGTCCTGCTATAGCGATTCTAGTTTCATCTGGTCGTACGACTCAAACGGCTGATGTATCCACGGATTACCTGCAACGAAATGAGCAAAATAATCTGGTCGTACCGTTGAACTTTCTTTATACCAAATTACCGCTGATCGAAGCTCGTTAATCGCAGGATGGCGACTCAACAACCATTCCTTAACTCTCTGCAAAGTAACACCCGAATCTACCAAATCGTCGATTAAAAGCAGACGCCCACTTAACGTGTCTGCCGTCGACGTTATTCTGTCTGATATACACAGTTCACCTCGCTGAGTACCACCCGCTTCACGATAAGAACTCACCGTGAGAATAGAAAGCGGTACGTTAAATAGTCGCGAAAACACATCTCCCGGACGCAAACCACCTCGCGCTAAACAAAGAATATGATCAAACGTCCATGTGGACTCATGCACCTGCTTAGCCAGATTTTCGATAGAGCGATGATAGTCATCCCACGAAATCCATAAATGGCTAGCATCTGCCGAAGTCGTCATACATTTACATCATTCAAACGGATGACGCAAAACGATGGTCTCTTCACGATCAGGGCCGGTTGATACCATATCCACCGGTACGCCGACTAATTCTTCGATGCGTTTCACATACGCTTGCGCATTTGCAGGTAAGTCCTTCATTAACTTAACGCCGACGGTAGGTTCAGTCCAACCCGGCATCTCTTCGTAAATGGGCTCACATGCCGCTGCTTCTTCGGCACCTACAGGGAAAATATCAACCTGTTTTCCATGTAAACGATAACCTGTGCACAGCTTTAATGATTCCAAGCCATCCAACACATCCAGCTTAGTCAGGCACATACCTGATACACCATTGATCTGCACTGAACGTTTCAATAAAGCGGCATCAAACCAACCACAGCGACGTGCGCGGCCAGTCACGGTTCCAAATTCATGCCCAACCGATGAAAGATGTTGACCTATGCCCTGCTCGGTCGGCAATTCTGATGGGAAGGGCCCGGAACCTACGCGCGTTGTATACGCTTTCGTAATACCTAAAATATAGTGCAACATGTTGGGGCCGACACCCGAGCCTGCAGCGGCATTACCGGCCACACAATTACTGGAGGTTACAAACGGATAGGTACCGTGATCAACATCGAGCAAGCTACCTTGCGCACCTTCAAACAATAAATTCGCACCGTCTTTATGTGCAGCATACAAAGCGCTCGAGACATCAGTCACCATCGGACGAATTCTTGGTACCGATGCTAAAGCCGTATCGAATGTACTTTGAAAATCAACTGCACTAGCCTTCAAATAGTTAACGAGTACGTAGTTGTGATAATCAAGATTTTCGCGCAGCTTCTCTTCCAGACGTTTTTCATTCAACAAATCAGCAACGCGAATCGCGCGACGAGCTACTTTGTCCTCATACGCGGGGCCTATGCCCTTACCTGTGGTGCCGATTTTTGCATCGCCACGTTTGGCTTCACGCGCAGCATCTAAGGCCGTGTGATACGGCAGAATGACCGGACACGCTTCCGATACTTTTAAACGATTAGCGACTTCAATACCCGATGCTTCTAGCTTATCGATTTCTCGTAGCAGATCTGGTACGGACAGCACCACGCCATTACCGATATAGCAGGCCACACCGGCGCGCATAATACCCGATGGAATGAGCTGCAACGCTGTCTTTTGACCGCCAATTACGAGTGTGTGTCCCGCATTGTGACCGCCTTGAAAACGAACGACGCCCTGTGCATGATCTGTCAGCCAGTCGACGACTTTTCCTTTTCCTTCATCGCCCCATTGGGTACCGATAACAACGACATTTCTAGCCATGATCTCTACAGCTTTCTGATGATGAATTTATTTTTGTCGGCAATGATCTCGCGATCACACTCGAATTCTTGTTGACTACTTTCTTCACCGGGCAACAACTGAATCACAATTTCACCCTGCTCACGCAATGACCCAATCAGTTCAGTCAATGCGGGATCTCTCCCCCAAGGCGCACGAATGGCGCTGGCGGCAGTTGCTGCTGGCAGCAAACGCGCAAGTTCACGTAAATCTAAAGAGAATCCTGTAGCTGGTCTGGCTCGGCCAAAGGCTTCACCGACATGATCATAGCGGCCACCACGAGCTACAGCATTCGGAAGGCCTGCCACGTACAACGCAAACATCGCACCACTTTCGTACTGATAACCCGAGAGATCAGCTAAATCAATATTGATATTCACCGCACCCGCTGCTTTAGCCAACAGTGCCAGCTCATCTAAAGCGTGATGAATTTTCTCATTCGAGGGAAGTATTTTACGAGCACGATCAAGCACACTGATATCACCATGCAAACTCATCAGCGCAGAGAGCGCATCACGCACAGGGGCAGCAAATCCGGACACACATTCTTTCAACTGCGGTAAATCTTTTGCGCGCAGCATCGCAACTAGCTCGGCCTGATGACGCTTCGCATTCGCATCGCCTTCCAGAATGGCATTCAGAATCGCATTGTGTGATAAATCTAGGGTGACATTAGACAAGCCCGCCATGCTGAGCGACGCTAAAGCGAGTGACTGTATTTCTTCATCAGCTTCAACACCGGCATGCCCATAAATTTCAGCGCCAATTTGCAACGGCTCACGAGTGGCATGAAAACCGGAAGGCCGAGCCTGCAAAACGCTACCTGCGTAACATAACCGTGTCACGGATTTACGATTTAGCAGATGCGCATCAATGCGTGCCACCTGTGTCGTCATATCGGCGCGCAGGCCCATTGTTCGTCCCGATAACTGATCGACTAACTTGAACATGCGCAGGTCCATGTCATGGTCGGGGAATGGCATTAATGATTCCACGTACTCCAACATCGGTGGCATCACTAGCTCATAACCAAAACACCGAAAGTTATCCAGCATCGCTCGGCGCAAGACTTCTATCTTGCGCGCTTCGGATGGGAGTACGTCAGCAATATTTTCGGGAAGTAGCCAATTAGGCATGACAATCAAGCTTCAGAAAGGAGGAATCGTAGAGCGAGTAGCAGCATACCAAACACGATGGCGATCAGACCAAAAAATCGGATCTGACCATCCGTCATGCTTGCCAGCTGCAAGAAAGTCTGCCGCCAGCGCGCGGGTGAAAGGAATGGAAACATCCCCTCCAACAGGCATAGCAAGCCCAGCGTGATCAGCAGAGTGGACGACACCGGGCAACCTTATTTACGGGCGCCGCCGGGTGCCTTGAAATATTTCAGGAACTCCGAATTTGGGTCAATCACTAGTACATCGCTACGTGTTTTAAAACTCTCGCGATAGGCCTCTAAGCTACGTATGAATTTGTAAAACTCTGCATTCTGACCAAATGCCTGAGCATAAATACGAGCAGCCTTAGCATCACCCTCGCCTCTCACTGATTCTGCCTGTTTGTAGGCTTCAGCAAGAATTACGATGCGCTGACGATCGGCATCGGCACGTATTTTTTCAGATTCAGCAGAACCGGTAGAACGCAATTCATTCGCTACGCGAGCGCGTTCAGATTTCATACGTTCGTAGACTGAGTTATTAATCTGCTCTACGTAATCTACTCGCTTTAAACGAACGTCGACAATCTCACCACCGATTTGCTTCGCTTCTTCAGACACTTTTGTTCGAATGGCATCCATCACTTTGCCACGCTCACCTGAGATCACTTCGCGCACGGTGCGTTTAGTGATTTCATCATTCAATGCCGCTTTAACGATTTGCGCCATACGATCTTGAGCACGACGCTCGTCACCACCAAAACTGATGAAGTAGAGTCGTGGATCAACGATGCGCCATTTAACAAACGCATCAACCAAAATGTTTTTCTTTTCAGCAGTAATGAAGCGATCAGGCTCAGGCGTATCTAAGGTCAAAATACGTTTGTCGAGAAAGATCACATTTTGGAATGGCGGCGGCAGTTTGAAATGCAGTCCCGGCTCTTTAATGACTTCCTTCACTTCACCGAGCGCAAACACGATCGCAAACTGCCGTTGATCTACAACGAACAACGTGGACATCAAAATGGCCAGCGCAATGACGCTGGCAATGGCACTTGAAATTAGGCGGTTCATTAGCGTGACTCCCTGTCACGAATACTGCGACTGTCGCGTGCGCGCGGCTCTGGGAGACGCGCCCCTTCAGTCGCCGGCAACGTTTCACTCTGTGGTGCAGTGGGTGCATGGACACCTGCTGCAGACTCAGCAGCGGTTTGAGCAATTAACTTATCGAGCGGCAAATAGATCATGCTGTTATTGGATTTGGTATCCACCATGACCTTAGTTGTGCTTGAAAAAATCTGCTGCATCGCTTCGATATACATACGATCGCGGGTCACACCAGGAGCCTTTTGGTATTCAGTCAAAATTTTCGAGAATCGCGCAGCTTCACCTTCTGCATTCGCAATCACTCGTGAGCGATAGCCTTCAGACTCTTGCAAGAGACGTGACGCTGCACCACGAGCTTTAGGTACTACATCGTTAGCGTAGGCTTGTCCTTCATTTTTTTGACGCTCACGATCCTGTCCCGCCTTAACCGCATCATCAAACGCTGCCTGCACCTGCTCAGGTGGCTGGACCGCCTGCATAGTGACGTTGGTAACTAACACGCCTATCTTGTAGCGATCGAGTATGTGCTGCATCAAGGTGCTGGTATCGAACGCTACTTTTTCGCGCCCTTCGTACAACACAAAGTCCATTTTACTTTTGCCGACGATTTCGCGAATAGCTGTCTCAGCGACTTCCTTGACGGTTTCTTCTTGATCACGAATGTTGAACACCCATTCGGAGGCGTTTTTAAGTCGATATTGAACAGCAAACTGAATATCGATGATGTTTTCATCATCGGTGAGCATCAAGGACTCGCGCGCCAGTTTGTTACGGACGTTGCTGCGATAACCAATCTCTACGGTTCTCACCTGAGATAAGTTCACCACTTCGTGAGCTTGTATCGGATACGGCCAGCGCCAGTTAAAACCCGGCTGAGTCGAATGACTGAATTTACCGAAGGTCATAACAACACCTGTTTGACCTTCTTGCACAATAAAAAAGCCGCTCACCAACCAGAGGAATCCGATCACAACAGCGACGACGCCCGCACTAATACCGGCACCATGTCCATCGCTGGATCCGCCGCCCTCGCCACCATCACGGCCGCCACCTTGGCCACCGAATAGTCGATTCAAACGTTGATTGAAGTCCCGCCAGAGCTGATCAAGATCAGGCGGTCCATCGTTAGGCTTTCGACTGTTTTGACGAGAGTCTTGGTCGTTATTGTCTTGTGGGCCGCGCCCCCAGCGTGGGTCGTTCAAAGAAAAACTTAGGCCGAATTTCTTCACGAGAGATCCGAGCTTGCTGGGGCGTTGCGAGTTGAGGTTTTTTTTCATCTTGAATGAAACGCTGATTCGATACCAACGGAAGTCGGCACCATCGTCAGTTGCGCAGTTAAGGAATTATCTCGTCGCTGCGCTCGCTCAGCCTGGAATCGTCGGGCGGGAAATGCCCTAGACTAGCGCCGCCTGCCTGCGCAAAGCCGGCAATTGCCTGCCTAAGCAAATCAATCCCTTCGCCAGTCTGGGCGCTGACAAAAACACGTCGAATTTTATCATATTCATCATGCTCCATCCCCGGCTCTAAGCCCGCGACGTCGATCTTGTTCCAGACTAGGACTTGCGGCACATGATCTGCCCCAATTTCCTGCAAAACAGCGTTGACCTGCTCGATCTGGTCATCGCGAACGGGGCTTGCCGCATCAACTACATGCAGCAGTAAATCAGCATGGATGGTCTCATCCAAGGTCGCTCGAAAGGCGGCGACTAATTGGGTGGGCAAATCCCGAATAAATCCAACCGTATCCGAAATAACAACATTGCCATATTCACCAAGGTGGATACGGCGCGAGGTGGTATCTAGGGTCGCAAACAACTGATCGGCGGCATACACACCGGCCTTGGTCATGTTATTAAAAAGAGTCGACTTACCTGCATTGGTATAGCCCACCAGCGAGACAGAAAATGTGCGATTACGCTCCCGTGATCGCCGTTGGGTATTACGCTGCCGTTGGAGCTTATCAAGCTTGGCTCGCAAAGCCTTGACCCGAACTCCGATCAGCCGCCTATCAGTTTCCAACTGAGTCTCGCCCGGGCCACGTAAACCGATACCCCCTTTTTGACGCTCTAAGTGGGTCCAGCCGCGGATCAGTCGGGTGGCAAGGTGCTGGAGTTGAGCTAATTCGACCTGAACTTTACCTTCGTGGCTCTGCGCCCGTTGAGCAAAGATGTCGAGAATCAGACTGGTTCGATCCACCACTCGAACTTTGAGATGGCGTTCGAGGTTGCGCTGCTGTGCTGGCGACAGGGCATGGTTGAAAATGGCAACCTCAGCTTCGAGATCATTGATGGTGTCGAGAACTTCATCAGCCTTGCCTGACCCAACAAACAAGGCTGCATCGGGAGATGAGCGTTTGCCGGTTACGCTAGCAACCGGCTGGGCGCCTGCTGTTTTTGACAACAACGCCAACTCTTCAAGGCTGGAAACGAAATCAAGCTTGCCAAAATCAACACCAACCAAAACAGCACGCATGTAGTAAACCCTGGCCAACCCGAGCAGGTTGAAATCTTACTCGGGAGCCTGTTCAGTATTGAGGTTAACCGCGCGCGCTGGCACCACGGTGGAAATAGCGTGTTTGTAAACCATTTGGGTTACGGTGTTGCGCAGTAACACAACGTATTGATCGAATGATTCAACGTGCCCCTGAAGTTTGATGCCATTCACTAAATAAATGGAAACAGGAACGTGCTCTTTTCGTAAGGCATTCAAGAAAGGATCCTGAAGCAGTTGCCCTTTGTTGCTCATGGAAGCTCCGTTTTATTGTTAAGTTATGCAAATGGGGGCGGGGCATGAAAGTACAAGCGCCCAAAATAACCGCTTCTCACGAATGTAATCGATTTGCCTCACACTGGCAAACAGACTCGTCGAAAAATGATTTTATTCCTGTCTGGAAAAAGGGTTTTTGCCAGATCGGAATTCTATTCTCAATGGTGTACCGGTTAATGAAAAACTATCGCGGAAATGTTTTTCTAGATAACGTTTGTAACTGGAATCAATCGCATCTAACGCGTTGCCGTGAATAACAATAATAGGCGGATTTTGACCACCCTGATGGGCATATCTCAACTTAGGGCGAATCGAGCCTTTCCGGCGCGGCTGTTGATGATCCAATGCCTCTTGTAACGCACGTGTCAGCTGCGGTGTGGGTAGCTTTGCCATCGCAGCAGCATAAGCAGAATCAATGGATTTCAACATCTGCATAATACCGGTCGATTTCAATGCGGAAATGTAATGAAATTTGGCGAAAGTCAAAAACGTGAGCTTGCGATCAATTTCACGTTTGATATGGTCGCGATGATCTGACGTCAGTCCATCCCATTTATTAATACCCACCACCAATGCACGACCAGATTCTAAAATAAATCCTGCGATGTGAGCATCTTGTTCAGAAATATCTTGTTGCGCATCGAGCAAAAGCAAAACCACATTCGCTTCAGAAATTGATTGCAAGGTTTTGACGACAGAGAATTTTTCTATCGCTTCAAAAACTTTTCCTTTGCGTCGTATACCTGCCGTATCAATCAATGTGTAATGTTTGCCATTACGCTCAAACGGAATTTCTATCGAATCACGGGTGGTACCCGGCATATCAAATGCAATAACTCGTTCTTCACCTAATAGCGTATTCACCATGGTTGACTTACCCACATTGGGGCGACCAACAATCGCAATCTTTATACCTTTGAGTGGCGCTTCTTCGTTTTCTTCTTCAGGCTTACCTTCGATAGCGATATCCAGCGCCTGATCAACTAAGTCTGCGACACCATCTCCATGAGCTGCGGAAATAACGTAGGGATCGCCCAAACCAAGCTCGTAAAAATCAGCCGTAACGGAGGTATATTTCATACCTTCGGATTTATTCACGACCAACATCACTTGTCGACCTGATTTACGTAAGAAATCGGTAATCGTTTTGTCGTGGGGTGTTAAACCTTGGCGGCCATCAACGATAAATACAACAACATCGGCTTCGACGATAGCTTGCCGAGTTTGCTTAGCCATCTCGTGAACGATGCCCTCTTTAGCGACCGGCTCAAAACCTCCGGTATCGATCACCAAAAACGGACGCTCACCGATTCTTCCTTCACCGTAGTGACGGTCTCTAGTTAATCCAGGCAAGTCAGCAACCAACGCATCGCGCGAACGCGTGAGTCGGTTGAATAAAGTGGATTTGCCGACGTTAGGTCGGCCTATGAGTGCAATGACGGGCTTCATGAAATATCTCTGGAAAGCTTATGACTTTCCTGCTGGCGCGAGAAATTGAGGCGCAGTCGGACCTTAGTCCGACGCAATCGCCATCAATTTTCCATCTTGGGTTTGAACGATGAGATTAGCTCCTGCTACCACAGGGGTCGCACGAATCGCACTGCCATCGGTAGCAGTACGTGCTAGCAGCGCTCCCTCTTCGCGAGAGAAAAAATGCAGCTGACCCTGACGATCGCCCACGACAACGGCACGACCGAAAGACACCGGAGCTGACAAGCCGCGCCAACTTAAACTGGTGTTGCGCCACACACTACTACCCGTCTCGCGAGCAAATGCCTGCAGGTTGCCTTTTTCATCGGCAGTAAAAACATAGCGTTGATCAATTCCCGGACCAACCGCTGCGGATAACTCTCGCGCCCAACGCAGGGTTCCGTTACCGACGTCGACGCAGGCAACTCGTCCTTGATACGAGCTCGCACAAATATCACGGCCGAGTAACGCTGGCTCACCGGATACATCAGAGACGCGCTCAAGCTCGGTCGCGCCTTTAGGTTCGGCAATCGCTGCTTCCCAGCGAGGTGCTCCAGTCAATACAGACAAGGCGATCATGCGACCTGCAGGCAAACCAACATACGCCAAACCATCAGAGACAATAATTCCCGGTGCTGATCGCAACGCTAAAGGCGGTGCTGTGCGCTGCAAATACCAACGTCGCGAACCTGATTCAGCATCGAGAGCAACTATACGATTGTCAACGCTGCGCACTACTACCGTGCCACTGCCTACGGCCGGCACCGATAAAATTTCTGTCGATGCTTGGTACTTCCAGCGCGTCTGGCCACTCGTAGCATCGAGTGCTTGTACTGCTCCATCAGAGCCTGTAACTACCACCGTACCCGCATCTGCACCAACGCCGGCACTCAGCGACATACCTGTTTTACTTTTCCAAACGATAGTGCCGTTCGATACATCGATACACACTACTTCACCGGACTGATTGGCTGCATACAGTCGGCCATTACTGAAAGCTGGCTTCAGATGGTAGTCACCCGCTTTACCAATGTTTACTGACCAAATGGTTCGAACTGCCATGGTCGGTTTAAAACTAACCAGATCAGCAGGAGAATTTTTTGGCTTGGCCGCAAAAGGATTTAGTGAAGAGCATCCGGCTATTAATAAGGCCGCCGCTACCACCACAAGCTTGGAATGTCGCATGGTTTCCTCGCCTAGCCCGCAGACTTAGCGTTACCGCCCAACGCGTCTAATTTAAGCTGTATTAACTGACGCGCAGGATTTTTAATCTCTGTTTTTTCCAGCGCTGTTTTAAATTCTTTGCGAGCTTCATCGAGCTTGTTTTGTGCAAACAAAAGATCGCCACGACGGTCGGCTACTAAAGCAGCAAATTGCTCAGGAAATTCTGCAGACAATAATTTTATACCTTCGTCGTAGGCTTTTTCATCGAGCAGCAAACCGGCCAGACGAATACGAGCAATCGCTTTAAATTCATCGGTATGTCCATGTTCTACGATCCACTGTAGATCTGCTTTGGCTGATTTAACATCGTTAGCTTCAAATGACGCTTTCGCCGCCAACAGCAATCCCATCTGAGCATACGGAGTACCGCTGAACCGTGCCTTGATATCTTCAGTGGCTCTAGCCAATTTTGCCTGATCTTTCGCCTCGACTGCTTTGACTATTTCTTCGTAGAGCATGACACCTTTAGACGATTGATCTCGCTGATAATACTTCCAGCCTGACCATGCAGCGAATGCCACTAGTACGGCGGTCACAAACCAGGTAACCAAATTTCCATACTGATTCCACCACGCTTTAAGCGTAGCTAACTGTTCTTGTTCTTCGTGATCGTATGCCATGATAATTTTAATGATGGGTATGAATTTGTCCCGCATGCAAATGCACGTGGTTATGATCGTCTTGGCCAGTCATGTGATCAATTAAATGATCAACTACGGCGGCCAACTCTATGCTTTGCTGATTTTTTTGCAGATCGGTTTCGCGCAAATATTTGATCGTTGCTGTGCCGAGCTTGATTTCATCCTCGCCAAGAATAACGGCATAAGCAGCACCACTGCTATCGGCGCGCTTCATTTGCGATTTAAAGCTTCCTAGACTGCCAGCCGAGGCGCAATGTAGCACAACATCGAAGCCGGCATCCCGTAACCGCTCACCCAAGGTAAAGGCTTGGGTTTGAGCTGCCTCACCCTGATGGACTAAATAAATATCGCATTGACTGACCGAGACTGTTTCGGCGCTGGCCTTCATAAGCTCGAGCAAGCGCTCAACGCCCATCGCAAAACCCACCGCAGGCGTAGGTTTGCCGCCGAAAATTTCTACCAAAGGGTCGTAGCGCCCGCCTCCACAGACCGTGCCCTGAGAACCTAACTGATCGGTAATCCACTCAAAGACCGTGCGATTGTAATAATCCATACCACGTACCAAGCGCGGATTAATGGTGAAAGGAATGCTGTTATTTCGAAGTAGCTGTTGAACTCCTTCAAAATGCGATCGCGATTCATCACCCAGATAATCGAGCAGCTTGGGCGCTTGGTTTACCAGATCTTGCATCGCAGGGTTCTTGGTATCAAGAATGCGCAAAGGGTTGCTATTGAGTCGACGCAGTGCATCAGCATCTAGCTGCTCTTTATGCTGCTCGAAGTACGCAATTAAATCATCTCTATGGCGTTGACGCTCTTGTGCATCACCGATGGAATTAATCTCTAAGCGAATGTCGGTCAAACCTAAATCATCCCAAAGTCGTTGGCATAGCATGATGAGCTCAGCGTCGATATCGGGGCCGTTAAAACCAACCGCTTCTGCACCTACTTGATGAAATTGGCGATACCGACCGCGCTGTGGGCGCTCGTGTCTGAACATTGGGCCGGTGTACCAAAGACGCTTTGGGCCGTCGTAGGTCAGGTTGTGTTCAAGTACCGACCGCACCACGCCTGCTGTGCATTCTGGTCGCAGCGTGAGTTCATCACCATTCATGCTATCGGTGAATGAATACATTTCTTTTTCAACGATATCTGTCACGGTACCTAATCCACGTGCGAACAACGACGTGGGTTCAACAATAGGCGTGCGTATCTGTTGATAGCCGTAGCTCTTCAATACCGATTGCACGGTATTTTCAAATAACTCCCACAGAGCTGCATCAGCCGGTAGAACGTCATTCATCCCCTTCACTCCGAGGATTTTTTCACTTTTTTTAGTCTCTGCCATATCGAGTTTTCACATAGTCCAGCACGATTGCCTGAAATTCTTCGGCAATATGATCACCACGCAAGGTGACTGTTTTTTCACCGTCAACAAATACAGGAGCCGCCGGCGATTCGCCAGTTCCGGGCAAGCTAATGCCAATATTGGCATGCTTAGATTCACCGGGTCCGTTAACAATACAACCCATTACCGCCACATTCATCGCTTCCACACCGGGATACGTGCCCTTCCAAACCGGCATTTGATCACGCAGGTACGTTTGAATGCGGTCAGCTAATTCTTGAAATACTGTCGAGGTCGTTCGACCGCAACCCGGACACGCAATCACCATCGGTGTGAATTTGCGCAAACCCATGGTTTGAAGAATTTCCTGACCAACGATCACTTCACGCGTGCGATCGCCACCGGGCTCGGGCGTTAAAGAAATACGTATGGTGTCGCCTATGCCTTCTTGCAGCAAGACTGATAACGCGGCGGTTGAAGCGACAATCCCTTTGCTACCCATGCCTGCTTCGGTTAAACCTAAATGCAGTGGGTAATCGCAGCGGCGCGCAAGCTCGCGGTAAACAGCAATCAAATCCTGCACACCGGAGACTTTGCAAGACAGAACAATCTTATCTCCAGCCAAACCCAATTCTTCTGCTCTGCGCGCGTTTTCTAACGCTGAAACAACCAAGGCCTCATACATCACGGCCTGCGATGTCCAAGGATCGGCGCGTTTAGCATTTTCATCCATCACACGTGCGAGTAAGGACTGGTCAAGACTGCCCCAGTTAACACCAATACGTACAGGCTTTTGATGCTTACATGCGACTTCAATCATCTGTGCAAACTGAGTGTCGCGTTTGGCTCCCTGACCGACATTACCGGGATTGATTCGATACTTAGATAAGGCATCAGCGCATGCTGGATATTGTGTGAGTAGTTGATGACCGTTGTAATGAAAGTCACCTACCAACGGCACATCAATATCCATGCGATCAAGCTGTTCTCGAATCGCAGGAACGGCTGCGGCTGCTTGGGGGGTGTCGACGGTGATACGTACAACTTCAGATCCGGCGCGCGCTAATTCCTTAACTTGTATTGCAGTCGCAATCGCATCGGCCGTGTCAGTATTAGTCATGGATTGAACCATGATGGGCGCATCGCCACCTACCATCACCTCACGTGAGCCGTGGCTAATACGAACGCTACGAGTGACATGTCGTCCGCTAGGGCCGGTAGGAATAGGTAAATCTGAGTGGCGAGAATTCATCGTGACCTCACTTGAGATTAAGCTTGGATACATTGTCGTGCGCAACCGCCTTCAGATTAAGTACTTGGCCGCGCAGCTTAGCCTGAACTCCCGATGCATTACCTATAATCAGAACCACAGGCTCATTGATCTCAAAAAGCTCTTTGCTACCGGCTTTCATGAGACGCGAAACAATTTTTGTTCCACTCATCGTTGTGATCTCAACCCACGCATCTTGAGCCACAATCACTTCAAGGGATTTCAAAGGATCGGCCACAGGAACAGGCGGTCCAGAAATAGTTTCAGAAACAGCCAAGGTTAGTTTGTCTAGATGATTTTCTAAGTGATTTTCTTCTAACGCAGCTGAGCTAAATACGGACGGCCATGACAGTTCAGGTAGCACGTCATCGAACATAGCGGTGGATAACCAAGCTGGGCGATATCCTTGGTGACCTAAGACTGCTACCACCACGGCAACCACCACAAACAGTGCGAATTTTTTTATCCAAGCGGCTCTTCTAGGAGAAGACGAAGCACGTCGACCCGGAAAACCATTCATAGGCAAAGGCCGCCTTAACAACATGTGACCTTGCGCTGGATTCGGTTCGTTCGTCATCATTTCTAAAAGAGGCTCAGGGTTCAACCCCATCAGCTTGGCATACGAGCGAACAAAACCTCGAACACTCGACATCCCAGGCAATGCAGCAAAATCATTGGCTTCAAGTGCAACGACTTGACGCGGCGTGAGTTTTAGTCGCTCGGCTGCTTCTTCTAAAGACCAACGCAACTCTTCTCTTTTGGCTGCCAGCACTGGGCCCGGAAGTGTTGCCAACAACGATTTTTCGACAACCACCGCAATCGGAGAGTCAACCGACAAGGAGTCATCGACCGAGCTATTTAGCTCGTCGATAACTGGCAGATTTTCTAATTCTTTATTACTCATCGACGAGACCCAGGGATGATTTACCCGATACCAACGCGTCTGGGAAACGCTTGCGCCACTGCCGTGCAATACTTTCTTCGCCGAGCTTATCGCCGAGCTGTCGCTCAATTGCCATAGCAATAGAAAAATCTTCGGGCATTGCTCGACCGCTTGCAATGACGGCTAGCAAGTGCCGTTTTGCACGTTTTAAGTCATGCGCTTCAAAGGCTAGTTTTCCGAGACTCGAGTGAGCACCCATCTGGTCTGGATCGGCCTGTAGTGCACGTCGGAAGTAATCTTCAGCTTGGGTGCGACGCCCTAATTTCATGTTGCAACGACCCGCATTCATCATGGCTTTGGCAGGTGATTGATTGGCCTTGGTAGCGATTGCGCGATCGAACAATGGTAATGCTCGTTCAGTTTGTCCGGTCTCGCACAAAAGCCATCCCATGTTATTCAGGATATTGGGGTTATCTGGCTCGATTTGTAGAGCCTGCTGCAGATTCTTGGAAGCAGTTTCCGCATCGCCGAGCTGCATGAGTACCAGACCACGCAAACCAAGCACATCTGCCTTGCGCTCACCGATTTGCAGCGCCTGATCTAACTCAGCAAGAGCAGTCGCATATTGACCTTCACTGTAGTAAGCCGTAGCGAGCTGAATGCGAATTTCCACGCGACGCTCTAACTCAACGCGGTTACCGGATGAAAGGGAGGTGTTGGTCACCACGGGTGCACACGCCCCCATAGCAAGACAACAAACCATCAGTAAGCTTCTACGCATCACCCGCCAATCTCCACAATTCGACCAAAATCTTTACCATATTTTTTTTGATACTCAGCTAGCTTTTGCGTACGTTCTTGTACGCGAGTGCGATCTTGAATTTCACCTGCCAGCTGACCACACGCTGCATCGATATCATCACCCCGTGTTTTTCTAATAGTGGTGACGATTCCTGCATTCATCAGCACCTGCGCAAACGCTTTTATGCGTGGATTAGCGGAACGCTTGAGACCCGACTCAGGAAAGGGATTAAATGGAATTAAATTAAATTTGCATGGAACATCCCGCACAAGAGCAATCAACTCTCTTGCATGGGAATCGCTATCGTTCACGCCATCTAACATGCAATATTCGAATGTAATGAAATCTCTCGGCGCAAATTCAAGGTAGCGCTGGCAAGCGCGCATTAATTCGGCCAACGGATATTTTTTATTCAGAGGCACCAGATCATCACGCAGCGCATCGTTCGGTGCATGCAGCGATACCGCTAATGCTACCGGACAGTCTTGAGACAGCTTATCCATCATGGGTACTACACCGCTTGTCGATAAAGTGACTCGTCGACGCGATAACCCATACGAATGATCATCCAGCATCAGCCTGAGTGCTGAAACGGTAGGGCCATAATTCAATAAGGGCTCGCCCATACCCATCATCACGACGTTCGTAATTTGTCGTTCACCTTTGGGGCCTGCAGGTATTGATTGACTACGCCTCAACATAAATTCTGCGGTCCACAATTGGCCGATGATTTCACCAACCGCGAGGTTACGCGAAAAGCCTTGTTTACCTGTCGAGCAAAAACGACAATTTACTGCACAACCTGCCTGTGTTGACACACATAAGGTGCCACGACCGTCTTCGGGAATAAAAACAGTTTCTACGGCATCACCCACACCTACATCAAACAACCATTTACGGGTGCCGTCTGTAGAAAGATGATCTGCCATGATAGGCGGCGCAGAAACGCAGGCGCGTCCGTGCAACTTTTCTCGCAAGGACTTTGCGAGATCGGTCATTGCATCGAACTCGCTCTCACCAAACTGATGAATCCAGCGCTGCAGCTGGCGCGCACGAAAAGGCTTTTCGCCCAGCTCGTTGCACCACTGCGTTAGCGCTGAGGGTTCTAAATCAAGCAGATTGGTGATTGCCGTCATAAATTTTCCGACATACCACGCTTGATGGCGGCTGTAGAGGCCGCCCTTCTTAGCGAGAGTAAACGTTCAGGGTTGGGAAGAAATAACTGATTTCTACGCTGGCTGTTTCAGCAGCATCTGAGCCATGAACTGCATTGGCATCAATCGAATCAGCAAAGTCAGCGCGAATCGTGCCTTTATCCGCTTTCTTAGGATCTGTTGCACCCATCAGGTCACGGTTTTTCTGAATGGCATTCGGGCCTTCCAGCACTTGCACCATTACTGGACCAGAGATCATGAAATCCACCAAATCCTTGAAAAATGGGCGCTCGCGGTGAACGGCATAGAATCCCTCAGCTTCAGCACGGGAAAGTTGGGTCATGCGCGAAGCAACGATTTTTAGTCCAGCGCCTTCAAAACGCGAATAGATCTGTCCGATCACATTTTTTGCCACTGCATCCGGTTTAATGATCGACAGGGTACGCTCGGTTGCCATCTGTAAAAACTCCAATAAAAATAAAGGGTTAAGAAAAAAGTCAGGAATCTTGATTAACCCTGAATTTTACCATGGAAGAAGGTAGTATTCGCCGTACTACGGTTAGGCCTTTCCAATCACGATTGGCAATCTAGGCTAGAATCTGGGGGCTAAAATCAGATATATTATGATTTTGGCAGCAGATGGATCCTCCATCCGCAGCGAGTAACCACCTTTACTAAGGAGTCTTCATGGACCAGCAACTTCAAGGTATGTTCGGCGCATCAAGCGATATGCTCGCCGTACGCCACCGCGTACTTCGAAACACTTACTGGCTGCTAGCACTCTCGATGATCCCGACCGTCATTGGTGCCTGGCTCGGCCTACAAATACATTTTTCGCTGTTCGCGGGTAGCCCGATGATCAGCTTTATCGCATTTCTGGCGATCGCTTTTGGCTTTTTCTATGCGATTGAAAAAACCAAAGATTCAGCAACAGGTGTCGCCGTGCTACTCGGCTTTACCTTTTTCATGGGCTTAATGCTGTCGAGAATGCTGGAGCAAATTCTGCATTTTTCGAATGGCAGCTCACTGATCATGACCGCTTTTGGCGGCACTGCCGTTATCTTTGCTGTGATGGCAAGTATCGCTACCACTAGCAAGCGTGATTTCTCAGGAATGGGAAGCTGGTTGTTCGCTGGCGTAATCGTTATTCTGCTCGCGGGTATCGCCAACATCTTCCTGCAAATGCCGTTGATTCAAGTGGTTATCTCCGCGATTGCTGTGGCTATTTTTTCTGCCTACATCCTGTTTGATGTGCAGCGTATTATCAACGGCGGCGAAACTAACTACATTACAGCGACTCTCGCTATTTATCTCGACATCTACAACATCTTTGTGCATCTGCTTGCGCTGCTAGGTATTTTGGGTGGCGAACGCGATTAACTAGATCTTGGATACAGACTCACTCGTGTGTTTGTATTGATCATGAAAGCGCCGATCAAAAATCGGCGCTTTTTTTTTGCTGGATGCCAACGAATTAGCGAACTCTATCAAATACCGCCATCGATTCAACGTGCGCAGTATGAGGAAACATATTAACCACACCGGCCTGAGATAAATGATAAGCACCGCTATGCACTAGTTCGGCCGCATCACGTGCCAGCGTAGCCGGATTACACGATACATACACGATACGCTGCGGCATGAGATCAGGATCCGTTTGCAGCATACTCACTAAGGCCTTACACACTTCCATCGCCCCTTCGCGTGGCGGATCAATCAGCATGCGATCAAAACGACCTAAGGCTTTGATATCGTCGACTGTTATCTCAAATAGATTACGACTTAAAAATTGGGTCTTACTCTCAAGCCCATTAATTTTTGAATTATTCTGAGCGCGCTCGGTGAGTGTTTCGCTGCCCTCAATACCCACCACTTCTCTAGCCTTGGTTGCTAAGGGCAATGTGAAATTACCTAATCCACAAAATAAATCGGCAACTCTATCTGTAGGCTGCACATCTAAAAGCCGTAATGCGCGATCAACCAAAACGCGATTAATCTGATGATTGACCTGAGTAAAATCTGTGGGCTTAAACGGCATACGAATACCAAATTCAGGCAGCAGATACTGCAGCTCAGCACCTAATGGATAAAAAGGCACCGCCGTATCGGGACCTTTTGATTGCAACCACCATTGGACCTTCCATTGATCCGCAAATTCTCTGAACTGCTGACAATCACTCTCGCTAGGTGGGTCGAGCACACGCAAAACCATCGCAATCATCATGCCGGATTCATTCTCACCAACGGCCAGCTCGATTTGCGGTAAACGCTCGCGAATAGATAATCCTTCAATCAAGGTGCGCAAAGGTACTAGCATTGCCGAGATTTTGGATGGAAGCACCTGACAGCTTTTCATATCGGCGACAAAACTCGATCTGCGCTCATGAAAGCCGACTAATATCCCGCCTTTTTTTGCGACATAGCGCACAGAGAGACGCGCACGAAAACGATAACCCCAGCTAGGACCCTGCACGGGTCTCAGCATAGTCTCTGCATTTACTTTGCCGATGTGATGAAAATTATCTTCCAACACTCTTTGTTTAATTGCGACTTGCGCTGACGCTTCTACATGCTGCATAGCGCAACCACCGCAGATGCCGAAATACTGGCATTTAGGGCGAACTCGCATCGATGATTCATGCAAGAGCTCGGTCATATCTGCGATTTCCCATTTGGGCTTGCGCCGATACGACTTAAATCTCACTCGCTCGCCAGGCAGTGCGCCTTCGACAAAAATGACTTTGCCTGCGCTGCCATCCTCATTGGTGAGGTGACCGACGCCACGCGCTTCCATATCGAGTGATTCAATCTTTAGTAGATCATCCATAGGGTAATATTTTTAAACGTTGCGTAAGAGCTGATAGGCCATCGAAAGCGGCCAGAGGATCAAGAACTTAGCGTAAAGCGGTGAATTGTAACGTCTGGCTGGCCGCGCTATTAATTTGCAACCGGTGGCCAGGCTGCGAGATACTCTTTCCAGTGCGGCGCATCGATCTCGGCGAGTGAACGACGAACCAGATCTATCTCAGCGTCAAACGCTGCTCGCGTTAGTTGGCCTCGCATGAGTTGATAGCGACAATAAACGAGGTAAGTATTCACGACATCGGTTTCGCAGTAGTTGCGAATTTCGGCTAAACGACCTTGTTGATACAGTGCCCAAACCTGAGAGCCGTCAACGCCCATTTTTCCAGGAAAACCGCAGAGCTTAGCCAGATTATCTAAAGGCGCGTTAGCACGCCCTGTGTACATCGCTAGATGATCCATCAGATCTAAATGACGAGTGTGGTAGCGCGAAAGATAATTATTCCATTTGAAATCACGGTCTTCC
>JACCEE010322172.1_pt1 | contig 23571 bp, 21 predicted proteins | sample 7449931 | NCBI WGS metagenome assembly JACCEE01 (sample SAMN15323457, study PRJNA562643) | freshwater metagenome | isolation source: river surface water | place: USA:Blue River Watershed | collected 2017-08-19 | reverse complement strand
GATATTGTCCGTGGAGTATTGGCCTTTTTGCAAAGCGGGAATCGCTCGACGGATGAGGTTGAGACTGCGGATATGCTTGGCTAAGGGATGGTTGAGTGTTGCGGCCACTTCGCCGGTGGCATTTTCGTATTGTCCAAAGGAGGTTGCGGTCACGGTGCCTTCAAGATGGCCACCGAAGTAGGCTCTACCGGTCGTGGACAAGGGAGCATTGGGACCCACATCGATCGGGGCGCCTTTTTGGAATTCGATTTCGCTTCCGAAATAGATGGAAGGAATGCCGCGGAAGGTAAACATCAACGATAAGTTTTCGGCCCACACCTCTTGACCTTGGTTGAAGCGTTGTCCTTCTGGGGCGCCATCGGGAGCGTAGTCATGGGAATCAACATAGGTGACATTCCAGGTAGCATCGGCGTGATAATGGTCTCCGCCTTTGGCGACATTGAATGCGTCATAGGCGTTTTTGAAGTTCCAATGCATCGGGAAGTCGATGACATTGAGATCGCTTTTTTTGGAATAATCGACGGGACGATAATTATTTCCGTTGAGGTAATGGTTGGCGGAAGTCGGTTGGCTTCCCACATCCAAATTGTCGTACCAGTTGTCTTCGGCACTGGCGGTGCGTTCCGCCATCGTACCCCAGGGATAATCTTTTTGTTCTTTCCAGGTATAGAAAGGGGCTGAGTCTGCGGGTTGTCCATGGTTCCAGACTTCACGGACGCGGGTGCACACTTCACCAAACATGAAGAAGTTTTCACCGCCGCGGTTCATGAACGCCGGATTGAATTCTTTGTCAAAGACAAGGCGGGAAATATGTTTGGCCGTATCGACACGGAAACCATCCACGCCCATATCGATATAGCGGGAATACGCATCAATCAAATAACGGGTTACGAATGGATTTTCGGTATTGAGGTCAACACAGTCCCCGGCAATCTGTCCGGTTTGTTCGATGTATTGTTCATACCCCATGCTTTTGCCATGGTGGTAAATGAAACGGGTATCGTTGAAATCTTCTTTCATCGCATTGATGCGGGCCCCGTATTGGGAGTCCCCGTTGAGCGTGGCATAGTTTTCAGGTAAGACACCATAAGGATCGGTCTTGATGAGATTAGCCACCGTATCCGCTTTGGAATGGTCTTTGGCAAACATCGGGAAGAGGTTTTCTTCGCCAAAATTGCCGGAGTGGTTAAAGACCACATCTTGGATGATTTTCATGCCTTTGGCATGGGCGGCATTGATAAGGTCTTGATAGGTCGCTCCCGGAGTCTCTAAGCGAGGGTCGACTTGCGAAAAGTCGATGGCGTGATAGCCATGGTAGTCATAACCCGAAGCGTTTTCCACGACCGGAGTAATCCATACCGCGGAGAAGCCTAAGGCTTTGATGTAATCAAGTTTGTTGATGAGTCCTTGGAAATCGCCCCGCCAGGCAGGATCGGATTCCGGGTTTTGCGCTTTCGTATCATCCCAACAATGGACGTTATTGCCGGTGACGCCGTCATTGAAACGGGCGGTCATCACGAAATAGATGGTTTCTTCGCGGAAATCGCTGCGGTTATATTCATCCACCAAGGGCATAAAGTTGGTCAACTGGCCATCTTTGTAATACCAATCGCCGAGGAACAAATCGAATTCCGAAGTGGTTGTCGCACCGAGGGTGAATTTGGCTTTGAGGGTTGTATAATCATCGAACCCGTAACGGTACCACCCGTTGGATTCCTTGATCATGTCTTTTTTGGTGGAATCCGCCGCGGTCGTGCCAAATTGGATTTGCGGAACCGCACTGGGTGCGTAGACGTGGGCCGCCATCGCCTTGGAGGAAGTATCCGCCGGTGTTTTGCCGATATCATCTACGGAGGCATACCAACGGTTCTCAAAGAACCACCACTCGCCCGTCGTTCGCGACAAATCGCCGGTTTGCGGAGATCCTTTGTTATTGAAGATTAAATTGATGGAAGTGACACCCGGAAAAGCTTTGCTATACCAATCCGAATCGAGATCTTTGACCATCGCTTCGCCCGGCCAACCGCTAGAGGCGGTTCCGGTGGGCGTTGAATTCCAATAGTAAATATAAGGCGTGGCATAATCGCCTTTGTAATGGACCGTGATCCCGGTGGCATCTGCGGCTTGGGCGATGCTTTCGAGTGCCCCAAAGGAAAGTAGGACCGTCATCGTCATAACCAGCGTGATGATTCGCTTCATGGTTTTTTTCCTCTTAAAACCAAAGTATAACGAAAAATAAAACAAAAGGAAGAGGGTGCCTTTGGACGCCTGTCCAACGCCCCTCATTGTCAAAAGCGTAAATGCCCGATATAATCAAAAATAGTTTCGAGGAAACCCCATGACCACCACACGAAAACTTTTTCTTGAGGGAAGTCTGCTCGTGTTCATCCTAACCGGGTGTTCTTTTTCGTCTTCGTCTTCACCCACTTCTTCGGAAGAAGCCACCACCGGATGCGATTCGTGTGCCACCTCGTCCTCGAGTCAAGGCACGTCTTCGGAAGAAGGTTCCGTGCCCTCGACGAGTTTACCATCCAGCCATAGCGGTTCTTCCTCATTCTCCGAGGACAGTGACTTTACCTTTGCTTTAAGCAACGACTCCTCCGGATATATCGCGATATCCTATGGCGGTAACGCCACCTCGATTGTGATTCCCGAGAGTTACGAAAGTAAACCGGTCATCGGCGTGGGCGATTATTTGTTCTACCAAAACGCTGCCATTCTCAATGTGTCTTTACCCAACAGCCTGAAAACGATTGGTATGGCGGCTTTTAAAGGGGCGACACAACTTTATGCGATTGTTTTGCCTTCAAGCCTCCTAAGTCTCGGAACCGACGCTTTCAGCGGGTGTTCGCAGCTTTCTTCAGTGACCTGGGCGAGCCGTAGCACCGCGTCATTGACCTCGATTGGCAATAATGCGTTTGAAGGATGCCCGTTGGCCCAGATTGATTTACCCGCGTCATTGACCGAAATCAACTCAAGGGCGTTTGCGGATTGTCTCTACCTTGGACGTGTCGATCTCTACGGAAGCGTGCCTCCCATTCGAGCCAACAACAGCTTTGAAGGATGCCCCTCGGGCTTGGACTTCTATGTGCCCTCGGGTGCCTTAAGCGCGTATCAGCAATCCTCGTCTTGGTCAGCGTATTCGACGCACCTTTACAACCGATAAAAAAACCGTCTCGCGAGGGACGGTTTTTCTTTGTTAGTCAATGGTTTTTAAGAACGCAGAACGAGTTTTATGTTGCTCGGTCCGAAACGATTTCCATAAGGCTTGGACATTGGTGTTGTTTTCCAACTCCGGTCCGGTTTCAGCGTATTTGACCTTGTTTTTGATGGCGTTTTTGAGCGCCGCTTCAAAGACAATCGTGAGAATTCCGGAGTTTTTGAGTTCGGGTTCGATGGCGATGAGCAGCATATCGAGAACCTTGCTCTTTTTAATGGCGTGAAGCATACCAATCCATCCAAAGGGGAGGAGGTGTCCGTTGCATTTTTTTAACGCAAAGACGGGGGTTGGCATCATTAAGCCAAAGGCAACAACTTTTTCATTTTCGTCGCAGACGACCTGAAGGTAATCCAGGTTGATCAAGGGTATGGTCATATCGGCCAAGTGATCCATTTGCTTTTCATCGATGGGGACATAACCGTACAAGTCTTTATAGGCGCGATTGGTTAAATCCAACACTTGGTGGACATAGGGTTTGAGATGTTTCTTGCGTTTGGATTTGATGTGCACCAAATGAACATTGAATTTCTTTTTGGCGTAATCGGCCAGTTTCGTGAATTTGGCATCGAGGTTATCGGGAAAGTGAAGGCGGTATTCGACCCATGTGGCATCCACTTTGAAGCCGAGACTTTCCAAATGGGTGACATAGTACGGATGGGTATAGAACGTGGCGAACATGTTGTGTTGATCAAAGCCTTTGGTCAACAAGCCTTCTTTGTCTTGGTCGCTGTAACCTAAGGGGCCGTTAATTTCGGACAGGCCATTTTCTTTGCCCCACGCTTCGACGGCGCCGATCAAGGCTTTGGTAACTTCGATGTCGTCAATCATGTCGATGCGGTTGAAACGAACGCGTTTTTGATGGTATTTTTCATTGGCAAAGCGGTTGATGATGCCGCAGATGCGGCCCACGATGGTTTTGCCTCGGTAAGCCAAGAAAAGACGGAAATCGCAATACTTGTTGGCGGGATTTTTCCCAGGCGTGAGGTTGTCAATTTCATCTTCAAAAACATAGGGGGTAAAATAAGGGTTCCCTTTATAAAGGGTGACCGGAAAATCAATGAACTTTCGTAAAAGCCGTTGGGAGTTGACCACGACGATGGTGGTTGAGGGCGTTTGTGGCATATTTCATTCCTCGCTTGGATTATCATAGCACACTCCAAAAAAACCACCAAATGAACTTAAAAGTGTTGGATATCTTTTAGAGGATTGTGCAACGAAAATAAAAAGCCATCCGTATGGGTGGCAATTTTCTTATTAATTGTGCGACACTTGTGGGTTTTTCTTTGCGTCCGGAGCAATTTCTCCCGCTTTTTGAAGGGCAATTTTGGTGATGATGGGGCCGGATAATTCATAGACCAGAGTCGCCGCCAAAGCCACCGCAAGAATCAAAGCGCCATATTCGGGATGGGACTCGAATCCACGCGAAGCAAGGGTTGCCATGCCGATGGCCACGCCGGCTTGCGGAAATAGGGTCCAACCCAAATATTTTTGGACCACCGGAGCGGCATGTGTGGCTTTTCCACCGACATAAGCTCCAAGGAATTTGCCAACCATACGGAAGACAATGTAAATTCCGGCAATCGCTAAGATGATGCCACCGCTAAGGAAAACCGATAAATCCAAACTGGCACCGCTGATGACAAAGAAAAGCATGAAAAGAGGCGGTGTCCACCGTTCTGAACCTTCAAGGATTTTATCCCCGTCGGCTCGGGCGTTAACCAAGATAGCGCCAATCATCATACAGGTTAATAGGGAGGATAAAGTGGCTTCTTTGGCACCGACTTTGATACGGGCCAGCGCCACTCCGATGAGAACCGCCAGAATCATTAACGACAAACGGTTGGCACGCGAATGGAAAAAACGCATGGCAAACGAAAGTAAGAAACCGACCAGTGCGCCAATAGCCAAGGATAAAACGATTTCCGCCAATGGAATGAGCAAAACGTCAACGATAGTGATTGACGCACCGCTGGCCAACGCTTCCCCGATTGGGAAGCAGACGGCAAAGCTCATCAGGGCTACGGCATCATCCAAAGCGACGACCGGTAACAAGGTGTCCGTGACGGGACCTTGAGCTTTGTATTGGCGGACGACCATCAACGTGGCCGCCGGAGCAGTCGCTGTGGCAATGGCGCCTAAAACGATGACCACCGCAAGAGGAATACCGGGAATTAAAAGGTAGGCAACGAAAAGGGCAAGCATCGTGACAAACAATGCGCCGAGACCTTCAAAAATCGTGATGATGACAATCTTTTTACCAACGGTCTTCAAGGTTTCCTTTTTAAAAGAAGTGCCAATCGAGAAGGCGATGAATCCTAACGCGATTTCGGTAATCAAACCGAAACCTTGAACATCCGCAGAAGAGAGGAAAACAGTCGGCAGCAAACGGCCTAAAAGATACGGGCCGATCAAGACGCCCGCGAGAAGAAAACCGGTGACATTGGGCAAACCCAACGGTTTCATCAGCCGTGTGGCCAACAAACCAAAGAGCATAGCTAAAATAAGCGGAAGAAGCACGCCGATCGAATCAAGCATGTTAGAAACTTCCTTCGAATTTAATGAGTGGGATCACGGCCATTCCGCCGTGTGTGCCTTGGAAATTTTCCGTATATTTACGAATCAAGGCTTGGACTTCCTCCATCCGGGATTCGTCCAAAATAATGTAAAGCGAAATGTTGCTTTCGAATCCGGAATTCACGACTTGGCGTAGATTTCCAATGATGGGTTCGAAGTTCGGATCGTCCAAGAGCGTTCTGGAAATCGAACTTGTGGAAGCGGTCGTTCCGTTATATCCACGGGCGTGAAGTTCCTTGAACAAGCTGTGAGCCTGATCACTATTTTGCAAAATAACAAATAAAAGTTGTTTCATAAAAGCCTTCCTTTTTGATAACGAAGTCATTATAGTCCCCTATTTTTTATTTTCAAGTGAAACCTTTTTTCTTTTGCTTAAGCAAATAGAGTCGGCTAAAATAAAAAATGGAATGAGGTTTTCTTATGATTGAAGCGCAACATGTGACCAAAGTTTTCTATCGGCCCATCCGGAAACAAGGTCTTTCGGGAATGGCCAAAACGCTTTTCTCCGCCAAGAAAGAAAAAATCATCGCCGTCAACGATGTCAATTTTTCCATCAATAAAGGCGAAATCGTCGGTTATATCGGGGCCAACGGCGCAGGTAAAAGCACCACCATCAAAATGATGTGCGGCATTCTCACCCCAACCGAAGGAAAAATTCTGATCGACGGCATGGAACCCTATAAAGGAAAATACCGGAACAAAGTCCTTAAAAACATCGGGGTTGTCTTTGGTCAACGGACCCAACTTTGGTGGGACCTTCCACTGGTCGAATCTTTCAAACTTTTGCAATCCATTTACGAAATACCGGAAAAAGACTATAACGAGCGGTTGACGAATCTGAAATCCATTCTGGAACTTGATAAATTTATGGATTCGCCGGTTCGGACTCTTTCGTTGGGTCAACGGATGCGTGCCGATTTGGCGGCCGCCTTTTTGCATAACCCCGAAATCATGTTCCTCGACGAACCAACCATCGGGTTGGATGTCTTGGTCAAGGAAAAAATCATCGCGGCGATCAAACAAATTCACGCCCAATACCAAACCACGATTATCCTCACGACGCACGATATGAACGATATTGCCAACCTATGCGAACGGATCATCATTATCGACGAGGGAAAGATTCTTTTCGATGGTCCCTTACAAGATGTGAAGAACCGCTTTGGTGATACACGCCAAGTTTTCGTCTCCGCCAAAGACCGGATGGATCTCGATGAATTCAACAAAAAATTTTCGGGCCAACTCCAATTCGAAGTGGTCGACCATTACCTCAACATCACCTTTGACGCGGACAAAGTTCAAACCAAGGATGTCCTTCGTTATGTTTTCAACCATTGCGAAGTCGTCGATGTCAAAATCAAAGAAAACTCGATTGAAAAGGTCGTCAAGGTCATCTATGAGAAAAAGGCTTACTAATCGCTATACGGGATTTATCAAAGCCGGTGTTTTGGGAACATTCGTTTACAAGTTCTCGATTTTCGGCTGGCTCGTCGGCGACATCGTGGCATTGATCATCTATTGTTTCTTATGGATTGCCGTCTTCGCTAACTCTCCCACTGCGACGATTAATGGATTTACCAGCACCGGGATGCTCGCGTATGTCGTCAGTGCGCGGATCATCGGACACTTGGTCAACAGTTCCTCCTCTTTTTATAATGTGGGAAGTGACATCCGCGAAGGCACGATTGCCAACCGCCTGAGCAAACCCATCAACTATCGCCGAACACAAATGTATTCCTCCATCGGACAATATATCGGGTCATTCATTCTGTTCTTTTTCCCACTGTATATTCCGGCGCAATTGATTTTGCACTTTGCATTCGGTGTGGCCTTCCCGGCGTGGTACAACCTCGTGCTGTTCATTTTGTCCAGCTTCTTATCCATGTTGATCATTGACAGTTTCGACTTCATCGTCGGGCAAGTCGCTTTTTTCACCGGAGCTTTGTTCGGAGTGATGTTGGTCAAGGATTCCGTGATGTCGTTTCTTTCCGGTGGGATGATTCCTCTTTCGTTCTTCCCTCCTTGGTTGCAAACTGTTTTTAATTTCTTGCCTTTTGCTTCAATGCTTCAGACACCGGCTTTCATCGCTTTAGGAATGTATGACCTAAAAGAGGCCTTCATCCAAATCGCTTGGCAATGTGTTTGGGTGATTTTTCTCGGTTTGCTTTCGTATGTGACGTTTGGACGCACCGTCAAACGCGTTATCAGCGTGGGAGGATAAGGATGTTAAAATACCTCAAAATCTATCCCAAATACCTGGCCATGGCCATCAAGTCAAAACTGGCTTACCGGATGGATGCGATTATCGGTAGTTTTGGCTTCATCGCCAGCAACACGGCCGCGTTCTTTACGTTGTACCTTACGATCACCGCCATTCCGGCGTTAGGGGATTGGACCATTGAAAAGATGGTCTTCCTTTATGGGTTCTGCTTGGTCCCCAAAGCTATCGACCACATTCTCAGCGATAATCTTTGGAGTTTGGGAAACTGGATGATCACCAAAGGTGAGCTCGACCCGATTCTGACACGCCCATTAAACCCGTTATTTCAAATCGTCGCTCGAGAGTTCCAATACGAAGGCTTTGGGGAACTTATTCTCGGCATCATCTTTTTAGCCATCTATGGACCGAAGCAAAACATTGTGTGGACATTTAACAACATCGCCCCTCTGGTTCTCTGCGGTTTCCTCGCCATCTTCCTTTTCTTCGCCATCAAGCTCATCACCGCTTCGTTGGCATTCTGGATGAAACGGAGTATCTCTGTGATGTCGGGAATCTATGAACTAAGTAACTTCACGAAATACCCGTTAGAAATTTTCCATGACATCGTAAAAGTCATTTTGGTCGCCATTATCCCGTTCTCATTGGTCATGTATTACCCGGTTTCTTACCTTTACGAAGGAAAAAGCATTTGGGTTTTGACGGGGATAATCGCTCTGGTTGTTGGTTTCTTGGTTACGCTGGGCTATGGTCTCTTCAAACTCGGTCTTAAGCGGTATGAATCCGCCGGAAGTTAAAAAAGGAGTAACTTATGATTCTCATTATTTTTGATACGGTCTTTGGCAATACGGGAAAAGTCGCGGGAATGGTCAAGGAAGCTTTGATTCAAAAAGGCGAAACAGTCGAACTTGTCAGCATTGCTCAAGTCAATGAAAACAACTTTCCCTCCGCCGATTTGGTTATCTTCGCTTCGCCGACGCGTGCCTTTCGGCCAACCCCAAATATGCAATCGTTGGTCCGGGCATTCAAAGGTTTACTAAAAGATAAGAAAGTGGCTTGCTTGGATACTCGCATGGATGTGGTTGAAGTCAACAACAAGTTCCTTACCTTTATGGCCAAACATTTTGGTTATGCGAATGATTTTTTTGTCAAAGTCTTTAAAAAAGCAAAGGCCAAAGTCGTTTGCGAACCCGGCGAATTTTTTGTCAAAGGGCAAGAGGGACCACTGAAAGACGACACCGAACAACGCGTTCAAGCTTGGGCAGACAAAGTACTTGCCGGAAAATAACGAAACAAATAACGATCCGAGAATATTTCGAATCGTTTTTCTTTTGGAAATGATTAGCGGCTTTGTTTGGTAATGTCGATGCCGGCGACGATCATAAGAGAGAGAAGGGCATCCTGGGGATTGAGCACATCAATGACGTAGGTATCGCCCCAGGTGAAGAGTTGCTTATAAATACGAGCAATTTCAAGAGACCCGTTTCGAATGGCATAATCCCACCCAAGGATATCTCCTTCAATGGTCCAAGGTAAGAAGTCGAGAAAGAAACGCGGTTGTAAGAAGGTCCACTCCTTGACCAACTCGCCGGAATAGCGTTCATAGATATCGAGATAAAACCTTTTTCGGAACGTCAGCATCTGTTCTTCAAGGTTCGCTACTTCAACGCCACGGGAATCAAAAGCCACGAGGCGATGATGGAAGAGTGCCAATTCACCGCGAATCGTAAAGAAAGTCACCCCATCTTCAGAGGTGACATCAAACGTATCAAACCAAGTGAAAACGCGTTGACGAAGGCAAAGTTTCATAGAATCCTTTCCATTGAATGAGTTGGACAACTAAAACATTCTATCGATTCGAGTTTCGGCGGGCTTTGCGTTCTTTGGCGACATCAATGCCAAGCACGACCATCAAGGCAAGCAAGGCATCTTTAGGGTCGTTGACATCAATCGTATAGGTATCCGACAAACGGAAAAGTTCTTTGGAAACCGTGGCCACCACTTTTTGACCATCAAAAATTTGATAATCAAAGGCAAATAGATTTCCTTTGACTTCCCACGGGTTGAACGTGAATTTGAATTTCGGACGGAACAAGGAAATGCGTTTAATGATTTTCCCTTGAAGGACTCCGTTGATAAAAACCTTGAATTGGGGACGAATGCGCATCCGGCATTCTTTTAACATGCCAATCTCTTGGCCGTTGTTGTCGAGGATGAGCAGTTTGTGACCCCAGAGCGAGAATTTGCCTTTGACGCTGAAAACAGTAGCTCCAATGCCATCGGTAATGTCGTACGTATCAAACCACGAAAAGACGCGTTGCCTGAATTTCAGTTGCATAGCGTTCACCTCTCGTTTTTATTATACAACACTTAGGGTAAAGGATAATGTGGGTGATGATAACGACCGCGTTTTGCAGTCTTTTTGCTCATTTGAATGGCCGCCACGGGGCAATAATGGACACACTTCAGGCACTTGGTGCATTCACCCTTCCAGACGGGTTTTCCATCAGTCATGGTGATCGTCGACATAGGGCAATTTGCCGCACAAAGGCCACAAGAAATGCAGGCATCGGTAACGAAAAATTCGTTGGGATATTTCATGCCCATCTTCATCATTTTGCCAACGAGGCTGCTGAATATTTTGGGTGGGTTTTTCTTGGTATGAAGGATCACAGAATCCTTGGCTTTTATCCGAGCAGCAATGGTCGGTACCCATTGGGTCGCCACATCCAACATTTTGGTTTGCTCATCAAGGGGCTGGACGTCGTAAAAAGGAATGTAGTTATCGGGCATTTCAATGGCGTACGAAGCATTCATTTTGATGCCTTTTTTATCCAACAATTTTTTAAGGTCCTGGCTGGCTAAGCCATCATTCGCCCCACAGGTAAAGACGCCATAAACATAGTTTCCTTTGTAACCGTCAATCGTCAGTTCATTAAAGAAAACATCCATGATATAGGGGAGGTTCCACCCATGAACGGGGCAGACAAAACCAAGGCTTTCGCCTTCGCCCAAAGCAAAGATGGTTTCTTTCTTTTTATGCGCTAGACCGATCGAAATAACACGTTCTTCCAAGAGGTTTCCCAAGGTTTCAGCGATGTATTTCGAATTATTCGTTCCCGAAAAATAAAGAATCATACTTATCCCTCCGCGTGAACATGGATGTTCTGGCTTTTCTTAGCAAAGAGTTTTTTATAGGCTATTGGAAGCCCATAAATGGCTGAAGAGAAAAGCAAGAAAATGCCAATGTAAATCAGGAAATAATTCTCGCCGCCGATGTCGCCCGGAAGACCGTTGTGGCGTAAGTACATATAGTTCGGATCGTAGCCTTTGAACACGACTTCGTTGGCTAATGTGGCCCAACCCATGAAAACCAACATGCCGGCCAGAACATGCCAATACTTTTTTAACTCTAAACGGAAGTGTCCAAGGCCAATCTCCATGATGGGGAGCACCACGAGTAACGTATGCGCAGTGATGCCTTCCATAGCGGAAAACGGAAGGAATAAATCCACAAAGTAATCTCCCACCAAAATGGTAATGATACCTCCCATGATTGAGAGAACGTAAACCGCTTGTTTTAATACTTTGATGTCGAAGATAATGACAATCGGCAAAACGAACGTCAATACCGTGCACATATGCCACGGAAGAGCACCAAACCACGGAACTTCCACACCGGCGATTCCCCGGAAAGTTTGATGGACCAACCGCGTGATAAAAAGCGCGCTCGAAAGGGAAATCACAAGAATCTTTCCACCTTTTGGCCGACGTTTTGCGAGTTGATAACCAACGACGGAAAGGATAATGACCAAAGCCATCCACGCGAAATGACGCCAGTCTTCATAAGCCCCTTTGCCAAGTCCATCCCAGTATTGACTGGGTGGATCGCCTGGGCCATCGCTGAAGTAGCCAAAGAAGAGTTCAAAGAAATTCATGGTGTTTCCTCCGTCCAATGTTCCGTTAACATCAACAGGCATCATAACGATATTTTGTCACAAAAAAGTGCCGCTTGGAGTAAAAAAGAAAAAGCAAAAAGAATATAAACTACTTTCGATAAGCCGACGCGGGCGAGGGAAGAAGGGAGAAAGGAACAAACCCGAATTCTTCATAAATCCGTCGCGCTATCGGGTTTGTGACCCAGAGATAAAGGGTTCCCCGAATGTTCTCTTCGAAATAGTTGATTAAGAACGCGATCATTTCACGGGCATAACCATGGCCGCGATACTCCGTAACGGTTTCCACATCGTCAATCCGATACAAACCATTTCCCAAATTCAAAATTGAGGCGTTCACGACAGGGACCTCGCCCAAGAATCCGACAAAGTTGAAGAATCTCGGAGACGACATGCACGCCTTTTGAACGGGCATGGCATACGCCCACTCGCTTTCTTCAAATAATTTTTTAAATAGGGTTTCATCAAAAGTCGTTTGGCGTCTGAAGGAAAGAGTGGTCGTAACAGGGTGGGTGAAACTCGTTCGGTGAACCATGAATGAACATAATCCTTTTTCAATCGCAAAACCCCGTTCGGTCAAAAGAGGTTCTAAGGTTTTCCATTGTCCTTGCCGGAAAGATTCATAGATACGAGGCGTGATTTTATACTGATCAAATGTCACCATGATTTCCTCAAGGATGCGGCGATAGCCTCTTCCGCGGGTTATGACCGCGTGATTGGAATCATGGGAGGTGGGGTTATCAGGATTAAGAAAAATGACACCCCAAGGCCGCTCGAAGCGGTTTGAAAAAAGACTGGGATATTCGATTTCGGCGTTTTTTAACCGAGCAAGCATTTTTCGTTTTGAGATGGCGTATTTACTTCCAAGAGATCGGCGTGCTTTAAGGGTGATTTCCTTGCAAAAAGCCGTTTTTCCTTCGGTATAAGCATCCCGATCGAATTCGTAGCGTTGCTTCAAGGCGAGTTTGACTTTGGCATACTTCTTGGCAGCTTCGGGGTGTTTGCGGAGGTACTCGCAAAAATACAGTTCGTTCCAATCGGCCATATACCGGACGTGGAGATGGAAAGCTTGTCCCGAAAAGCCTTGAAGCGTGTAGCCTTTCATGAACATCATCCCGGGTGCTGGGTTCATCGGTTTACTTTCATAAAGATAGCCAATGTTGGTTAAATCATGGATGAGTTTATTGAGGTCGGTTGTTCCTTTGATTTCTAGTAAGATATCGATCGTCGGTTTTGCTAAAAGTCCGGGAACGGAAGTGCTTCCAATATGATGGATCCGTTCAACGGTTTCTTTGCCGATGGCTTCGATGATTCTATTTTTTTCTTCACAAAAAAGAGAAGGCCAAATTGGTAAGCTTTCGCAAAGGATGATGGGAAACAGATGGCCGCGTTCCAAAGGTGTCATGCGGCCAATATCGTCACTGCTTTTAGTCATGTTTTTTTCGTTGGGGTGCCAAGACGAAGACAGAGGTTTGTTTTCGATACTGTTCATAACCGATTTTGCTGCGTTGCCGTTTTTCCATCATGGGAATCGAGATACCCAAGAAAAGAGCAAACATCGACACGGTGCCGACCGCAAAGTAAAGCGCAAAAATGGGACGAATGGCGTAGATATAAGGAACCGCCATCAAGTAAATGCCCAGCCACATCAAACATTCTCCAAAGTAATTGGGGTGGCGGGAATATTTCCATAAACCGGTATTGACGCATTTTCCCTTGTTTTCCTCTTGAGCCCGGAAAGCCGCCATTTGCCGGTCGCTGACCAGTTGCAAAATCGTGGCTGCTATGGAGACCGCTAAACCAATCAAAGACCACCATGAAAAGGTGGCTGGTGCAACATCGAGAAGGTAAATATACGGGAGCATTGCAAGGAAAACGACGATTGTGGGAATCAAATGGATACCGAAGAAATTCGTCAAAAGCCAAATCTTGGGATGGGCTTTTTGGAGCATCGTATAACGCCAATCGATATAGTCAAAGGAATAGAACGATTTAATCCAATTGAGCGTTAATCTCGTGCCCCAGAAGCCGATGGCGATGACAAACGGGACATGGACCCACGAAAGCGTTTCAAGACCGAGCAAATGAGCGATGACAAAAACAAGTGGAACCAAACTCCAGTAGGCATCATAGCAGGAAGCGTTTTTCGTAACCAACGAGAAAGCGAAGATGACTAAAGTCATGGCAAAATCCGCGAAAAATATTTTGATGAGAAAAGACCATGCTTGAGGCATGACTGCATAGGTCAATACGCCAAGCGTAATAGCGACTAAATACATGAGGCCCACCACGATCAGAGACGGGATGCGGGCTTTCTTCCAGGTTTTCTTTAAAGTAGCTTCCATGATATTACTCCTTGACTACATTGAGCTTTCCCCACAAACGATCGTAGGAGAGAGCAAACTTTTCATCAGCCTCGTGTTTTAAATCAAGTTCGTCCGAATAAACGCCAAAGACGAATTTCAAGGTCTCTCTTTTGCCGTAGGCGTAAACAAAAACTTCATCTGGGAGAACTTCCCCAATCTTTTTGTTCCCAATATAAATCCATACGGGGCCTTTGAACTTAGGGCCCAAGCTTAGAGGCAATCCTCGGATGGATGCAAACTTCAGGTGTGCATTTTCCAAATCAAAACCACAATAAGGACAAATTTTGTCTTCGCTATCGACCCATTCCAGACATTCGGGACAACGAAATCTCATGATTAAATACCTCGTGTTAATGCCATTATCCCATTGTTATAAAAGTCTATCAACGCTAAAAGCGTTAATCTATTTGATAATTTTTTGCTTGTGTCGTAAACATCTTGTAATAAAGCGAATCTTTTTTCTTCATCAAGTTGCTATGAGTATCATAATCCACCGTATGACCATCTTGAATAAGCAAGACCCGATCGCAGAAAACGCTGGAGCTGAGACGGTGGGAAATGAAGATCGCGGTTTTGTCGCTGACCAATTCATTGAAGTGCTGATAGATATCCGCTTCCGCCAAAGGATCTAGCGCGCTGGTGGGTTCGTCAAGAATGACTAACGAGGCATTTTTATACAAAGCCCGGGCAATCGCAATCTTCTGGGTTTGTCCGCCGGAGAGTTCGATGCCTTCTTTGTCGTATTCTTTCGAAAGGTTCGATTTCATGCCCAACGGAAGATGATCGAGTTTCTCTTTCAATCCGACGGCATGAGCCAAATGTAACGCTTTTTCGGAGTCTGGGTTATTTCCGCCAATATTCTCTTCAATCGAATACGCAAACAAACGGAAATCCTGGAAAACACTGGCAAGGATATTGATGTAGCTCCGATATTGATAAGTGAAGATATCGTGCCCATTGACCCGGATTTTTCCCGAGGTTGGGTGGTACAGCCGGCATATCAATTTTATCAGGGTCGTTTTTCCGGCACCGTTAAGGCCGACGATGGAAATCCGTTCGCCCTTTTTGACTTTGAAGGAAATGTCTTTGAGAATTTCATTTTGGGTTTTCGGATAAGCAAAACTGACGTGATCGAACTCCAGGGTTTCGAACTCTCCCAAGAATGGAATGTCCCCTTCTTGTTTGTCTTCCGGTAAATCCATCAGTTCATTCCAGGGGCGAAGGTAGTCCAAGATTTGGGCCATTTGTAAAATGTCCGTGATCAAAGACACGGCGTTCGTAGCAAAAGCAATGGCGCCGCCCACATAGAGAGAGAAAGTTCCGGCGGTAAAGCCTTGTCGGATTGTCTTTAAGGCAACAAGAACATAAACGACACCCATGTGGAGGTAGTTAACGAATCCTAACGAACTGGTAAAGAGTGCCGATTTTTTGCTAAATCGTTTTAATTCTTCCTTTGTCCTTCGGTTAAAATAAACAAATTTGTTAAACATCAGTGAACGGATTTTTTCGTTGAGACGATATTCTTTGGCCTTTTCTTTGTTGCTCAAGGTTTCGATGTAATAACCATAGCGCCGGTTCAGGGGAATCAAATCTTGGTAAAACTTTGCGATGAAACGGAGTGAAAACAAATTAATAAGGATCGTTAAAGCTATGTAGCCCCCCATAACAAGAAGCAGCCACAAATCAAACGAGGCAAGCAAAGAAACTAGGAATAGCAAAGAAATCACATAAGAAATGAGACGTCCCATGTACATCAAGACACGCTCCGTAGCTCCTTGGTTCTCAGTAGCAAATTTGGCTCTTTCTTTTAAGTCCAGAAAATAGGGATCTTCAAGATAGGAGTAAGGGGCATTCATCAATTTCTTGGCCATGATTTCGCGTAGCCTTTGGTCCGTAAGACTACGATGATATTCCATTAATTTATCGAAAAGTTGTTTAAGAAAAGCCAGACCAACATCAATGCCAACGACTGTTGCCGCATAAATCAACGAGGTCGCAAGGGGTTTGGAAACCACAGCATCCAAAATGATTTTAAGTGCAAAGATGTTGAATATGGTGGCTGCGGTTGTGAACAACGCGTTTCCAAGCATGATGAAAAAGAGCGTGGGATTGGCACGGAAAGACTCTTTCATCAAACGTGTGAGAATTTTACCGCTGTTCATGGTTCGAATCCTTTTCTTGATAATATTTGCCTTGCGTAACGAACATTTTGTAGTAAAGGCCTTTGAGCTCCATCAGTTGGTCATGGGTTCCGTATTCAGCTAAACCTGAGGGTGTTAAAAGCGCAATATGGTCGCAGAATTTTGTTGACGACAAACGGTGCGAGATATAGATTGCTGTTTTGTGTTTAACCAACTGGTCGAAATCGCGATAAATGGCTTCTTCGGCCAAGGCATCCAACGCACTCGTGGGTTCATCAAGTATGATCATATTGGCATCTTTGTATAAAGCACGGGCAATCGCTAACTTTTGGTTTTCGCCACCAGAAAGAAGAGTGCCTTCTTCGTCAATGACTTTGAGAAGCGACGTTTCTTCCTTGTGCGGGAGACTGTCGACTTTTTTCAGCATGTTCACAGAGTCCATCGCCTGCATCGCGCGTTCTTTTCCTTTTAAATCATCGCCCATGACGTTTTCTAGGATACTCGCGGCGTATATCGTGAAGTCTTGGAAAACGACCCCAAACATACCCTGGAGCTCTTCTTGAGCGAATTCTTTGATGTCGATGCCATCGACAAGAATCATTCCTTCATCGGGAACGAATAGACCGGTCAGCAATTTGACCAGCGTGGTTTTTCCCGCACCATTGGCGCCCACCAAAGCCAGTTTCTCGCCTTTTTCTAAATGGAGATTGAGATGACGCATGGCATAGGTTTCGCTATGCGGATATTTGAAAGAAACATCCTTGAAATCGATGGTGAATGATCCTTCTAAGCGTTTCCGTTTTCCTTGAAATGAAAAGAGGGACTGGTCATCCATAAAAGCGTAAAAATCCCCCATATATCGCGTGTAATCATGAAGATCGGCAAAGTATTTGGAAATCGCTTTTAAAGACGTCGTTAGGGCAATCACCGCACCAATGTAGGCGCTCATCGTTCCTAAAGACATCTCGCCTTTGTAATAGCCGCTGATAATAAAGTAATACGCCAAACCGTCTTGAACCAGGAGCATTAATACATCGAGCATTGCCCATCCAAACGCGTGCGCTTTGATATCACCATAGATTTTGAAAAAAGAATTGGAACTTTTTCGGAAGTCTTTCCGCAGTTTTTCATTCAGATCAAACATGCGAATATCTTTGCCGTAAGTAAAATCGTAGGCCACATCATTGAGGTAGTTTGTTTTCCTTTGGGCGTGTTCAAGGACATCCTTACGTTTGTATTGGTAACGACTGCTCATCATATTTCCAAAGACGGAAATTCCCGCGCCGACAAAGCAGGCGATAATGACCCAAGCGTTGTAGGTTCCCAGCAAAGCAACATATAAAGCCGCAGAGAAGAATAACGGAAGCATCGAAAAAACCGCATGCATGATCCCTTCATATCCGGTGTTGTTATTGTCGAGGCAACGTAACGAAGCATACATTTTGTCCAAAAACGGGTTGTCTTCCATATATTTATAATCGAGCGCTAAAAACTTGCGGTTGAAATCAATGAAACGGTTCATTCTGACCGACAATGCACTGCTGCTTAGGGTGGCTCTCATATATTGCGAAAGAACATAAAGGACCGCGGAAGTGCCGGCAAAAACGAGAATATACAGAATAAGTTGAAAAGTATTGGGTGAACTCAGTTGGTCAATGATAACCATAGGTAGAAGAACAGCCAAAAAGGGAATGATTCCCTCAAAAATCATATTCAAACCTGTGGCCCAAAAGATCCGTTTTTCTTTATCATTACGGATATCCTGGCGTTGACGTTTCATTAAAGCCCACATACTGGGCATCTTCTTCACCGGTTCTTTTTTCATACTGCAATCTTAACATAGCGCGCAGGGGTCCATAAGAACCTGTTGGTTTCTTTTAGGCATTTCCAATAGTCAAAAAGTCGAATACAGGTTGCAAGTCCGGTTTTTGGCAAAAAAAGCTTCTAATCTTTTAAGCGCAAGAAACGGACAAACGCTGAAGTGGGTTTTCGAAGAAGATCTAGTAATGGGCCAAAAAGAGCTAACGAGATAACCGTTCCGAAGCTTAAAGCCCAAGGCAAGTCCAAGATTAAGATCAGGCTGAGCGTTACTACTAGAAAAATTCCATCGGCAATCCAACGCACGGTTCCCAAAGTCATATGAACGTGAGGGGCAATCGTGGCACACAAGCTTTCTAACGGTGTGGTCATCAATTGGGCCTCAAAGATCAGCAAACAGCCGAAAGCCACCACGACCGTCATCAATGTAAACACCGTAATGTTAACCCAAAGTGAAGAAAAGGAAAGGCCGCTATAAATGACGCCGACCAAATAATTAATGAAAAAGCCACCACCGATGAAAATGACCACCTGAGCAAACTCACGTACAGGGAATTTTTTCCTTAGGATAAGCAGATTAATGAGGAAAAACGTTCCCCCGGTAATCATTCCGGCGGTCCCATACTGAATTCCGATGATATCTGAAATCGTTTTGGTGAAAGCATCATAGGGGGACATGCCGACATCGGCAACAACCATCAACGCAATGCCGTTATAGAGAACCAGCGCGCCGATTACAAAGATAATCCATTGTTTAATATATTTCTTAACACGCGAGGCGTTTTCTTTTTTTGGTTCGACGTTCCGGTTTTTCATTTCGCAATTGCCCTCTGACGTGACTATTCTACCTTCTTTTCCTAGAAAAGAAATGGAAAAACGCTTACAAAAAGAAAACATCCGGGATACATCCGGATGTCTTCGAGAAGGTCATGAATGAATGGAGTAGGCATAATCGAATTCATTCGTATCGGAAAGTCGATAATTGGATTGAGGTTTCAGTTTGACCGTGTAGTCATCGGTCGTTATGGCCGTGAAACGAAGCACTTCGCTATTCCCTTTTGCAAATCGCGTCGACGCTACCAGTTGACCACTGGAATCATAAAGTTCCAAATCGTAATTGGCTAAGGGGGAAGTTTGATACTTCCAGTTGAAACGGAAGACTGACTTTTGGTCCAAGACTTGGGCGGCCCGTTCCCACACTCCCGATACGTCCAGTCTTTGTCCTTTTTCCATGGGAAGAGTAATCAAAGAGGCGGGATTTGCTGAGGAAAGTTGAAGGTTATTGCGAAATTGAGGTGAAACATCTAGTTCCAGTGCGCGCTGGATATCGAGCGCTCCGGCACCGAAGCGGTTGCTCATGCCCGCGCCTTCAATCTCGTGCGTGTCGATGAGTTCCGTTCTGCCGGTCGAGAAGAGTTCAGACATATTTCCGTCTTCATCTTTGTCTTGGGTATCGCGGGTTTGCACCGAAATGATCATATCGACATTTTTGTAGATTTTGTCATAGTTGGCACTGGCCATCAAAACGGAGGCCAATTCCGGCATATCCATGGGACCATTCTTTTCCAAAATCAAGGCTGCGGCACCCGTGGTCGCTGCGGTTGAATAGGAAGTCCCGGAAACATAACCGATGCCTTCGACGGGGCGGGATTCCCCGAACGCCACGATATTTGGTTTGCTGTAGACATCATTTTTGATACGGAATGAGGAGAAATCCGATGGTTGGCCGCCCCAGTATATGCTACCCACCGTAATGACGTTGGCGCATAAGCCCGGGAACGTAATGTAACCCCCGCTGCCTTCGATACCGAGCGTGTTGCCTGAAGCGGCTATCATCGGAATACGCGTAGAACTATAGAGATAGTCGATATATCCTTCCAAACTGGTTGGATATTCACCGTTAATGAAATTGGATTCGAGGGCAATGCTCATGTTGATGACATCAACCCCGGCATTGATCAAACGTTCGATGCCAATGAAGTTAAACTCGGAATTGACATCGACATAATACATTTCCGCCTCGGGAGCGAGGCCAAAAAAACCGCCAATAATGGCAGCCAAAGTTGTGGGATGGCTGATGTCATTATTAGCGGTATAGGTGTCGTATAGGGTCGTAATCTTAACGCCAGATAAAACTTTCGAAGAAGTATCGAGGAAACCAGAGTCCAATAAGCCAATTTTAACGCCTTTGCCCGTGTATTGGGTGTGTTCCGGAAAATTGTCCCAGGAAAAATCACGCAAGTCCGTGGTGGCGCCGATATCGACAGTACGAGAAATCTCTTGAACGACTGTGGGAGGATTGACGTTAGGATCAAGATCGATCACCGAAGCATCGTAAAGGTTACGTGGAAAAAGATGGATTTGACCGACCGATCGCTGTGGCTGTACCTTTCGGGCAACATCGAAGACTTCCTGCATCGGGTGGTTTTGGTAGTTAAAGAAAACGTAAGGAGAGTACTGGCTGATGAAGATTCCGTCATGATGCAGTTTAAAACTTCGAACCAGAGCACTGTTCATATCGTAATAGTACTGGGCTGACGCCGTACGGAAACCTTCAAGGTTCGAGGATTGAAGTAAACGGCGACCTTTGCGGCTTTCCGCAAACGAAGGGTAACTCAAACGTACGGACATGACATTTTCTTTTGAAGAAGTTTCAGTCGTAGAAACATGGTGCACCGCTTCCGCCACGATCGCTTCATCGCGGTTAAAACGCTCAAGGATGATTTTGTGTTCCGAAGAGTCCAACGGAACCTTAATCCCTAGAGCAAGACCGGCGATAAAAACTAAAAATGAAATCGTGCGATTTCGTTGCATCGTAAGTTTCCTACCTTTGGTTCTTTCACTGCTCCAATGGTAAGGCATAATTTTTACTTTGAATATGCGTCGTTTTTACACGAAAGCGTTTAAGGCTTTAAAGCGTGAAAGAAAAAAAGTTTCGGCTTAATCGCATAAAAGCGAGGCTGAAACTTTCAATCATTTTAAACGGTTAACCGACTTCTTAGAAAAACTTTATCGTTTACCTTGGCCCTTAAAATCACCTTTGGAGTAAGATTCGTATGATTTCTTTTCAGAAGGCTTTTTCGGTGTTTTCAGATTACTTGACACTGTCTCGTTTTTTGCCTTAAAAGGTCTTCTTTCGGAACGTTGCGAAGGGTTTTCGGAGCGCTTGGCATAAGTTCCGAAACGGGAGGGGGTTCTGGAAGTTTGGCTGGAGTCCCTACGATAACTCGGTTTCTTGGAGAAAGAACTTCTTTCTTGGGTTGTAGCAAATTCTTCGTTGGGCCGACTGGGTTTCGCACGATTTTGTTCATAACGTCCCTTGGTCTTCCATTCTTTTCTTGCCGCTTCTTTTTCCGCTCTTTGCTTTTGTTGTTCGACGTATTCTAGTTTCGCGCGACGAAGTTCAGGATCAATGACTTCCCTGGGTGCGTCTTTTTCGCGGTGAGGTTTGGGTTGTTGGAATTCGCCTTTCGCTTCAAAGTGGTTTTCTCTTGGGGCGTTGCGGTGTGAGCGGGAAGTTCCACTGGGATCAATGGCCTCCCTGGGTGCGTCTTTCTCGCGGTGAGGTTTGGCAACTTGATGTTCGCTCTTTCCCTCAAAGTGGCTTTCTCTCGGGGCATTTCGGTGCGAGCTGGAAGATCCACGATCGTGGGACGATTGACGGAACGGACGCTTTTCTTCTTTATCATCGCTGATTTTCACGCGTTCCGACGGTTCGACGCGTTGAAAGGACGATTTGATTTCTAAACTCGCATTCGCAAATGTAGCCGCATAGGGATGATCCTTGATCACCGGGATCGAGGCATGAATGTGCCGTTGAATATCTTTAAGACGACCGACTTCTCCGGGTTCGCACAACGAAAGTGCGGTTCCGCTAAAGCCAGCTCTTCCGGTTCTTCCCATACGGTGAATATAGGTCTCGGGATCTTCGGGTAAATCATAGTTAATGACGTGAGATAATTCAGCAATATCGATACCTCTTGCCGCGATGTCGGTGGCAACTAGGACACGGAGCCGACGACTTTTAAAGTTGGTAAGCGCGCGTTCGCGGGCGCTTTGAGACTTATTGCCGTGGATGGCATCCACTTCCACGCCGAATTCGCCTAAATAGGTGGCAAGTTTATTGGCACCATGTTTCGTCCGAGTGAAAATGAGGGCTTGAACGATGGTGGGATTTTGTAAAAGATAAAGAATCAAATCGTTCTTTTGCTTTTTTCCGACATAATAAAGGCCTTGGGTAATCGTATCGATGGTGGCTTCCACCGGAGTGACGGCAATGCGAACGGGAGCCGTAAGAATGTTTGCCGCAAGTTTGGCAATTTCCGCAGGCATGGTCGCCGAGAACATCATCGTTTGACGTTGGCTAGGAAGTTTGGAAACAATTTTTTCGACGTCTTTGACAAAGCCCATATCGAGCATTCGGTCGGCTTCATCAAGCACAAAGGTGTGAACATATTTCAAATCGATATGTCCTTGTTGCATTAAATCCAACAAGCGTCCTGGTGTGGCCACAAGGATATCCACCCCAGCGCGTAATGTGTTGACTTGGCTGCTTTGATTGACGCCTCCGAAAATCACAGCGGTCTTAAGTTGCAAATTTTGCCCGTAGGTTTTAAAACTATCACGGATTTGGCTGGCCAATTCACGGGTAGGCGCTAAAATGAGCGCGCGGATCACGCGAAATGACGGGCGAACCGAAGTGTCTTTGACGAGTTTTTGCAAAATAGGAACGGCAAAAGCGGCTGTTTTTCCGGTTCCGGTTTGAGCCGAACCCAACAGGTCTTTGCCTTCCATAAGTACCGGAATGGCATCCACTTGGATGGGGGTCGGTTCCGTGTATCCTTCTTCTGATAACGCCCGAAGGATGGGCTCGATAATACCTAATTCTTTAAAATCCATGTTTACTCCTGCCGTTTGTTCTTGCTTATTTTTATAGCAAGGCTGAAACGCACTCGGTAATCATAGCACAAACCACCAAGATAACCTACATATATATATTTTAAAGAAAAAAACGCCCGCAGGCGCTTAATTCACATTGGCTTTGAGATAGCTTAAGCAGTATTGTGGGGTTTGATCGACAACCGTCGAACATTCGGAGATGAACATTTGGCTTGCCGTATCTAGGATTTTGATGGCGCTGGCGTTGACGCGTCCGTTTTGAGCCAAAGTCTTTTGCGACACCAGGTATTTTTTGGTTAAAAACGCCAGATCGGTGGGATTTCCAGAGTTGAGTTTTTTGCCATAGGCGTCTTTGGTAATACGGGCGTCGCTCAAAATG
>JACCEE012819074.1_pt1 | contig 23588 bp, 23 predicted proteins | sample 7449931 | NCBI WGS metagenome assembly JACCEE01 (sample SAMN15323457, study PRJNA562643) | freshwater metagenome | isolation source: river surface water | place: USA:Blue River Watershed | collected 2017-08-19 | reverse complement strand
CGCGAGATAAACGGATGCAGGAACGAGAGTTGATCTTAGGAATGCTTGAAAGATATGGTTGTATTAAACAAACAAGAGGCACAGGGATTTACGGTGAGAAATGCGAAGTCTTTTTGTAGCCACTACAATTGTGGAAAGGCTTAGAGCAAGAGAAAGTGTTAAAACAACTAGCTTCATAAATTCTCCATGATTGTGAGTTTAGGTTCAGAGGAAGCTACTATAGAAAAGCGTAAGCTTCGATTGAATTTTTGAAGTGGGTAATATGTAAATGAACAATCACGCTCTTGTGAAAGTCAGGTGTGATATAAGCAGGTGTATGGGGCGAGATAAGTTAGGTGCTGTCTGACAGCAGAAAACGTTGTTTAAACTCTTTTTTTTTGAAAAATAGAAAAATTCTTAAAAATTCTTCCTTTTTCAAAATTCGTGTTGGAGAATTCCTCTATAACTTTAGGGAGTTGATTAATATAAACTTACGTAACAACTAAAAGGATTTTGCAATGAAACATTTACTGGTTTTCTTTGTGTTTTTGTCTTTTGTCGCTCAAGCAAATGCAGCGGATTCTAAGTGGTTCCAGTTCAACTTAATGAGAAGTGAGGAAGCAAAAATTCCTTACGGTGCTCAAGATGACAACTATTTAGAAATGGAATTTGGTGGTCGCTCTGGTGCCCTTGATCTTTACGGTTATGTGGACATCTTCGATATCTTTGATCAGAAAAAAGATGATCGTCATGACGGCGACAACATGTTTATTAAGTTAAACCCTCGCTTGTCCCTTAACACATTGTTTGACAAGGATCTTTCTTTTGGTCCTGTTCAAGAAATATACGTGGCCGCTCTTGCAAACATCGGTGATCGTTCTCTTTTCGAAAGTTATTATGGTTTAGGTTCAGACGTTTCGGTTCCTTGGTTCGGGAAAATGGGACTTAACCTTTATGCTCGTCACGTACGTGAAAACTATGGTGCAAAAAATGAAGGGAAATTTGACGGCTACATGGCCTCTACTAATTGGTTCAAGCCAATTTTTGAATTCCAAAATTCAACCTTTGTTTCTTACCAAGGTTACTTAGATTATAAGTTTGCTGCGAATGAAATTTCTGATGATGGTACTCATAGCAGCAGCAGTATGGAATGGTTTCATGGTTTCTATTTCCATACTAAATCTTATGCAGCAGGATACGGTCTTAAGTATTTCTACAATATGGCCCTCGTAAAAGATGGTTCTGCTGGTGGTGAAACCTCTGGTTTTGGTCACTACTTTGCTTTGACCTATAAGTTCTAATTTTAAAATATGTTTTATTTTAAGACCCACATCCTCGGATGTGGGTTTTTTATAGATAGAGAATTTCACAGCTCATACATGTCATTCAAGTTATACCAAGGCCCTAAATTTTTTAACGAGTAGCTTCTGCTTCTTTGAAAACAAATAGTTAAATCAGTCTAAATCTTCTTCTTCAATACTTTAAAGAATAGCCTTGACGCAATGCGTCGCTTTCTGTACTGTTCAAACACCTTAAACACAACGCAGGAGTTTTTATGAAAAGGATCTCTATCGTTATTGGTTTGGTGATGGGTCTTAGCTTTGCTTCTTTCGCTGAAACAACAAGCTCTGAAGTTGTTTGTAAATCAGGTAAAGATACTTTGAGGGTTCAATATAATTTGCAAGATTCAAGTTTTCCCATTGTGACTGTTTTATTGGAGAAGGCCGGAAAGATTGTTGGGAGCTATCATGCTTTCCCTGCTGCCGACTACGCGATCTATTTTTCAACCAAGGCGACAAAACCGATTGAGATGAGTGAGTCTGATTTTAAGCTTATTGACCGTATCATTCTTTTAAACCCAGAAAAACCAAATGGTGCTAAGGTTTATGTGATGCCTAAGGATTTCTTTCAATCTGAACAGGCGCAAAGTAATGAGAACCCTTTTGAAAGTATGAAACCTCTCATGACTTTTAAATCTTGTACTTTCCCTCAAATTGATTAGAAAATTTCTATCGATTTATAAACAGGTATTTCCCTGGCTGTAGAGGGTCTTTTTTTATAAGGCCCTCTTTCGTCCATTCCGCAATATAATTCCAAGAACTCGCTCGACTGATGTTGAGAGTAGAGCATAGTGTTTTAGAGTTAATTGCGGGTAGGTTTTTTTTCAAATAGAAAAGAGGATTACTTGTCTCATTTGTTCTAGGAAGAATGATCGTGCTGTTATAACTTTCGAAATCAAAATAGAGACGTTTTTCTTTTCGATAAATAGGAAAACCTAGTTTTATTAATTGAGACACAACGTCTTCCATACGCTTTATGAGGTATTTGAAGTCGATTGATTCATTCAAAAAAAGTTTTTCGGTGAGTTGCATCGGGGTACAACCGAGTGTTGAGCTTCCAAGTAAAAGCTTTAGAACCTGAGTCCTCAGTGGGGACAGTAGTTCGACTTTTCCTTGAGGAAGTACTACGAGTGCAGCTTTTAGGTCTAGGCATGGTGCTTGAGAGGGGATGTCCTCGTACTTTTGAGATGAGATTTTTTTGTTGGCGATATGCCATACATCCAGATCTAGATTATGCCCATGGATTTTATTACTGTCTTTGTATAACGAAAAATCGACAAAAGGGTAAGCTCTTACGAGGATCGAGTCGGTAAAGGAAAGTATATCATAGCAGAGAGCATTGAGTTGGCTAATATAATAGACATAATATCTGAAAGCTGAAGGCGGGAAATCATCTTTGATTTGGTTACAAAGTTCATAGGCTTCCTTGAGTTTTCCTGCATTTTGTAAAATGCGAACCTTACTCAAGAGGAGGAAGGGCGCCATATGATTTTCAGGCTGGGCAATCAGATGATCACATTCTTTTAAGAACTTTTCTAAAGGCCAAGTCGAGTTCATGATAAGAGTGATAACTTTTTCTGATTCGTAATAATTGAGGCTTTTTGGGTCTTGAGGAATTTGTTTTTTTATTGTTTCGTATTGCTGTAAAAAGTTTTCTGTTGATATTTTTCCTAAACTCAATTTAGCAAAGAGAACCTTCCAGCTGATGTAGGTTATGAATCTTTCAAGTTGAGGGTCATTGATGACATTTTCTTTTAAAACTTTTTCTCCATAGAAGATTGTTTCTTCGTCCATCCCTATATCACCATAAAAACCAATGATCGTGCTGTGGATGGCGTATAAGAGAACCGAATTGGAGATTTTTCTTACTTCAATTTCTGCTTTGAATTTTTTGAGGATACGGAGAGCAAACTGTTCTGCACCGTTATTGGCCATCATCTTCGCAAAAAGCAGATAGGTCTGTAGGGCTTCATCCGGGAGGTTTCCCAAGTCGAAGGGACTGAGTTCCAAGGGAAGTAGGTCGACCGCTTTGGTGTGGTCAAACTCCCATGTTAGTTTTACAAGTACGTCGTTTTTTTCTTTCCAGCTAAGCTTTCTGAAAGCGCTTACATTTTTTTTGATCAAACCAAGTCTCCGTTGGAGGTTTAATGTTTGCGATCAACTATAACATTAAAAAAAAAGGGCTTCAAAATGAAGCCCTTCTAGATTTGATCTATGTCGAGAGATTAGTAACGACGATTTCCGCCGCCACCGAAACCACCACGGCTACCGCCGCCACGTGGACCACCGAAACCGCCAGCGCGAGGAGCGCGTGGTTCCATTGGCTTGGCTTCGTTAACAGTAAGGTTTCTGCCTTCGAAAGGTTGACCATTTAAAGCTTCGATAGCTTCTTGAGCTTCTTCATCTGTAGACATTTCTACGAAAGCGAAGCCTTTGCTTCTACCAGTTTCACGGTCAGTGATAACTTTTACTGATTCAACAGTACCGAAAGAAGAAAATTTTTCGTTGATTGATTGTTCAGTTGCTGCGAAGGCGAGATTGCCAACATATAATTTTTTTCCCATATAACCTCCAAAGTCGTAAGGGTGAACTTTAAAGGATACTGGGCCCTATGCCCGCAAACTCTAAAGACAGTTGAGATAGATTTGTATCACGCAGAGAGACATAATCCAAGCAAAATTAGAAAGTGTGTAAAAGGAATAAAAAAGGACTTAACTTATTAGTATCATTAATTGGTCCTACTATGTTATAGCTTCCCAACTATTCGCCCCCAAGCTAGCTAGGACCAACTATTACGATCGACTTTCAAACCCTTTACGAAAAGAAGCTTACTAAACTTGAACTTCAAGGTTTAGTAAGGAACGAAAACTTCTTTGTGCTACCCAAAGGATCTCATCCTCAAGGGCAGTCCAAGCTTATTGATAAGATTTTGGGCTATAAAGTGGCCAGAATTGAGCAGAAGTATCTAAAGAAGTATCGTGCTTATGATCGTCTTCCAGCTTTTGGCAATGAAAAGAAGCACTATGTTGGAACCCAGGTTTGGATTGGTCTTGATCCCCAGGCCTTACAGACTCCCTACTCAGAAATACTTTCATTTTTAAAGTATCTTTCTCCCTATCGACCTCGGACCGTTGTTGACCTTGGAGCAGCCTATGGGCGCATCGGTGTTGTTTTAAAGTCCGTTTTTCCTAACGCACGTTTTATTGGTTTTGAAGTTATGAAAGAACGTATCGATGAAGCACGTCGAATGTGGGAGATTTTAGATTTAAAGCAATGCTCAATTATTGAACAAAATATTTTGGATCATGATTTTGAACTTCCAGAAGCTGATGTTTATTTTATCTACGACTTTAGTAACATCTTGCACGTGCGACAAATACTCGATCGTTTAAAGGATAGACTCAAAACCAATAAATTTGTCATTGTGGCCAGGGGAGAAGGAATCTGTTCCTTAATAAAACGTAGTTATCCAGAGTTCTGGATGGATAATGGTTTGATAACGAAACATGATTGGCTCGTTTGTTCTTCCTCAGAATTAGATCGTCTTTAAATAAGTTATTAGATTGAATGGCAAACTACTGAAATGTCATCTTTCTTTTAACTTCTTGACGTCTGAAAAATGTGCTTACAGCTTGCACTCAGCAAGGGGAGAGGCTAAAGAGCCATTATGAAACAAATTAAAATCATCATTTTTTTATTATCATGTCTTTCAGGCCCTGCTTTTGCTGCTCATTTTGAGTCATTATGGTCTGGGGATAATCAAACCAATAATTGTTACAACTATGCTCTCGGACTTCCTACTGGAACATTTCTCATTCCAGGGGAAGCATCTGGTCGTGCTGCCGAAGTGATGACTTGCGAGGATGATTTTGGAAATTTAGGGCTTGTGAATGCGGCCATTCAAGATGGGCTTCGCTTGGTGGATTCTGTAGAGCAGTGTAAAGAAAATGAACAGGTGGTGGCCCTCTTTAATATGCCCGAGATGGATTTTCATTGGTATCGTTTAGAAAATGATGGTTTCTGGACTCACAAAATGGGAAAAAAAGCTCCTACTGATCTTGACCGTTCTGGTAAAGTCATAACAGATTTGATGTCAGCGGATCATGGGCAGTATCGATATTTCTGTGGATATTTTTGTGTCGATTACAGTAAGCTCAAAGTCAAAGCTCTTCATTAAAACAATCAAAAATAATTAAGTCGGATATAATCTCTTTGATTTATTTTTAATTGCATTGAAAAAATGTTTTCGCTATTGATAATAGATGGACATCATTGATTAGCGAGAATTACATGTTGTCCTTATCTCAGTTGCTTCAACAAAATGTCCCCTTTCTTATGCACTCCATTTTGGAGTACTCAAAAAAAAATCAATTTACTCGTTATACCTCAACGCTTGAAGAGGCGTGGCGACTCTCTATTGTCGGTCTTAATCATTCAATTTCTCAAAGTCTAGAGTTACCCACCCTACAGTTTGGACCACATCAGTTTGATGAAAATCATCCGCTGACTCGTTTTGGGGTTGAAGAGGCTAAGCGTCACCGTGCGAGGGGAGTAACACTTTATATGTTTTTGGCTTTGTTTAAGTTTTATCGACAAAGCTATTTGGATCTTGTTGAAAAAGAAATTTCAGATAAGGATGTTTTACGTTCTTATTCGCAAACAATCATTCGTTGTTTCGATCTTATTGAATTAGCTTTTTGCTCTAGTTGGAACGAAAGCAATAAAGATGAAACGGTTTGTGAGTTGCAAAATATGAATCGTTTGATGACAAATGAAAAGAATGCTTTTTTGACCATCTTTGAAAGTCTAGAAGAGCCGATTATTACGATTAACTACGATAGTAAGATTGAGCGAATTAATTTAGCCGCTGCTAAGTTATTAAACCTCCAACATACTGATCCAGGATCAACCCATCATAGCTCAGATCTTGTTGTGAATTCTTCATTAGCGAAAGAGGCGATAGGGAAGCCTGTAAGAGATTTTTTCCCTTGGATTCCAGAAGAATATCTTTCGATCAAAGGGCGGGAAAGGAAAAGTATTTCTTTTGAAGTTGCTTTGTTAGTCGGCGGAGAAAATAAAATTTTTAGTGCTCATGTGAGTCAAATGCTTGATGTCAGCGAGAAATTTACAGCAATTATTGTTAATCTTAAAGATGTCACGGAACTAAAACACGAAAAAGAAAAACTTGAAATCGCAAACGAAACAAAAAATAAGTTTTTCTCTATCATTAGTCATGATTTGATTGCCCCATTTAATATCATCTTGGGATTTTGTGATATTTTGAAAGAGGGGTATGAAGACTGCACTGAAGAAGAACGACTTAAGTTTATTAATAATATATACAACACTTCTGTAGACGCTCTTCAGCTGACAAAAAATATCTTAGAATGGTCAAGAACCCAGACCGGTCGTCTCACACCATGTTTCGAGTCTCATAATATTCGCCTTGTCCTCGAAGAGGCACTTAGCCTTCTTCTTAAACAAGCTCAGAAAAAAAGTATTCAGATTGAGAGTGATGATGTCTCTTATGTTCAGTTTTGGGGTGATCGGGCCATGGTTCAAACCATACTTCGAAATCTAATTTCAAATGCTATAAAGTTCACTCATCACAACGGTCAAATCATTCTTTCTACAGAGCTGATAAACGATGTCTTATGTGTAAAAATTAAAGATTCAGGTATGGGGATGTCGGAAGATTCCGTGGCCAAGCTTTTTAAAATCGGTGAAAAAAACCAAATGCTTGGTACTGCCAAAGAAAAGGGGACTGGGCTTGGTTTATTGATATGTGCTGAGTTTGCCAAACTAAATTATTCGAAGATTGAGGTTGAAAGCAAAATCAATGAAGGCAGCTGTTTTAAGCTTTATCTTCCTACAAAAAAGCCTAGCTAAGCGGATATTAAGTTTACTATTGATCTCAAAATGGTGATCGCAGCGCAGCAAGTACTTTGATTTATTCTCTTTGTTGTGAGTGATTGGGTTTGTCTTAAAATTAAAAATATTCCTTCTCATCTCCTTATAATTGTTAGCGTTTTGTTGTATCTTTGTGAGCAATCAATTAGCTTACACTCTCATAAATATAGGAGAAACTTATGGCCAATCGTGCAATTAATTTTTACGCAGGTCCTGCCGGTCTTCCTGTTGAAGCCTTAAAACGCGCACAAGATGAACTTTTGGATTTTGCTGGTACAGGCATGTCCGTAATGGAAATCAGCCACCGTTCAAAAGAATTCGATGCTGTTCACGAAGAAACAATCGCTCTTGTAAAAGAACTTATGAACCTTCCAAGCAATTATAAGGTTCTTCTTCTCCAAGGTGGCGCACACCTTTCTTTCGGTATGATCCCACTTAACCTCATGAGAAATGGCCGTAAAGCTGATTACGTTGTGACTGGTAACTGGGCCGAGAAAGCTTACAAAGAAGCTAAACTTGTTGGTGGTGCTGATAATATTCGCATTGCTGCTTCTACAAAAGAGCAAAACTTCTCTCGTCTTCCAAAAGCTAACGAGTACAAGTTCAACGCAGACAGTAGTTTCGTTCACTTCACATCTAACAACACTGTAGAAGGAACTCAGTTCAAGGATTTCCCAAAAACTGACAAGCCTCTTATCTGTGATATGTCTTCTGACATTATGTGGAGACCTTTCGATGTTTCTCCATACGGTCTTATCTATGCTGGTGCTCAAAAGAACTTGGGCCCATCAGGTGTGACTCTTACTATCATCCGTGATGACGTTCTTGAAATGTGTGAAGCTCAGGATCTTCCAAGCTACCTCCGTTTCAAACTCCACGCTGAAAAAAATAGCCTTTACAACACACCTCCAACATTCGGTATCTACATTTTGAGAAACGTTCTCGCTTACAATAAGTCCATTGGCGGTTTGAAGGCTATCGAACAAAACAACCTCAAGAAAGGTGAACTTCTTTACGGTTGTATCGACAGACACGCTGGCTTCTTCAAGCCTTTCGTGACCGAGAAAGCTGACCGCTCTCTTATGAACGTTGACTTCTTCTTACCTACAGAAGAGTTGACTGATATGTTCGTAAAAGAAGCTAAGAAGAACAACATGGTTGGCCTTAAAGGCTACCGTGATATCGGCGGTATCCGCGTTTCTACTTACAACGCTGTGACTGTTGATAACATCAAGGTTCTCGTCGACTTCATGGATCAATTCGTGAAGAAGAACGGCTAATTTTAGCTTACAAAAATGAAAATGAAGGCCAGCAGAAATGCTGGCCTTTTTTTGAAATGTATAAATTTAGGAAGTCTTATGATTCAAATTGGTAAAATACAAACACTCACCATCGCCGAAGAAAATAGCTCTGGGTTTAAACTTGTTAATGGCGAAGGAGATACTGTCTTTTTACCTGGATCTATGGCCCCTAAAGACCTTAAAGTCGGAAATGAGCTTAAAGTTTTCGTTTACACCGACAACCAAGGCTCTCCCTTAGGCACTCTCGAAATCCCTTGCGCTGAAGTTGATTCTTTTGCCTATCTTACTGCAAAATCTTCTACTGATTTTGGATATTTTTTTGATTGGGGAATCTCTAAAGATCTCTTGATGCCGGGGAACCAAAGGAAAGAAGATATCTGTATCGGTTCTTCATATTTTGTGAGGATTTGTCTCGAAGAGGGGACCAATAGAATTTTTGCCACTCAAAAATTTGGAAACTATTTAGAGACAAATCAAATTGCACTTCACAACAAACAAAAAGTAGAAATCATTCCTTATCAACAAACTCCACTTGGGTTTAAGGTGATTGTTGAGAATAAATATGCGGGCATGATCTATCACAATGAAATTTTCTCTGAGGTCATACTCGGAGAGAAAATGACTGGTTATATAAAGAAAGTAAGGAGCGATAAACTTATCGATGTTACTTTAAGCCCCGTAGGTGTTGCGGCCGTGAGAGAAAATTTTGATTTTCTTCTTGATGCCCTTGAACGTGCTGGTGGATTTCTCCCCATCACAACCTATAGCTCTCCTGAAGAAATTTATCAGATGTTTGGTATTAGTAAGCTTGCTTTCAAAAAGGCTTTTACGGCCCTTTTTAAAGCAGGACGTGTTGAAAAGGCCGAGGGGGGAATCAAGTTGGTGAGTAGAAAGTAATTTGAACCTTTTCTTCGTGGTTTTCGTCTAAAGAGAAAGACTAAAATAAAGGAGTCTTTAATGAGAAAACCAATCGTAATTGTCTTTATCCTTTCATTGATTCTTGCAAGCTGTAGCTCACTAACGAGAAATCCATCTGCTGATAGCACTAATGACTTTGTATGTAAGGGCCCTCACAAAACTCGCTTTATGAGTAATAGTGGTCATGCTGATTACTTTGCAATTGGTGAGAAAAACGTTTCATGTAGAGAGTAAATGTCGAAAATAGGGTAGAGCAATTAGAAGTTTTACTCAAGTTGTACATTCTGAAAATTATCTCTTAGAATTTTTCTAAGAGGTGTTTATGATTAAGAAAATTGTCTTTGCTGCAACTTTGATTGCTTCAGCCTATTCTTACAGTTTTGATGAGATATCAAGTTTGCCAAGCTTCTTTTGTGATGAAGTCGGGTGTTCCCAGTATCAGACAAAGATCTTAGAGCAGTTCTTAAAATCAAAGAAAAACACTGTCGAAAAAGAAGCTGTTTATTCTGGCAAGTGTTATCATCTAGGCCAGAATTATGACGGTCAATATGCTCATCATGCCGTCATTTATATTGTTCCTTCTCAAAATGAAATGTTCTGGAGTGGAACTTTTTCTTTCTTTAATGAATCTAATCCCTATCGCAAAGTGACTGTAGAGGAAGCCCGCAAGCAGTTCGGTGAAATTGAAAAAGATCCTTATCACCAATTTGAAAAAAAAGTAGATTATCTCTTTAAAAATTTTGGTGATGAGGAAAAGTTTTTTCGTTATTGGATGAGATTGTCCGATAATCAAAAGCATCTTTATGTGTTGGGCTTTTGGGGACTAGATCATCGTGTTGCCTGTGATATTCTTCTAAATAAATAAGCTTCTCACCTTGGTGTTTTAGCTGATTCTTGAGTGAGGATCAAAACCTTCTTTAGTTTTTTTTATTTGTGGAATGAGCACATAAAAAGAGTGTGGGGCAATTTCTAATTCGAGCATACCCAGCTGAAGAGTGAATTCTCTATTTGAGAAAGCGTCTTTGAAGATTGTCGAGTCCTGAATTCTTCCCTCTCTTATTTGTATTAATTCCCTAACGTGCTCAGAACTTGGATTGGCCACAATCATCAGCGTTTCGCGCATCAAGTCCGTGACTCTTAGAAACGTCATTAATTTTTCACTGTGAAGCTTCACATAGTCACCAATGCGCAATGCTCTGTGTGATTTTCTGAGAGCAATAAGCTTTCTGTAAAAGGCCAGTGTTGGATTGTTTTCTGTAAGATCCCAACGCATCGGGGCCCTTTGCTCTGGATCTCCTCCGCCTTCCATCCCTAATTCGGAGCCGTAATAGAGACAAACGCACCCAGGGAGAGTGAATTGAAGAAGCCTTGCCATGTTTTGCATCCAAGGCGCTTTAAGGAGAGTAGTAAGCCTAGGGGTGTCGTGATTGTCTAGAATCAGCCAAGATTTAAGAAGATTTTCAATTCCTGCATCTTGAATCATGGTTTCCCAAAGTTGAGTGGCCATTTTTCCTGTAAGCTGTCCTTCAATTAGACCAAAGATGATTTTTCGTCCATGCATGTTCATAATCCCATCAATTGATGGGAACCAGGACTGAGGGTAGCTCCATATCTCGCCAATGATGACTGAGTCTTTTTTGGCGGCATGTGCTGATTGAGTCAGTTCTTTTAGGTATTGATGTCCTAAGTTTCCTGCGACATCGAGTCTCCAGCCATCTATTCCTTCTTCTTTTAAATAGCTTTGAACAATGGATTTCTTACCTTTGAAAATATAGTTTCGAACCTGAGCATTCTCAAGATTAAGTTCTGGAAGATTGTGAGCGTCCATCCAGCCTATGTAACCAGTAGGGCTCTTGTCACTAAAACGAAAAAACTTTCTCCAAGAACTTTTTTTATTTTTTTGAGCCTCTAAAAAGAAGGGGGAAGAGGCGCCCATATGATTAAAAACTCCATCGAGTATGACTTTCATATCTAATGAATGAGTTTTCTTTGTGAGGGCCTTTAAATCTTTTCTTGTTCCAAAAAGTGGATCGACTTTTGAATAATCCCAAGTGTCATATTTATGATTGGTGAGGGAGGAGAAAATAGGATTAAGATAAAGGACATCGACTTTTAGATCTTTGATGTAATTAAGCTTATCACTGAGGCTTTTAAGATCTCCTCCCCAAAAGTCTACTTCGTGCGACCATACACGGGCATCTTCCAAATAATTTCCGCGAGTCGGAAGTTCATTCCATGATTTGAGCTTCCTTGGATAGAGGTATTGTTTTTTCTTTTCTTCAAGGTTCGATGGAGGGGAGAAACGATCAACAAGAACTTGGTATACAATATTTCCCAGACGCCAGTCTTGCTCTCTTTGTTTGAAAACTGTTTTTTTCATATAAGCTTCCTCACGTTTCTTTGAGAAAGCTTAACTCTTTCTTGAAAGGTTGTATTTAGATATTTCCCAATATTAAACTTTTCATCGACATGGAGCCATTTTGTATTTCTGTGTTAAAGAAAGTGGCTTTTTCTTTTGAGGCAGCTCCTAAAGCGTAAAGAAGGGGGAGATAGTGTTCTATCGTCGGATGGGCCTTTTTCCATAGATCAGAAGAAAAATTGGACTGCCCTAAAAAAACTTCTTCATTCCAGTTTTCTATGGCCTCAGAGATTTGAGCGTCAAATTGTTGAGCCCAATCAAATGGCGCTGGGTTTTTCTCCCACGATATTTGATAAAGATTGTGGGTGATGTTGCCACTGGCAATGATTAATGTGTTCTCATTTCTAAGTGGAGCAAGCTTTTGACCCAACTGGTAGTGATCTTTTAAACTGAAATCTTTTTTTAAGCCGAGTTGTACTACTGGAATTTGGGGATTAGGAAATAGATTCCGTAGAACCGCCCAAGCTCCATGATCTAGACCACGTTGATTATTATGAATGGGGTTGAACTTATGAAGAATCGTTTTTAATCTTTCTGTTAACTCGCTTGAGCCAGGGGCTGGGTATTGGACTTTATAAAGCTCCTCAGGGAAGCCATAAAAATCATAGATCATTCTTGTTTGTTCTTCCGAATAGATTTCTAGCTCATTGGTCTGCCAGTGAGCAGAGATCATAAGGATATTATCAGGTCGAGGAAGGCGGCTGCCGACATTCAAAAGAGTTTTATTATAGTTATCATTATCTATTGTATTCATAGGGGAACCATGACCTACAAAGATTACTGGCATAGTATTCGACATAAACACCTCAATTATCTATAAGTGTTTGTTTTTTAGATTCTATTGCAATTTTTAATAAAGCTTTTTAATGGGCGACTATCTTTCATCTAAAATAAGTTTTATTTTGCCAGTGCGGGCCACACGTTCAATCGTATTTTCAGGAACCCATTTCAATTCAATCATTGATAAAATTGTATCAAGAGTATGTGTGGCCTTTACATCTCGGCTGTTTTCATAAATTGTTCTTTTTATTTTTTCTTCGGTCGTTTTATCGCCTTTGAAGTTTTCAACAATGATCACAAGTTTTTCAATAAGGGCTTCGCCAGACTTAATTGTCTTAAGACGAAGTTGATAAAGTGGTATTGTCAGTTTCAAATCGCTAAAACTTTTTTCAATATCAGCAATGAGAAGGCGGCAAGACCAGATATTGATTTGTCCATCAAGACGGCCTTGAAGGATGAACTTAGGTTCGAGACTTCCACAAGGGCAAGTTTCATTGATCATGGTGACTCTATCGCCTGTTTTATAACGTATAATGGGCATGCATTTTCTAAAAAGCGAAGTCACCACAGCTTCTTCTCCATCGAGTTCCATATAAACTTGCTTGGAAAAAAGATGGTGTTCGCCTTGACCGCAGTGTTCACACTGGTAGGCAATAGGTCCTGCATCAACCGAGGCATAGCCTGCGGAAGAAAACTTTTTGGTTTGCCAAACTTGATTTAAAAAGTCTTTGGCCCCTTTGGAAATATGTTCACCCGCGTAGAAAACATGGGGGATAGTTAGAGTGATATTTTGGCTTTGGCAGTAATTGGCGTAATTCACGAGAAGTGAAGGGAGCCCAAAAACGGCTTGGGGTTGAAAGCGTTTAAGATAGGAGATAATAGTACTCACTTCACCTAAGGCTCCTATGGGAAGTTGTATGGCCCCACAAAGAGCAAGGGCTTTATCCACAGCTAAAAATGATGACCAAAGATTTCCGGCAGCAAAGAGATTTGCCACCGTTTGACCTGGCTTTAGGCCCTGAGCCTTAAAGCCCTGTGCCAGCATAGAGGCTGTTTCTTGAAACTCTTTTTCACTGTAGAAGGCGTATTTGCTTTTTCCAGAGGTTCCCCCTGAGGAAAAAACGTAGCCAGGCTCAAGATCTTTTTTGATGAAACTTTGATCTTCGAAAATGGGATGCTTACTGAGGATAGAGGCATCACAGAAGGGAAAGTTTTCTAAAATACTAGAATTTTTTCCTTTCATGCTCTTTTGATAAAAAGGAACTTGGTTAGCGACCTCGACAAGAAAAGAACTAAGTTCTAATTTTGTTTCATCACCCACAAGGGAGACGAGATCACGAAGCACATGGCGTCCATCGTGAGGTGCCCCAACCAGACCATCCATGACTTGGCCCATAGGAGCAAAGCGTTTCATTCCAATACGTCCAAGCTCGCCAAGTACGCTTTCTTTTTCATCTGAGCTTAGAGCGTAGCCACAAGATTGGAGATAGAATGAAAATGGAGAGAGTTGAAGTGATAGATCAAGGAGATTTTTATATCTTTTAATAATCAGTGAGCGGTTTAAGGGGGAGGGGCGTAAAAGAGGTTTGGTCTCCAAATGGATCAGATAGTTTTTCCCTTTAGAAAAAGCTCCTCCTTCCATTGTTTCACTATAGCGTCCCCTAAATTCTTCTTTAAGAATTTCAACTTGCTCGTCTTGATCAATTTCTCCGCGGGAAAGTGGGAAGTCCTCAAAGGCTTTAGATAAAGCCTGAATGAGTTTTTTTTCATCAATTCCCTCTTCAATAAAAAGGTTTTGAGAGGAGGCACAGGCCTGTTGATCCCAAAGGCACACATCACGTGCAATCGCACTGGCCAGTTTTTCTATTGGAGTTTGCTCAAAACCCTTTTGGCTTAAAACTTGAATAGAGATCTTAGGACCAAAATCTAGAAGTCTAACTCCCTTGCCTAAGCCTTGAGAATAGGAGTTGAGCATTTCTTCTCCCCCCCAAGCGAGAATAGCGTTTACCTTTTCTTTTAGAGGGGCTTCGAACTTTTGGTCTCCTCCCTTCCAATGAAGAATATAGAATTTATCACAAAGGATTTTTTCACGATCGATTTCTAAAAAGGAGCGTTGAAAAAGCTCAGGAAACATTTGATTTTGTGAGCTGAGCTTTAAAAGAGAGATATTTTTTGTGATGAGACCCATGAGGAGGGAATCAATGCAACCCAAAAAGACGTTGCCTGCCGAAACATGAAGAATAGTCCCAAGGGGGAAGGCCTTGAGTGGTCCGTCAAAGTTTGATGTTTTTTGAAAAGTATCAAGGATTTTATAATCACCTAATTCAGCATTAAGGCGTTGCTTAAGAGTATTTTTATTTAAAAGTTCAGGAATGATTTTGAGAGTTTCTTCGATCATCTCTTTGGAAAATGAGATTTCATTTGGAAGTTTTTGTAAGGCCTCTTTGTAATAGGGCATTCCTTCTTTCCAAGCTTGACCTAAGTTATGAAGAACATCGAGTATAAGTTCAATAGGGGTGTTCGCAAGGATTTTTTGCTTAGAGTGAGCTTCGGTTAGAATTTGTTCAATATCAAATTTCATCGTTGACTCTTTTTTATTTGAGGAGTTCAGAAGCTTTCATGGCACAGCCTTTGTGTTTACTCACTCCGGCTCGGCCCTTAAGTTCAAGAATTTGTCCATCTAGACCACAACTGCACTTTCTTACACTTCCATAGTCTGTAGAGAGTATGCTGATGCAGGGGTAACTGTGATTATAAGAGCAGATAAAGTGGAGAAGTCCTGTTTCTCCTTCGGGTAAGATAGAAAGATCGTAAGGGGAACGAACATAAACGCGAGCGTAGTTTGGGATATGCATATTCCCCAAAGTACAATCGACATAAGGAATGCCGTGTTCAACCATGCCAAAAAGATCACGGCAGTTTTCTTCGGGAATGCCCAAGGAATCAAAAATGAAACGTCTAAACTCATGTTTCGGGATTTCCTCGTTCGCAAGATTTTTCCAACCGCCCCCTGTTTGTACCCAAGAAAGGGGAGGAAGCTTTAGTTTTATTTTATAATCTTTGAGGATCTTATAGAGAAATGCAGGAAAGCCAAGAATGCGTACTGGTTTCCCTTCTTTTTCAAAGCGTTTTAATGTTTCAACAACTCCATCGCTGTTTAATTCGAAATCATTTTTAATTTTATTCCATTGAATGGCGTAATAAACTTCATTTCTTCCCGTAAAGGATGTTAGAAGTTCATCTGTAAAGGCTGTGCCTAGGTCAGAAGCCACTTTGGGGTCATAAGTAAAGCAAAGATAGTTCACATTTTCTTGACCTGTTAACCCCAGCCTTTCATGAATTTTATAGGCTAAGAGTTTGACGTTATCGAGTGACATCTGATCTAAGCGTTGTTGGCTTTTTTGTCCTCCAGTACCTGAACTCGTAAGGGTTAATACAATATCTTTCTCAGGGACGGAGATAAATTCTTTCTCTTTGAAGAGATGAACCATGATAGGAGGGACGTGAGACATATCATCTTCGGAATGGATTTGTGAGGGCTGTAAGCCTGCATCGTCAAAGACCCTTTTAAAAAAGGGGTGGGCCTTGTAGTGATGAAGGGCCATTTCTTTGAAACTTTCCCTGAATAAAGCCTGAGCTTCAGGGGAGAAATCGAAAGGGTCAGATTTTAAAAGAAGATTTGTCGCTTGAAATGAATTCATATTTGCCCATCATAATAATGTCTAGAGTAGAACTCATTTTACAATAGAGTACGAATCTATACCAATAAGTACGATGAGCAAAAATGAAATATTATAGTTTTCTAAAACTCCATCTTTTCATAGAGGTTTTGACCAGAAGATGAAACTCCAAAAAGCTCGATATATTTCACTGTTGGTTTGACAAAACCTTCCACAGCAAAAATATAAACTTTCTTAAGTACGCCTTCTTGACCTTTAAAATCAGTGTAAGCCAAAGCTTCGCATCCTTTTTCTTTTTTGAGAAGTTGAGCTTTGAAGTTTTTGTTTTCAATGGCCTTCATCTTAAACTGAACCCAAGGGCCTTCAACTTTTTGGTCAGCAATTCCATAGGCGATATATTCGAAGGTTCCAATTTCTGAGCGAACATTGGGGCCTTGTTCTAAATCTTGCCAGTAACCATGAACAGGTTTTTTATCCTTAAAAGTACAATCATCATTGATGAGAAGTTCATACCGAACTTCGTTTTTGTTTTTACTTCTTTGAATAAAAAAAAGTTGAATAGGGTCTGCAGCTTGAGCTGCAAAACTTAAACTGAGTATTAGGAGGATTAGTGTTTTCATATCAGTGGCTAAATTCCATTTGCTGAATTTCGATTCCGACAATGGAATTTAATTTCCCAATGAGCTTGTCAGTGTCTTCTTTTTTACCTGTGAGTTCTACAAGGATGATTCCACTTGTTGCACAGTGATTTTCATCGACTTCGTGTAAGCCTAGACGGGTTTTGATGTTGCAGCCATACTCAGTCAATGTGTTTTGAATGTCTTTGGCATTTTTCGATCTGTTTGTGACGTGAATTCCTAGAATCAAATGTTTGTTGTTAACCATAGAGTCCTCTCTTCCTTGAAATTGGTTTCTTCTATTATGATCTTCAAGGGAGAAATTTCAATAGAATTGACATTTAGGAATTATATAACCATTTTACTTGGTAAGCTTTTTTTTAAATGGGAACTCAATGTGAATAAGCTCTTGAAAACTGGATGTATTCTTTTTTTGATTCTTTTGTCCACCCAAGTCTTTTCTGTGGATAAAGTCGTTTATGGCGAGGATAAGCGTTTTGAAGTGTACGAAGTTGCCTCTATCTTAAAACAAATGGCTCAGGCCACCGCTCTTAAAGTCCCAAGTAAAAATCTTATTGTTGAAGGGGAGCAAATCAAGCTTCTTGGAAAAAATTACGCAGAAGCTTATGGGCTTTGTCCTGATGTTCGTTTTGCGAGTCAGCAAATTTCTGGTTCCTGTTCAGGGTTTCTTGTTAGTGAAGATGTTTTTGTCACGGCCGGGCACTGTATTCGCAATAAAGAAGATTGTCAGAGCGTAAACTGGGTTTTTGATTTTTCCCTTAATGCTGATGGGACTACACCTGTGATTTTTAATCAGGATCAGGTCTATCGTTGCTCTGAAATTTTAGGACGTATTTGGAGTACTGGTAATAAAAATGACTATGCCGTGATTCGTCTTGATCGAAAAGTAGTCAATCGTCTTCCTTTAAAAATACGTTCTGAGGGCAAAGTCGATGATTTTGCTGATCTTGTTCTTATTGGTAATCCTTCCGGTCTTCCCACCAAAGTGACTTTGGGAGGAACCATGAGAAAGAATGATAATCCAGTCTATTTCGTTGCCAACCTAGACTCTTTCGCTGGAAATTCAGGATCAGCAGTAATTGATTTAAAGTCTGGACTCGTTGAGGGAATACTCGTTCGAGGTGAAATTGATTTTGTGATGGATGAAAATCGCAATTGCAAAATTGTTAAACAGTGCGCTGAAGGTCATTGTCGTGGCGAGGATGTCACACGTATTACTAACATTCTCCCTTTTCTTAGCTTTTAGGGCGTGGACGCCCTTGAAATCTAAAGTACTTTAAAACTTTGATCTATTCTTATCATTTTCTTGTTTCTAGAATTTTCTCTTTGTTCTTTTACACGGAGGAAATGATGAAGATGCTTACTTTCGTTTTAATGCTTTTTTCTTCTCTCGCTTTTGCTAATATCTCATTAGATGGAAATGAGGCTAAGTATATTTGGGATACTGTCCAGGCAATCGATTCTATCGAAAAAGCCAACATCATTTATCACGAAAATACTAATGAGACTTTTCGCTTAGACAATATCGACTGTGCCTTTGAAATGTATTATGGCTGTTCTTTTTATGTAAATAATCCTAAAGGTCGTAAGCTTCTTATTGTGGTTGACGGCGCTCAGAATTTTATGAACGAATTAGCAGGTGCTGGCGTCTACGTTGACACCCAGTTAGCACGTATGGATGTTGATTATCTCAACTGCCTTAAGCAAGACAATCAGTATTACTGTGACATCGTAGAGCCAAGTAAGCGCTAAAGCTCTTCTTTGTCTTTAATAAACCTCTTGAGGCTCCTCTCAAGGGGTTCTTAATTTATCTCCCAAAAAATCATATCCCCAAGGCTTTCTACATCAGAATAAAAGTCATTTGTTAAAATCAATAAGGCACTTTGTTTCTTTATATCGAATTGAATGAGTGATCGATAGCCTTGTATCCTGCCTCCGTGGCCTATTCTGCCACCAGAATATGTTTTAAAACCTAATTCGTTTTTAAACAAATTTTCTAATGATCTTTTCTTGAGGATTTGATCATTGTTTTGCAGTGTTAAAAAATTAATGAAAGCCTCTAAGTCTTTGGCATTGGAATATAGACCAGCAGCAGGGCGGTAACCTGTTATTTTGGGATTCTTTAGAAGCATGTTTTGATAGGCATAGCCTTGAGCGAATTGTTTCTTTTTAATTTTTGATTCATCAAAGAATGTTTCATACATTTTAAGAGGGACAAGAATTTTATTCGTAATATAGGCCTCATAATTTTCTTTGCTAATGACTTCTATGATTCTTCCTAGGATGAAGAATCCTAAGTTAGAGTAGGTGTAACTTGGTTTAAGAGGGGGCTTGAGATTTTTAAGCCAGGTTTCCAGTTCTTCTTTCGAACTCTCGAGAGTTTGATCATTTAATGAACCAGTATCTACTGGAAGTCCAGATGTGTGAGAAAGAAGTGATTTAATGTCCACTTTGCATAGAGGATGATTACTAGGATAAGAGAGATATTGGCAGACTGTATCATCAAAACTAACCTTCCCTTGCTCTTGGAGTTGGGCAATTGCTATTGTTGTGAATAGTTTTGTTAATGAAGCTATTTTGAAAATCGTTAAGTTTGTTGTTGAATGGCCCTCGTCTTTAGAAAGTTCTCCATAGGCAAAATTATATTGATTCTTTCCTTTTTCTAGATAGGTAACGACCCCTCCTATGGAATTGAGGTCTACTATTTTTATATCGATAAATTCTTCTGTCTCAGCAGTAAAGGTCGCATAGGTCGTCCATGAAAAGAGAATGGACAGAATGAAAACGAGAGTTTGTTTTTTCATATTCATTTCTTTGATAAGTAGGGAAAGAGAAGTGAACTTTTGATGACTCCTTCGGAGTAAGTCTTATGAGGTTTTTTTACTACATGAAAACAACCTTCATTTGAATCAAAGCTATAATCATCAGCTCCCCAGGCTAAGATACCTTCGACAAGACCAGTTCTTAAATTAATAACTGGAGAACCTGAGTTCCCATTGAAGCTATCAAGATCTGCCATAAACCAGCTTGGACCTTGATCCTCTTTTGAACAACTGGCCATTCCACCATTGGCGTAGGTCATGGGAATGCCGTAAGGGTGTCCAGCGATAAATAGCTCATCTTGACAGTTGATCTCTTGCTCTTTGTTTAGAGTGAGAGGGATTCTGTTTGTTACTTTTCGATCAAGACGTATAAGAGTAAAGTCCTCATGGGCATTGGGATGATCGATCAATTGATGCTTAATGATCTCTTTACATGAGTATATATTTTCTGCTGGGATCTTCTTTGGAAGTTGGTATTCTCCTTTTTTATAGGCCAAGTCAAAAAGGATGACTATGTTTTGACAGTCTTTTTGAGTCTTCAAGCAATGGCCAGCTGTCGCAATGATATCAGGAGCAACAAGAAAACCACTACAATCAGCAACCACAGGGTCATCATAGAAGCGTTCGCTTTCACATAGTTCGTCAGAAAAAAAAGAGTTTTCAAATTCTTGTGAAAAACTAGATATTTCTTTGAAGTTGAAAGTGACGAAGTCTTTTTGAGAGATCACTTTGCTTTGGGAAACAAGAGCGACAACTGAACTAGTGTAGGTGCGGTATTGCTCTGGTGCCTCGCGAGTTCTTTGCCTATTGTCATCGCCGATAATGGGCATGGCCCAAGTGAGTGAGGAAACTATAAAACAAGTGATTGTTGTGATGTTTTTCATAGGTATTTGTTAAAATGCTTTGGCCGTAAAAGCAGTCTTTTGAAAAAAATATACGAAAAAGCATTGTCTATACGACTTAGGGCAAGCGTGCCCATTGAATTATGATATAATAGTACAGAAATACTTTTGATAACACACTGGAGCAACTGTGCAAGATAAAGAGAAAGTGTACTTTGCTGTTTGTAGCGCAATTTTAAAATTAGAAATTGAAAAAGGGCATTTGAAATGGAGTATCACTGATATTTCCAAAGTGTCAGAAATTACTCGTTCCTTGATATACTACTATTTTGGTAAAGAAAAAGACGTCATCCTAAAGGAAGCTTACCATTTTATTTTTGAAGTCTTTTTTACTCCGCCCATGAATACTCGAACTGGATCTGTGACAACGAGGATGAAAAAGACTTTGATTGATCTTGGTTATATGCCTTACTTGTTCGTGCTCTATTATCTTCAAAAAAATACAGACAGTGAGGTGGGGCAAATGCTTAGAAAGGCCGAAACTCAGCTTTTAGCTTATCTTGAAAATCTTCTTCCTCATCTTTCTAAAACTCAAGTTCTTGAACTTTATCTTAAGGAACTTGGGGCCATTGCTTATCATCTTTCTCCAGAACAAGTGGATGATATTTTTGGGAAGTATCAAAAAAATAATTAGTTGTTTTTTTATTTCTCTGGCAACGACTTGAGTGAGTAGGCATATGGAGAAATATCTGGTCTTTTCATAACGACTTTTTGAGTCAGCCAGTCTTTGATCATCTCAGCCGCAACTGTTTTCTTGAGGTTGGCCAATTCTTCAATATCTGTTCTTTTGAAGAAGTCTTTGAATTGGAGTTGAGCCAAAATCCCATAGCATCTGTGGTTATGTGGAATCACATAGGTTGTATTGCTAGATAAAGTCATAGAGATCGTGTTGTTAGATCTAGAAATCTTTAGCTCTTCATATTTTAATTTGCTTATGACTGCTTCGATACTTTTCTCTGTTGGATTAAGAAAATGTAGCTCTTCACAAATAGATGAAATTTGAATTCCTGTTTTTCCGCTTTTTATCACTGATATTAAAACATGAGCCTGAAGTTCTGTAAGCCATGTTTTTTTTCCTCTTAATGAAAGCTGTCCTGCCATCAAATCGACATAATCTCCCTTGAGATGGTTTGGTTGATAGGTCACAATCTGAAATTTACCATTTAAATTAATCCAAACCCTGTTTGTTTCGAGTGATTTTCCCATTCCTGAAAAAAGACCAGTGAGTTGTTCTTCAAGAGTGAGGGGAGTGTCGTGTTCCCATAAAATGCGATAGATGTTTTTTTGTAATATTTTATAAAATGGAGGAGAACCCTCTAGGGCCAGTTTATAGACTTGTTTGGCCTTATCCTTATCATTTTCTTCCAGGTAGATTTGCCCCAAAATATCATAAATGTAATAGTTAATTAGGCAATGAGACTCATCTTGAATAAGGTTATATAAAAGAATTTCGCTTTCATTTTTCGTCTTCGTCTTTTCTTTGTACTGCAGATAAGTAAGAGCGACTTGAAAATAACGATCAAGGTAGCTATTTGATGTTGTTTCTTTGGGGAAGAAAAAACGAGCTCTCTCATATTGTTTATCTTTTATCAACGTCAAATTTATAAAAAATAGCGCTTCTTGGGGGAGTTCTGATAGAGATTCATTTGATATTTTTGAAAGTAAGGAAGCTGCCTTTTCATGTCTTTGAGTGATTGTATCAATACAGGCCCTGTGAGTGTTTTGATTAATGGTATTGAGTCTTTCTAAACTGTTTTGTACTTTACTTGAGCATCCTGCAAAAGCATTGAAATATAATTCGCAAAAAAGAGATAAAACTTGATCGTCTTTTGAATTCTTTTTTAAAAGACTGTAAGCCAGTTCATCAAGACCTAGAAATATAAAATGCCACGCGATTTGAGGAATCCCATTTATCTTTATGAGGTAATTTCTGTGTTGTTCAAAAAATTCTCTTATTTGAGAGATGTTCCCACTTTGGATCGTTTGCCAAAAGTGATCGTTTGTTCTGGAATCCTTTTGGGGCGGAATTAACTTCTTCATGTAGTTCCTTTTCAGGGAAAGGTACTACCCTAAAATATCAAAACAATGAAGAACTTGTCGGCGTAAAGCGTTGACAGAAAGTGCGCGAAAATGTCTAGAATTTATAATAGAGTCTGTAAAATAAGTATTTTAAAGATGTTTTACAGACTCTTGTGTGAATTAACAATGATTGCCTTGATCATCATTGGATGTATTGTTTTTTTCGTGATCGTCAGCCAATTCTTCCCCGCTATTTTCAAAAGCATTTTGGCTGCCTTTGCCTTGGGAGCTATCGCTATGATCTGAAGCGACTTCAGGTTTATTATCAACTTCATCTGTCCAATCTTTACCAGAATTGTTATCAAATGAATGATTATCATTGCCTGTTTCTACACTGACGACCCAATTCTGATTTCCTCCAAGATTACCTAAGGAAGGCTCATTATTGACTGCATTCATATTCATGACTTCATCAACTTGGCCATGGTCGACCGTTGTAAAGTTTTCTTTCCCATCTAAAGCATCAGCTGCATGATCGTCAGCCACGTGCATCCGATCGTTGCCTCCGCCTTTATCTGAACCAGTATCTCCATCTTTGCCATGATCTTCGGTTGTGAAATTATCCTTTTCTTCTAAAGCATCAGAAGCATGGTCATCAGCAACGTGGACTTTGTCATTGCCGTTTCCGTTGTCGCCATTTTCTCCGTCGTTTCCTTTTCCGTTGTTGCTATGATCTTTTTCGTTGCCTGAGTCTGTATCGTCATCTGTTCCTGTTCCTGTTCCTGTTCCTGTTCCTGAACCTGTTCCTGAACCTGAATCTGTTCCTGAACCTGAACCTGTTCCTGAACCTGAACCTGTTCCTGAACCTGAACCTGTTCCT
>JACCEE010368823.1_pt1 | contig 23607 bp, 17 predicted proteins | sample 7449931 | NCBI WGS metagenome assembly JACCEE01 (sample SAMN15323457, study PRJNA562643) | freshwater metagenome | isolation source: river surface water | place: USA:Blue River Watershed | collected 2017-08-19 | reverse complement strand
GCTATGCTTTTAGATGATTTTGCAAAATCATTATCAATTGCAGATATATGTGTGCTAACTGATATCATGGGTTCTAGAGAAAAAAACACGTATAATATATACTCTGAAGATTTAGCCAAGAAAATCGAAAACTGCATTTGCTTTGAACAAGAAAAAGTTCTTGAACAGACAAACGATAGAAAACAATTTAATTTTGAACAAGTTTGTGATTACATATGTGAAAATGCAGAAGATGGTGATTTGGTAATCACTTTGGGATGTGGAGATATTTACAAAGTAGCAAAAATGATATATAATAAATTAAGTCAATAACAATTACGACATATTTTATAATTATAAATTTTTTCGTTAAAATTATGAACTAAAGGAAAAATTCACGATTTTGTCAGATTTTCGACTCTGCCGAGTCGACCGGGCTTTCCAGTCGCCCTGGACCTTCGGTAAAATATTTCTGTATTATACATATAGCTGAATAGTAAAAAAATCAACTTTTTTCAATTTAAGCGTACAATTTTTTAAGGATGTGAAAAATATTGGATTACAACTGCAATTTTGATTATTGGGACATGGCCGCCGATGCCGTTCTTACATTTTCTGGATTTATAGGTTTTATTTATATCATGACTATTCTATTAGTACGTATTTTTTTGATAATATGTATGTGGAGAATATTTATTAAAGCCAATAAACCTGGATGGTATTCTTTAATCCCTATTCTTAATATAATAACACTTATGCAAATCGCCGGAACGCCAGTTGATGCTAAAAATGTAATTTGTTTATTTATTCCTATTGCAAGTTTAATTATTATGGCTATTATTTATACCGATCTAGCTAAATCATTTGGTAAAGACCCGATATTTGGAATAGGCCTGCTGTTTTTACCCATGATATTCTTTCCTATTTTAGCTTTTGGCCCATCAACTTATAAATATTAATTTTTTAAACCATCTCATTATTTTATAATAATGAGATGGTTTATTTCACAATAAAAATATTTTTAAAATATTACAAAAAAATTTCATTTAGGACTATGCAATTTTCAAAAAATATATTATAATGATTAGTGTAGACTTTTTAGCACATTACAACAACACTAGTTGTTATAAATAAAAAATCTCTATTCTATACATTTGTTTTTGTTGTATAGCACAAATATATAATTATTCGAAAGGAAATTAGTGATGAATAAAGTTAAAGTTATTATTTGCGGTAAAGAATATACTTTACAAACTAATGATGAACCAACATATGTTTACGGATTGGCAAGAAAATTGGAAAAAAGTATAGGTGAAATTGTAAACAGAAATACAAACATTTCTGTTCATTCGGCTGCTGTTATGATTTCCCTATCTACAATGGATGAGTTAATAAAGCAAAAGGAAGATATGGATAACCTAAGAACACAGGTTAAAGAATATGTCGATGAAGCCGGTCGTGCTCGTCTTGAAAAAGATGCCGCCTTACGAGAAATAGAAAAACTAAAAGATACAGTAAAAAAGTTAGAAGATAACTTAAAATTCAAAAAATTAAAGGATAATATATAACTCATGGAAATACTTGCTCCAGCTGGTAGTATGGAAGCACTACAAGCTGCTTTGCGTTGCGGTGCGGATGCCGTTTATATAGGTGGAAAAGATTTTTCTGCAAGACAAAATGCTCAAAATTTTTCAAATGATGAAATAAAATTAGCAGTAGACCTATGTCATTTGTATGGTTCCAAAATATATGTTGCAGTAAATACAATGCTTTTAGATAATCAACTCGAGTTGTTTCAAACTACTATTTCAGAATATGCGAAATTTGGAGTAGACGCTCTAATTGTTCAAGACTTAGGTGCAGTTTGTATTATAAAAGATAGTATACCATCTATGCCTATACACGCTTCGACACAAATGACTATTCACTCAATAAATGGTGCAAAATTCGCAAAAAAAATAGGCTTGTCCCGAATAGTTTTATCAAGAGAATTGGACAAAACAACTATCAACGAAATTTCAAATCTCGGGATCGAGACAGAAATTTTTTCACATGGTGCTTTGTGTATGTCTGTATCGGGTCAATGTTATTTTTCTTCCCTTATTGGCTCTAGAAGTGCAAACCGTGGTTTATGTGCTGGCACTTGTAGATTACCTTTTTCAACTAAAAAAACCAAAGACTTTTATGCTTTATCACTAAAGGATTTATCCTTAATAAATCATATAGAAGACATAAAAAAAATGAATATAACTTCTTTAAAAATAGAAGGCCGTATGAAAAGGCCTGAATATGTTGCCTCAACTGTAAAATCATATAAATCTGCTTTAAGCGGTGATTTATATGATTTAACTACGCTTAGCAATGTTTTTTCAAGAAGTGGATTTACAGATGGTTATTTTACTAACAATTTAAATAATATGTTTGGAACAAGAAATAAGGAAGATGTAGCTGCTTCAAACTCAGTTTTAAATTCAATAAAAAATTATTATAATAAAGAGGCTAAAATCAGTCCTATCGAATTTAATATAATAATTCAAAAAAATAAACCTATTGAATTGCATGCACGTGATAATAAAAATAATAATATTCTAGTTTACGGTGATTTACCAGAAGTCGCACAAAATAAGTCAATTGACCATATTTTTATACAAAAACAACTAGAAAAATTAGGTGACACTATTTACTATTTTAAAAATCTAATGTATACAATAGAGGATGGTCTCTCTATTCCCTCTTCATCTATCAATAAATTACGGCGTGATGCTGTTTCTATGTTAAATGAAGAAAGAATTAGAAATTCTACTCCTCATCATGTGATTAATACAATTAAACTCATACGAGAATCTAACGAAAAAAAATCAGAATATAATCTTAGATTAAAGGTGCAAAATAAAGATCAATTAAAAAAAGTCGACTTAAGTTCCGTTGAAAAAATAATATTCCCAATGGAATATTTGCTGAAATCCAGTTTAAATATAGATTTAGAAAAAATAATTATTGAACCTCCTCGATTTATTTATAATGAAAAGTTTATAGAGGAGAGTTTAAATCAACTTCATAAAAAAGGATTTCAAAATATACTATGCAACAACATAGCTTATATTTACACGGCTCAAAAAATCGGATTTAACCTTTATGGTGATTTTTCTTTAAATATAGCCAACTCTGCTAGTTTAAGTTTTTTATCAAATCATAACTTTATAGACTGTACAGTATCTTTTGAGCAAAAAGCTGTTCAGATTTCAAATTTAACATCAAATATACCATATGGAATAATATCATATGGTAATTTACCTGTTATGTTAATTAAAAACTGCCCTATCAAAAATGAAATAGGATGTACAAAATGCCCAAAATGTATTTATGATAGAACAAATAGAAGTTTTCAAGTTGTATGTCATGAAAAAAAATACATAGAAATATTAAATTCGGACGTTTTATATATTCCTGATAAATTAAATGATTTTAAAAACATTTCTTTCATAAGGCTTGATTTTAATTTAGAAAGCAGTGAAACCGTCTATAAAGTAGTAGAAGATTATAAAAATCAATCTAATTCTCAGAAAAATACAACAAGAGGACTTTATTATCGTGGAATACTATGATATAATTTTCTTTGAATAAGTTATAAATTATTATTTTGACATATGTGATGTTAAATCTTAAAAAGGAGACTTTACATTATGAAATTTTCAAGAAAAGGTTTTGTTTTCATTGCACTAATTATAGGTTCATTAATCATAGGCGGATATATAGGAGCTACAACTGATAATTCTTTATTAGCATATTCTATGAATATGGGTGTAGGAAACGATACTCCTTTAGTTCTAAATTTAGCTATAATTAAACTTACTTTTGGTTTATCTATAAATATAAGTGTTGCACAAGTTATTTCTTTATTAACTGCTATAGTTTTTTTTGTAATTATTTCAAGATATATGGAATAAAATTTTACACAAATCTTAATAAAAGAGGAGATATTCATGTTCACAAAATACATTGGAATAGATTTAGGTACTGCAAACACTCTTGTTTATATGAAAAACAAGGGTATAATCATTCGTGAGCCATCTGTAGTAGCTGTAAATACACGTGATGAAACAGCAAGCTATGTTGGAATTGAGGCAAAAGAAATAATCGGTAAAACTCCTGGCTCAATCATTGCCGTAAAACCTCTAAAAGGTGGAGTAATTGCTGATTTTAACATAACTACCATTATGCTTTCAGAATTTATCAGTAAAGCACTTAGAAATAGCTTCTTTAAAAAGGCAAAAGTTCTTATATGTATTCCTTCTGGAATAACTCCAGTAGAAAGACGTGCAGTAAGAGAAGCCGCTGAAAATGCTGGTGCAAAAAAGGTTTTTGTTATCGAAGGACCTATGGCTGCTGCTATAGGTGCTGGGCTTCCTGTATCTGAACCCATAGGGAATATGATAGTTGACATTGGTGGCGGCACTAGTGAGGTAGCTGTTATCTCAATGAGCGGAATAGTAACCTCTCGCTCAATAAGAGTTGCCGGTGATGAATTAGATACATCAATAATAAATTATGCAAAAAGACAGTATAATTTACTTATAGGTGAAAGAACTGCTGAAGAAATAAAGTTAAAGATAGGTTCTGCATATCCATCAGATGCCGAAGAAACCATGGAAGTTAAAGGTAGAAACTTGTTAAATGGACTTCCTGAAAACATTAATTTTACTACTTCTGAAGTACGTGAGGCAATTTTAGAACCTTTGTCTAAAATTATTGAAGCCATAAAAGTAACACTAGAAAAAACACCTCCAGAACTGTCTGCTGACATAATGGAACACGGTATTACTCTTTGTGGTGGAACTGCTTTACTCAAAGGATTGGATACGCTTATTAATCACGAAACAGGTATTCCAGTTTATATCGCAGAATTCCCCATTGATTGCTTAGCAGTTGGAACTGGCCAAGTAATGGAGAACTTCAAAATCTATAGTGAAACAGTCAGCGAAGATGAAGCAAGATATTTTTAGATATAATTCATATCTAATAAAAACGGAGGTTATGAATGGGCGAATTTTTTAAAAGTATTAAATTTAAAATTATACTTTGTATTATAGGCTTCCTTTTCGGTATAATGCTTTATTCCATTTCTAAAAGTGGATATTCTACTAAAATTTCAAGTACTATAAGTTCTGCTTTTAATCCTATACGAAAAGTCACTGAAAATATATCAACTTCAATTACAAAAAAAATTGATATATTTAAGAATCATGAAAAATATTATGAAGAAAACGAAACTTTAAAAAAGGAAATTAGTAAATTACATAAAGATTTAGTTGATTATGAAAAATCAAAAAAAGAATTAAGTGAGTTAAAAAAATTTATTAATATAAAAGAAGAAAATGAAAGTTTTGAGTTATCTCCACCTTGTAATATAATCGGAAGAATTGCCAATGATCCCTATAAATCTTTTATTTTAGATCGTGGAAAAAAAGATGGAATAAATCTTTATGATCCTGTAGTTACTTCACAAGGTTTAGTTGGAATAATAATTGAACTTGCAGATGATTATTCTACCGTAAGAACCATATTATCCCCTGAAATATCAATAGGTGCATTAAGTGTTCCTAGTGATTTTACAGGTATAATTGAGGGTGACTCAAAGTATACCTCAGATGGACTTTGCAAAATGAAATACATAGACAAAAACAATAATATAGAAATTGGTGATACAATTATAACATCTGGAAATAGCGGAAGATTTCCAGAAGCATATTTGGTTGGGAAAGTAAAGGAAATTGGTATTTCTGAAACAGCACTTTCTTCATATGTTATAATAGAACCCTTTGTAGACATCGACAAGCTAACCAGTGTAATAGTTATAACTGATTTTAGCGGAAAGAATTTAAGTTATGAAAATTAAATTGCATTCATCAAAACAAAAACGTAAATATGCTCTTATAAGATGGATAGTTTTTGTAATAATGTTGTTGTTTTCTTTTTTATTCTCAACAACAGGTACTTTTCTAAAACCCTTAATATTTATTCCACTTATTGTTTCTATTTCCATGAAAGAAAAAGAACTTATTTCTGCATTTCTCGGTGTGTTCTCAGGCTTGTTGGCAGATATTTCTTTCGGTAAATTACTGGGGTTCAGCTCAATTATTTTTATATGTCTTTGTATTTTTACATCCTTAATATTTACACATTTTTTAAGACAAAACTTCTTTAATTTTGTTATTATAAATGCTTTTTTAACATTTGTATATATAATTGTTGATTATATATTTTACTATAATATTTGGAATTATGAAAATATTAATTTTATACTCAATCAATTTTTATTACCATCTTTTTTATTAACAATTATATTTTCTATATTTATATATCCTATTATAAATAAAATAAGAAAACTTCTAACTATAAAAAAAGTTTACATTTTAGAAGAAAATGATACAATAATAAATGATTAAAAATGACATATTTGAAAGGTTAATTTTATGCGTGTTTTTTCAGATAAATTAAGAACTTTTATCATAATAAGTGGCGTTATTGCTTCAATGACTTTTGCCAGCTATCAATTAATGAAAATTCAAATTGTAGATGGTGAAAAAAATTTAGAAAAACAAACTTACACATATGATGCTTTTCAAACAATTCACTCTACTCGTGGAGAAATTGTTGATAATAAAAATCGTCCTATTGTCGAAAATAAACTTGGATTTAATCTAATTATTGAAAAAGCATATTTCCCTAACAACAATGAAAAAGCGAACCAAGTAATAATTGAAACAATAAAAATTTTAAAAGATTATAATTTTAAGTGGATTGAGTCATTACCAATATCTCAAAAAGAGCCCTATAAATTTTTGAACAACAAAGAGGATGATGTATCAAAATTAAAATCAAAAATAGGTGTAAACATCTATGCAACCGCTGAAAACTGCATAGATAAACTCATTTATGATTACAAAATATCTGATAAGTATTCAAAAGAAGAACAAAGGATAATCGCTGGAATTCGATACGAAATGTTAAATAGAGATTTCTCTGTAGACAATTCTTTCTTATTGTGTCAAGATATAAACATAGAAGTGGTTACAAAAATAAAGGAACTTGGTTTATATTTACCTGGCGTAAATGTAGCGGAAGATGCTATAAGACATTATTCTATAGTTGATGTTATTCCACATTCTATTGGTACTGTTGGCCCTATATATGCTGAAGAATATGAAGAGTTAAAATCTCGTGGATATTTGTTAAATGATATAGTGGGAAAAAGCGGAATTGAAAAAGCAATGGAAAATTATTTACGAGGAAAAAACGGAACAAAAAAAATAACTTTTCAAAATTCAGAAGTATTGGAAACTGAAATCACTGAACCTGCTGTTCCTGGAAACACAATAAAGTTAACTGTAGATAGTGAGTTTCAAAGAAAAATACAAGGTGTACTTGAAAATTTTATTGTGTATCTAAAAGAAAACCCTGGTGATAAACCACAACTTAAAAATGTAACTTCAGGTGCTATCGTCGTTACAGACGTAAAAACGGGTGCAATTTTAGCTATGGCAACTGCACCAACATATAATATGACTGACTATGTTGCAAATTATTCTGACATATTAGAAAGACCTAACCAGCCGCTCATAAACCGTGCTACAGATGGCGTTTATAGACCTGGTTCTACGTTCAAAACTATAACAGCAACTGCTGGATTAAACGAAGGTGCAATAACACCTAGCTCCACATTCTTTTGTGGTCAAACATATCATTATTTAGATATAACTGTAGGTTGTACTGGTTATCATAGTAATATATCTGTTGCTAAAGCTATAGAAGTATCTTGTAACATATTTTTTTATGAATTATCTCAGCTTTTGGGTATAGATAAACTATCCAAATATGCTTCTATGTATGGCTTGGGAGAAAAAACAGGAATAGAGACTGGGGATTCAGCAGGATATATAGCAAATCCCGAAACTTTTGAAAAGTTTGAAATTCCATGGACTTCTGGACAGTTATTACAGGCCGCTATAGGACAATCAGAAGTTGGGGTCACACCTCTGCAGCTTGCTATGGTTGCATCTACAATTGCAAATAAAGGAACTAGATATAAACCATTTTTAGTTGATAGTATAAATAGTTACTTAGGAGAAGAAATTATAAAAACACAGCCAACTGTACTTGAAAGCTTCCCCATAAATTACGATTATGTATATGAAAGTATAAATCAAGGTATGATTGCAGCCTCAAAAAATACACCTGCTGGGGAATTTTCTTTAAATAATTTGGGTTATGATGTAGCAATAAAAACAGGAACCCCTGAATCTAGCAGAGGTGTTGATTCAGTCGTAATTGGTTATGCACCAGCAGATAATCCACAAATAGCATTTTCTGCAATTATTGAGGGTGGCGAATATTCAAAATTTCTAGTTAGGAAAATTTTAGATGCTTATTTTAATCCATAACTTGATTGTATTAGAAATTTAAATGAAGTTCTAAAAGTTTGTACACCAAAATATGAAACATAAGCTCACAGAAATATATATAAATGTTTATATTATTTTCTCATTAAGCTATATATCATTGTTTAATTTGCATAAAAAATAAGTAAAATTAAATACAATTCGCCTATTTTATTTATTTTTACTAAAATAAACTTTGACAAAATATATATTTGTGGTACAATATATATTGAATATATTTTTTTTATTTATTCAATTTTTTAGAATTTTTGAAAGGAGCCTCTATGTCTAAAGTAATAGCAGTTACCTCTGGAAAAGGAGGAACAGGAAAATCAACAATTTGTTCTGGAATAGGCTACTCTCTCGCTAAACAAGGTAGTAGAACACTTATTATTGAACTTGATTTTGGATTAAGATGTATAGATATTATTTTTGGTATGCAAAATAAAATAAAACATGATTTAGGTACTGTATTGTCTGGAAAATGTGATATTTTAGATGCCGTTGTTCAAACTGAAATGGCTAGTAATTTGAGTATATTATGTGCCCCTGAAAATCCATTTACAGTGGTAACAGCTGAACAAATCGCAAATATATGTCAACAAATACGTAAGTTTTTTGACTATATAATTATAGACACTGGAGCCGGAATAAATTCTCATGTATTTGATATAGTACAACAATCAGACTTAATTTTAGTTGTAACAACTCCGGACCCTATATGTATAAGAGACGCTAGAATGATGTCTGATGCATTTTACACTAAAGGAAATCAGCGTCAAAGATTAATTATAAATAAGATTAACAAAAAAGCTTTGGAGTCTTCTTTAATAAAAGATCTTGATGAGGTAATAGATACTATAGGAGTACAATTAATAGGTGTAATACCTGAAGACTACCAGCTTGTTGCTGCTACTGGAACAGGTCAACCTATTCCCTATGGTTCTCCTAGTTTAATTGCTTTTGATGCAATTTCAAAACGACTTAAGGGTGAATATATCCCTATAACTATAAAAAACTAGAATTATAGTTGAAAATATCAATTTAATTTTTTATTTTAATATAAAAAATTATCAAAAAGAAAGGAAAAAAATATGAACATTGCTTTAATCGCACATGACTCAAAGAAAGAATTAATGGTACAGTTTTGCATTGCATACTGTGGAATTTTATCAAGATACAACTTATCAGCTACTGGTACAACTGGTAAACTAGTAAGCGAAGCAACTGGGCTTAGCATTCAAAGATATTTAAGTGGAATTCAAGGAGGAGATCAACAAATTTGTTCTAGAATTTCTTGTAACGAAATAGATTTGTTATTATTTTTCCGTGATCCTATAACACCAAAAGCACATGAACCAAATGATATCAACTTATTAAGGCTTTGCGATGTTCATAACGTTCCTGTAGCAACAAATATAGCTACTGCTGAAGCACTTATTCTTGCACTTGAAAGAGGAGATCTTGATTGGCGTGAATTTGGCAGTCCTAGTTTATAGTCTTTTTTTATGAACTAGACATGTATATAAAACGCTCCTTAAATGGAGCGTATTTTGATTAAATCAATATTTAGGAGTATATATATGGCATTAACAATACAAAGACCTCTTGGCACTAACGATGTTACACCAAATGATATAAGTAAATGGTATACTGTTGAAGAAATTGCTAAGCAAACAGCTTCTGTTTTTGGATTTAAAGAAATTAGATTTCCCACATTTGAAAATACAGATTTATTTTTGCGTTCTGTAGGAGAGACTACAGATGTAGTTCAAAAAGAAATGTACACAGTTATGGCAAAAGAGAGTAAATTTACACTTCGACCAGAAGGTACGGCTGGAACAATAAGAGCAATAATGCAAAATGGTATGTTAAATGATGCTTTACCTCAAAAAGTTTTTTATTTAACATCATGTTTTAGACATGAAAGACCTCAAGCTGGAAGATTACGTGAATTTCATCAATTTGGTGTAGAAATGATAGGAAGTCCATCTGCTATTGCAGATGCTGAAATCATTTCTATGGCTAAGTCATTTATTGAAAGATTAGACTTAAAAAACATTGAACTATATATTAATTCTATAGGTTGTCCTATATGCCGTAGCGAATACCATAAAAAATTAAAAGAGTATTTTGAATCAAATAAAACAGAACTCTGTGAAACTTGTCAGTCTCGTTTGGACAAAAACCCCATGCGAATATTAGACTGCAAGAGTCCTGTATGTTCTGAAATTGCCAAAGATGCTCCGCTTATTTTGGATTATTTGTGTGAAGAATGTTCTGATCATTTTGAAGAGTTAAAGAAACATCTTGACAATTTAAAAATCGATTATAAAATAAATCCTAAAATAGTCCGTGGACTTGATTACTATACAAAAACTGTATTTGAATTTATTACAAACGATATTGGTGCTCAAGGCACAGTTTGTGGTGGCGGTCGATATGATGGACTTATAGAACAGCTAGGTGGACAAAAAACTCCTGCTCTAGGTTTTGCTGCCGGTTTGGAACGTTTGATTTTGACTATGGAAAAACAAGACTGTGAATTTTTAAAGCCCAAAACCTGCGACTTATATATTGCAACTTTAGGAACTGACTCTCTATCTTATGCTAGTTCTATTGCAAAAGACTTACGCACTGAAGGGTATAATGTTCAATATGATCTTATGAATCGTGGATTAAAAGCACAAATGAAATTTGCAAATAAAATAAATTCATCTTTTACTATGGTTCTTGGTGATAACGAAATTCTAAATAAAAAAGCAAAATTAAAAGATATGGATTCAGGAAATGAAACAGAAATTAGTCTTGACGAGTCATTTATAGATAATTTTTCAAACGAAATTGTATCAAAACTTTTTGATACTCAAACTGTAGATGAAAATATAAAATTTTAAGGAGATTTTTTTTATGGCAGATACTATGAAAGGTCTCAAGCGTACTCACTATTGCTCTCATGTAGAAAATGTTGGTTCAGAAGTTGTAGTAGGCGGATTTGTACAAAAAATAAGAGATCTAGGTAATTTAATTTTTATAGATTTAAGAGATAGAACTGGTATAGTTCAACTAGCTTTTAATGACGAAACCGATAGACAGATTTTTGAAAAAGCTTCAACTTGTAGAAGTGAGTTTGTTTTACTGGTAAAAGGGGTAGTTGCCAAAAGAGCAAGTATAAACAAAGAAATAAAAACAGGTGAAATAGAAATATTGGTTAACGATTTAAGAATTTTAGCCAAAGCACAAACTACACCATTTGAAATTCAGAATGAAACAAAAGTTAACGAAGAACTACGCTTAAAATATAGATATCTTGATTTAAGAAGACAAACTTTACAAAAAAACTTAATGATAAGACATGATATCGCTAAAGTGGCACGTGAATATTATTACCAAAATGGATTTATCGAAATAGAAACTCCAATCATGATGAAATCCACACCAGAAGGTGCTAGAGATTATCTTGTACCATCAAGAATACACAATGGAAAGTTTTATGCACTTCCACAATCACCACAAATATACAAACAGCTTTTGATGATTTCCGGAATGGATAAATATTTTCAAATAGCTCGTTGTTTTAGAGATGAAGATTTACGAGCAGATAGACAACCAGAATTCACGCAAATAGACCTTGAAATGTCTTTTGTGGATGTAGATGATATTTTAGAATCAACTGAAGGCTTTATAAAATACTTGTTTAAATCTGTACTCAATAAGGATATAGATACTCCTCTTCCACGTCTAACATTTAATGACGCAATGGAGTTGTATGGTTCAGATAAACCAGACACTAGATTTGAAATGACTATTCAAAATATTTCTGACATGGTAAAAGATTGCGAATTTGGAGTTTTCACTTCTGCAATTGAATCTGGTGGAAGTGTAAGAGCTATAGTTGCCAAAAATGCATCCACAACATTTACCAGAAAAGAAATTGATAAGTTAATTGAATTTACAAAAGGAATAGGTGCAAAAGGAATGGCTTATGTAAGATGGGCAGAAGAAAAACCTTCATGTTCATTTGCAAAGTTTATATCTGAAGAAAAATTAAATGATATTTTAAACAGTTTGGGTTGTTCACAAGGTGACGTTGTATTTATAGTTGCTGATAAAAACAAAACTACTCTTCCTGTTTTAGGTGCCCTAAGACTTAAAGTTGCAAAACAGCTAAACATTATTCCAGATAAATTTAACTTCTTATGGATCACAGAATTCCCGTTTTTTGAATGGGATGAAGAGAATGAAAAGTGGAATGCAATGCATCATCCTTTTACAATGCCTATGGATGAGTGTATTCAATATTTAGATACAAATCCAGAAAAGGTTTATGCAAAGGCATATGATTTAGTTTTAAATGGCGTTGAATTATGTTCAGGTTCCATTAGAATTACTGACTTTGAGCTACAACAAAAAATGTTTAAGAGTTTAGGCCTGACAGACGAAGAAATTGAAGCTAAATTTGGATTTTTAGTTGAAGCATACAAATATGGTGCTCCACCTCATGGAGGTTTAGGCCTAGGTCTAGATAGATTGGCAATGATTATGTGTGATTGTGACAACTTACGTGACGTAACTGCTTTCCCTAAAGTTCAAAATGCAAGTGAGCTTATGTCCGAATGTCCTTCACCTGTTGACAAGGCTAGTTTGGATATTTTGGGGATAAATTTAATAGAAAACGAAAAATAGCTTTATATTTCTGTTACTATTCAGTCTCTAAAGGTAAATTTTAGTTGCTATTCAGCCTCTACAGGTAAAGTTTACGATTTTACAGGAGTTTCGACTCTGCGGAGTCAACCGGGTTCTTTTCAGTCGCCCTGGACCTTCTGTAAAACATCTATACCATATACATATGGTTGAATAGTAACATATTTCTTTTAAAAAGTATACTTAATATTTTAAAGCATTGGAGATGATTAATATGAGATTGGTTACACGTTCAGATTTTGACGGATTAGCTTGTGGTGTTTTACTTAGAGAAGTTAATATTATAGACCATTGGAAATTTGCACATCCAAAAGATCTTCAAGATGGTTTAGTCGAAATAAATGAAAATGATGTTCTTGCAAATGTTCCTTTTGTTGAAGGATGTGGTTTATGGTTCGATCACCATTCAAGTGAATTTGAAAGAAATCAGCTCGAAGGTAAGTACAAGGGTGAAAGCAGAATAACTCCATCTTGTGCTAGAATAATATATGATTATTACGGCGGAAGCGAAAAATTTTCTCATTTTGAAGAAATGATGGAAGCTGTTGATAAAGTTGATTCTGGTAATCTTACTTTAGATGAAATTCTAAATCCAACAGGATGGATCTTAATTGGTTTTATTATGGATCCTCGAACCGGATTAGGAAGATTTCGTAACTTTTCAATAAGTAATTATCAATTAATGGAAAAATTAATCGAATATTGCAGTAGTATGACAACCGAAGAAATATTAAATCTTCCCGATGTCGTAGAAAGAATTCAAATGTATAACGAACAAACACAGTTATTCACTGAAATGGTTCATAAGTATACTAGAACAGAAAAAGACGTTATTATTTCTGATTTAAGAGGCGTTGATACCATATATACAGGAAACCGATTTATGATATATAGCCTATATCCACAACAAAATATTTCTGTATGGATAGTAAGTGGAAAAGGCGGAGAAGGGTGTTCTTGTGCTGTTGGTCATAGTATACTCAATAGAACTTCTGACGTAAATGTTGGTAGTTTAATGCTTAAATATGGTGGCGGTGGACATCGGGTTGTTGGTACATGCCAGTTTTCAGATGAAGAAATGGAAGAAAAAGTCCCAAAACTGCTTGATGAAATTATAAATTATCAAAAATAAATTTTACTTAATATTCAGCCTCTAAAGGTAAAGTTTACAGTTTTGCAAGGATTTCGACTCTTCGGAGTCGACAGGGCTTTCTGGTCGCCCTGGACCTTCGGTAAAACATCTCCCTATACATATGACTAAATAGAACAAATAAACCCCCAGTACTTCAAATTTAAAAGTACTGGGGGTTTATTATTGTTGTTAGTTATTTATTGCCAAGTATAACTTTATCGCCCATTATGTATTGTTTTATTAATGCTAGGTCTGCTATATCTACAACTTTGTCTAAATTTACATCGACTAATTTTAATACTTTTTCTGATAAATCAATTTCATTAAGCAAATATTGACTTAACATTACAAGATCCAAATTATCCACTCTGTTATCACCATTTATATCTCCAGCAGTATCAAATGAAATAACTGTTGTGGTTTCAGCTTTTGTAGTTGTAGTTACTGGTGTTGTTTCAACTTTTGTTGTTGTGGTTATTGGTGTTGTTTCAACCTTTGTTGTTGTGGTTACTGGTGTTGTTTCAACCTTTGTTGTTGTGGTTATTTGTGTTGTTTCAACCTTTGTTGTTGTGGTTATTGGTGTTGTTTCTATAACTTCTTGATTATATCCAGCCAATGTAGCCCATAAATGCCATGCCGCATACGCTTTCATATTACCATTTAATGCTTCGCTATGTGCTGCAGAGCAGCTATACCATTCAACATCTTGAACGTGAGTATTTTGCCAATTTATCGCCCAATTTGAATCATTACTACCGTCATTGTCCGAATCATATTGACATGCATCATCTGCACCTTTATCAAGATAATAGTTTCCATCTGGATCATAACTTTCTATATCTGCAAAGTCAAAAAGAACTTTCCCATTTAATTCACAATATTCTCTTATTTGTTCATTTCTTAAATTCAAATTTCCATTTAAGCCACTTCCATCAAGATGTCCTGTCATATAAACAAAAGTAACGTTTGGATATTTGTTTTCTAATTCTGTCATTGTTGTTAGATATGTATTTATTTCTTCTTCTGACATCCAACTTACCTGCCCGCACCATGACCACATAACAACGTTTATATCTGGATTTTCCATTAAATAGTAATCAGTTATAACACTCCAATTTCCATTGCCTAAATCAGTAGCAAAATTATCAGGTGTATCTCTAAAATCAAGTACGCCATCTTTTCCATCCTTGTTTGAATACGCTGTATATTTATCCCCTAAGAAATTTACTAATTCGCCCATTCCATCAGAAACCTGACTTCCATGTGATGTGTGTCCGTAAACTATATGGAGTTCATCTTTTGCTTTTTCAATCCAGTTATCTGGAATACTTTTTAAATCGGCTAATGTTGCATTTTCATGATTTGCCACTATAGATTTTGATACACTTTGTTGTGAATCAATTGCCAAAACCGGAAATACATTTGTAACCATAATTGCTGCTGAAATAAATAATGTTGATATTGAAAACTTCTTTTTCATAATGAAAACCTCCCTAAATTTTAAAATAATCATCTATATTATATAATACGAAAACATTGATTATTTTTATAGGGTATGAAAAAAATTATATTTGATTAAGTATATAAGGATCTTTAATTTTCAAATCTTCGGCAAACATAATTATCTTTGTCATTATTTCAGCTGTTTTTGGATCTTCATCTATAAAAGGAATAAATAATTTCCCTCTATGTTGTGAGTGAACTGCAATAATTGCAATTTGGCTACCACCTTCAACAAAAACAACACCGCTTCCCAAATGAACTGTATAATTTGCCTTATGCCCTTTTATATGTGCATGTTTGTCAGTAAAGTATACATTTTCGATCCCGAATAAAGGCAAGTTAAACTCTATAATTGCCTTACGCATATCAACGGTTGAATGGCTTGTTTCAGGGTCTACCCCACCTACATGTGCAACGCTTACAGCCAAATCAACATCTCGCATTACCTCACTAAAAATTATATCTGGAATATCATCAATTTTTATTTCTTTTCCAGTTTTTCTATCACCAAATTCCACCCATTCTATACATGGACATTCCATATCTGCTGGTGAAAACCAGTCCGCAACTGCGTATATTCTAGCAATGATATTTTCTTTATAATAAACTTTTTGTAACCCATTTTCAATATCTGCAATCCAACGTCTTGACTTTAAACAAGCCGCTGCCTTCTTTGGTTGTATTTGATTTCCAGAATAACGCATGGTGTTATATTTGTCCATTTCATCTTGTGTCTTAACATATAACTCACGAAAAACCTGTTTAAATGGTTGTTGAACTTTTTTATCAAATAAATATTTTTGACACTTATCCCATATTTTATTTTTATACAAATCTATAGGATGAACTGGACGCAACAGATCTAAGTTATCAAGTGACTCTATATTTTCTTCAATATTTTTCATTTCTGAACTTGTAATAAAACCTATTTTTGATTTTTTATCGCATATAAATAAAAGATCTCGTATTATTGAAGAAATAACAGGATTTTTATGCAATGACAATAATTCCAAAAAAGTAAACTCTACTTTATCTTCCATAAACTGTTCCATCATCAATTTAGTTCTAGAATACTGTTCTCTAAATTGTTTATATGCATCTTTTATTTCTAAAATATATTGATTTTTAGCTAACTTAGATGGGATACTCTTCAAAGGTTTATCATTTTTCAAACAAATTATTTCCGCTTTACCATTTTCGTTAACCTCTATTTTAACTGATATATCTTCTACTTTTTTAAACTCAAAATATTCTGCAAACTCCTCCGCTAGCTTAGTTTCCATATTTAAAACAAGACGTGTTACAACTACATATCCACTATTTGTAGCCAGATTTATTAATGCGGAGTTTACTGCTAATGCTTCACTTGCTCTTCTTTGTGCACCAAATTTTTTACTTTCCTTTAAATATCTTTGTATAAATTTATATCTTTTAAGAGTATCACTATCATCCAAAACTGGAACTAAAGCATATGACATAAGTAAATCTTTATTTCGTTTATCATTAATTTGCTTTTCCAATTCATTTAAAGATACATTCCCTAGCACAGCATCCGCAAATTTTCTTGCACGAGTGTGTTTGTTTCCATCTGAAATATATTTTGCACTATCATACAAAACTTTAAAACGCTCTTTTCCTAGTTGACTATAACACTCATTGAACCATTTTATATCAAAACATCCCGAATTTAATTCTTCTGGAGTCAATGGTGTGTATTTTGAAATTATAGCTGATTTTACATTATCAAATGCTTCATTTAAATGTGCTGCAAAATAGTAAATTCCACTTTTAAATCCATCCCATGCCAAATATTCTTCTATAATATCTATCCAAGATGTATTGAACATCGCTATTTCAACTAAACGCTTTTCTGTAATTTTTATGCATTTTATTTTTTCTCTAAACAATTCAACATTATCGTCTTCTTTAGGTTTGCATTTTAAAAGCAATGAACTCAAAACATTATTTTTTGCTACTTCGTTTTCTGATGAATAGTAGTAAACATTTTTAGACAACACATCTTCTCCAAGAGCTACTATTATTTCTATTAAATAGTCTATTCCTTCTATATATGAAAGATTTATTGCCGCTTTTGAAAAAGGAGTTGGTAAATCACTTCTTTTAAGTTCTACTTTTAAAATCATTTCTGATAGTTCCTTGTATATTTCGTCAAATAATTTTTTAAAGTTACTGTTTTCCTTTGCATCTTCATCTTTAATTATATATATACCACTGTCTCTATAATTTCTAATATTTCTTTTTTCACTAAATGAAAATCCAGCTATATTTCTCACAAAATCTTCAATCGAATAATCAAATGCAAATTTATAAAGCTGATCTTTACTAATAATATCTATTGAACACGCTTTTATAAGGTCTATTCCATTACAAAATATTGCATTTTCATTTTTATTATTGTACGTATTATCAACCTTTATTTCTTTTGAAATTTCAATTTTTTTCATTTCAGATTTAATTAATAAGGCAAAACATTCTTTAAATTCTTCATCATTTTTCGCTATAAATACATGATTTGTAAACATATAAAAATAGGCAGACTCATAGACTTTATTTATGTAATTATATCCATATGATTTTTTTACATAAATACTTTCCTCTGCTGAAAGCTTAAGTAATTCATCGTAAATAGCAATAGACAAAGAACGCATTTCATAAAAATTTAAACTAGAATAATGTTTAACCAATATGTGTATAACTGTTTTCACCGTATCCAAATGTTTTATTTTGGGATTAACTAAATAATCTTTACCAAAAATTTTTGACACTGCAATATCAAAATTACCTTCATCTGAAATAGTATAAATATACAACTTTAAAAGTGTATGAAAGTCCCCTACCTCTTCTTCATAAAATCCAGTCCATAACTCAGGAAAAGGGTACATTTCAAATTCATTTTTATTTTGATAATTCCATGTTATTCTAGTAAACTGATTTTTAAGAAGTACTTCCTCACCATATGCATTTTTATATTCTCTATCTCCATTTAAATCAATAATTTTTATAAGTTTCTTTTTTATATCCTCAAGTTTATTTATATCTATATCTCCAAAAACTTTTTTTATTATACTATTATCAACTTGATATTTAGGAATATAGTCATCTATTTTGGGATTATATATGCCATATCCTTCAACACTCAATACTTTATCAGCTTGTGAATCACCTAAAATCTCTTCAATTATAACTTTTTCTTTATCAGTTGGTGTAGAAATCTTTAAAGCATGAACTTTCACTTTTTCATAAAGATTTATTTTATCATTATCTCTTTTAATTCTCATTATCAAATCAAGTCCAGATATCCTTTGCTCTAACTTCTTTGACAAAAGTAATCTTTCTATACTTTGCTCTATGCCCAAATCATCTTGCTTAAGTAACATTTTTGCTGAGTTTGTTCTTATTTCACTGCTTTTAAATTTCATTAAATCTTCAAGTACAGGAACAAATTCGCCAAATACAGGAAGCGAGTCCGCAATTTTAAAAGCAGCCTTACGACCATATTCAGCTTTATCACCTATAGTATTATAAAGAACTTTTTTTAGCTTTTCGGATTTTGGTTCTGAAAGAAGACCATAAACAACCGTATTTCTTTGCCATGTATCTGTCTCCGATATTATATCCGAGGCATATTCAAGTTTTTCAATATCATCAAGGCAAAACGCATAGTATGCTATTTTTTCTGCGAGGTCACTTCTTTTTATCTCTTCTATATTCCATGGAAAAATGCACTCTTCAAATTTATATATTTTCTGAGTATATTCTTCAAAAAATTTCTTAATTACCTCATACCTTTCTAAATAAAGCTGTTTATCCTTTTCTGTTAGTCTTGGTAACCTTTTTTTAATTGCAGTTTTTGAATCGACATCTCTATTATTATAAAAGTTTTTTGCCTCTGTACGTTCATACATATCTCGAATTCCGTTTTCACAAATAAACTTCATATAACATGCACAAACTTGAATATCGTCAAAATGATTTTTAACCACCTCTACTGCGATATCCTCTATTCTATATTCAGGTGATATAACATAAAAGTATAAAGATGAGACCATAATTCTATTTCTGTTCTTTTCCGAAATTATTGTTTCAAATATATCGTATACATCCTCAACATTATAAAATCCATACGTCCACAAAGCAATATATATTTCTACTACGTCATTTGAACAAATAAACTCTCTCCTTTTTACATCATCATTTATACACAAAGATATCGTATTTATTATCTTTGCTGGTATTCTTTCTATATCTTTAAAGTCAGATGGGCATATTCCTGTCCATGTACAAACTGCACGCTTTACTGATGAAAATCTTATCAAATCATTTTGATTTATTACTTCTAAAATAGTTTTAAACGCCTCTATAGTACCGCAATCCATATTTTCACAAATCGCTTGTCGAATACCTTCTTGAAGTTTTGCTGCTAATAAAAAATCACCAAGTAATTTATGTAGTTTAAAATTATCACTCATAATTATACCACGAATAATGCTTGTGGTAACTGAAATAACATTATTTTCAGACATAATTATATCTTCCAAAAGAATTTCTAATTCTTTATTTCCTGAATCTAATTCTGCTGCTATAACATATTCACTGATATGGTAATTGTACGAATACTCTATTTTGTATGCCAATAGATCTTGATTAAACTCACCTTTTATTATTGAACATATATCTGTTTCATATAAACCTATACTTATAAATCCATCTGCACACGATTTTAAAGTAGATTCTATGCAATGACTATAATTATTTGAACGCACAGTTCGTCTCATCCAACCAGTAGTATATGAAAATTTATTTATTTTATCCAACATATATATAAATTGTTTTTTAAATTTATCGTTTATAATATCTTCATAAATAAATTTGATTTCAGTATTTAAAAAAATATCTGAAATCTTTTCAAATTTATTTTTTTCAAATAGTCCCTTAATATATAGCAAGTCATCATTATTGAATCTACCATGCTTTGATAATCCAGTTAAATTTTTTGATGCCTTTTTTACTTTTTCTTTAATATTGTTCTCAAATAAATCAGCAATTTTTTTCCCTCTTTTTATCGCCTCTTTATCAACCACCTTAGCCATAAATACACATCCTTACAAATTAATATTAATATTTTTTATATGTAAAATCACCACATACGCCCAGAAAGCATTGTAAGTCTAACAAATGTTAATTCATCATTTTCCTTTAATACTATTTTACTATCTAACTTTTCAAGTGAAATATTATTAGCGAAAATCCTAAATATGCCATCCTCAAAGCATTGCAATGCGTTTTGTATTGCAGCCACTAAATCTGCATCTTTTTCTCCATAATTTACACCAAAAGAAATTTTCCCACTTGAAGCCATATCTTCTATCTCTGATTTAGAAATATTATCAAGTAATTCAGATTTCTCCTTTTTTTCATTATATTCTTTAACGCAAATTTTAACAGTTGCTGTAATTAAATCACTTACTGTATTTATATCTTCATTAAATACAAACGCTACTTTTTCTACTGAATTTTTGTTTTTTCCGATTTTTTTTAAATTTACATAAACCCTCATTAAACATCCCTCTCTTTTTTTACTTTTTTTATAAATTTCTATTAATATTTTAACATATTATATTTAATTAATCAATAAAATATAATATTTATCTAAAAAAAAGAGGTTACTATTTAGCCATATATGGCTAAATAGTAACCTCTTTTTCCTCTTATAATATAAACAAAATAAAGCATTAATAATAAAATTGCAAAAATATAACACAATTTGTATTATGAATGTTACTCTAAATTTATCAATAATCTTTTAAGCATAACCAAATCAAATATATTTATTGTTCCACCTCCGTAAAGATCTCCACTTTGTAAAAATGACATTTCTGCACTTTCACCTAACAATATTTTCTGGAGTATAACTGCATCAGCAACACTTACTTTCCCATCAAGATTCACATCGCCATCAAGTAAAACCTCTTCCTCTTCTATGGTAAATTTTACAACGTTGCTCATCAAAATTCGAGAACCTTCCCTAGTGTCTAAATATCCTTCATATTGACCTGCAGGCAAGTCGATTTCCAATGATTTGCCTTTAATTCCTGATTCAATGTGGTACGGATCACCTTCTCCTAGTGTTCCTTTCCAAAGCTTTAAGTCATAGAATCGATCTTCTAAAGTGGAACCATTCCAAGTAAATTTGGTAAGTGTAGTATTATTACCAGGCTCAACGCTTAGCTCTGAACTAAGTTTCTGAATCTGAAATACTTGACTAGGATTTTCCTCCACAATTCCCATTCCAACATTTGCTCCATCCAATTGCAAACTCTTAACTGGTTCCATAACGCTATCAGAACAAGCAGTCCTAAATCTGTAGTTACCTGGACTTCCGTAAATTATCCAACTTTGAGTAGAAACATCTTCACCACCAACTGGAACATTTATTTCATTATTGTTTCCAAAATCAACGACATCTAGCACATTACCGTCAGCACAGTTGGTGATCTTATAGCTTGCATCCTCAAGTTGGTTGAATCTCCATATTTGATTATCATCACCAGTTTCCGGCGAGACAGAAACATTGCCCCCATCTTTTGTTAAGTGGCTCAAAGTATTAACGTTAATAATATATGCAAAGAAATCATCCCCTACATCTATTGGGTCCTGTGTTGATACAGAAATAGATTTACAATCTGATAAAACATCTTCTGCAAAACCTACAGGAATAGCATAGGTTGTAATGCTATATGACCCTAACTGTGAAGCAACAAATGAGTAATAATTTCTTTTCTCCATTTCATCATCATAAACTAAAGTACCGTCTGGTGCAGTAATTGTTACCCAATAGCGTGAAAGATTTGAGTCTTCAGGAGATGCTGTCCATGTGATATTAACTATTTCGTCTTTGTCGTATGTGCTTTTATCTAAGCTTATTGTTGGTGTTACTATTAATGAATTATAGCCTAATCTTTCATTAACTTTTGCTGCAATATCTCCATGATGATTCACAAGAAACTCACCAGGGCACTCTGTACTTGTCAAGTCCCTATGCAGCGTCATATTAGCACCGTTCAAACGATTTATTCTATCGTCTTTGTTTGGAGACCAAACAAGACGATCTATCCCATTTCTTTTGCAAATATCAACGCAGAGATTTATAAGTGCATTATACGCTCTATCATTAACAGCATACGGAAAAAAACTATCCGATGCAACCTCAATAGTTATAGATCTGTGATCATTGGCAGCACTACTTGAACACCATGAGCGATCTTTTTCTTCACAATACATTCCGATTCGTCCGTCTGTACCTACACCATAGTTTGATGAGGCCTTTTTGTTTGGATGGGCAAATAATTCACCTAGTTGTTCTGGTGTACACTGTGCTACTGTGCAATGAATTGTAATTGTATCTATTAAACTTGCTCTTTTTTCTGTTTTATGTGGGGATATACGAATATGATCAACCAACGGACTATTTGTATATGCTGCATTCACTTTTTGTAAAGGTGGTAAGTAAAGAACCATAGTGGAAATCATAATTATTGAAATAAAAAACGATAAAGACTTAGAAATAATTGTCTTCATAAAATATTTCTCCTTTTGTATTAAATTTTTATTTTTTACAATTTTTTTAGTTTTACATAACGATTTATTATTTATACCTCACTTTTTTACTTTTTTTATAAATTTCTATTAATATTTTAACATATTACCTGAATCCGCAAAACTCATTTTCTTAAAGTCTTTCGAAAACGTCGAAAATATGGTATACTAAACGTATTAGAAATGCTGCAAAAAGCAGCACCTGAAAGGTGAAAAGAAACATGAAAAAAGAAG